>OLPW01001768.1_pt1 | contig 21060 bp, 27 predicted proteins | sample 1672161 | NCBI WGS metagenome assembly OLPW01 (sample SAMEA3136654, study PRJEB25190) | human gut metagenome
GAACAAATTTGTTCGAGGCGCTGCTTGTTTTACTTTTGCTTTAATCAATAGCAGAGCGGCAGGCGGCAACCAGCGAGTCTGGACCGGTGCGGTCGCAGAGAAGATGATAGAGTATCACGCCGCCCAGCTTGCTGTCGCAGGCAAATTGCGTTTTAGCAGCTGCGGTGGCAGCGCTGTTAAAGAAAATTTCCCCATCCAGGTCGGGATTTTCCCGGGAAATATCCTGCGGGATGTCCTTGTAAAAGACCCACTGTGCAGAAGCATCCAGCGGTCTGCCGTAAGCGGGGATTCCTAAAGAAAGCTGACGTGCATCGGCTCCCCGCTGCAAAAGCTGTTCGACCGCCTCCTGCGCGGTTTGCAGGGTGCTGTGGAAGCCCTGCTGGTCAAACTGGTCATACGCCATCAGATGGATACGGTCGAGCGCCTGCATCGCCTCGGCGTTCAGCTGATTTTGCTGTGGATATAAGGCGACCGACAGCGCAATCGGCTGCGGCTGGGAGGAAAGCAGCTGCTTGAGCTGGACAAGCAGGAGGGAAAAGCTGTCCCACTCCTCTTCCTGCGGAAATTCCCAGTCGATGTCGATGCCGTCCAAAGAGTACTCCCGGCACAGCTTCAGGATATTTTGGCAGAGCGTTTGCCGCTGCTGCTTGGTGGCGATGCTGCTGCCGGCGCTGCCCTCCCGCACCAGCGCACCCTTGGGGTTTACCGTTGCCCACAGCTTGGTCTGCCCGGACAAGAGCTTGGCAGTCTGTGAAAAGGCGGGGGAAACCTCCAGCGTGCCGTCCGCTGCCCAGTAAACACCGGTGTTTAAAATCAGGTAGTCGAGGGAGGAGATGCTCTGCCGGTAAGGCTCCAGTGCTGCGGCAGCATCCTCCGGCAGTGACGAAACCGGCAGGTAAGCACACAGCTGCGGGGAAGCGGCTGCTTCGGTTAGCTGTGCAGTTGATTCGGATTGGCTGTCGTCGGGCAGCTTGTCGGGTTTTTCATCGGAGGTTTCGACCGTTGGTGCAGAGGGGGAGGCAGATTCGGCGGAGGTCGGCGGCGGAATGGTACGCGCACAGCCGCTTAGGGTCATTACCAGTGCAGCCAGCAGGGCAAGAGGAGAAAGCAGCGATTTCATACCAGAGCAGCCTCCTTTTCGGGAGCTTCCAAAATCTGCGGACAGCAGCGGACATAGTGGAAGAGATACTGCTGGGCGATGCCGATGAAGTCTTGTGCGCAATCGGGCAGCCCGTTGGGATAGAGTGCGGCAAACACCCGCTTCATCCAGACATCCATCGGGCAGCACTCCAGCCGATGGAATCCGTAGAGCAAAGCACAGTCGGCGACCTTGGGACCGACGCCGACAATCTGCATCAGATGGGCACGCGCTTGCTCCAGCGGCATCTGCGGAATGGCATCCAGCTGCACCTGCCCGCTGCTGACACGCCGGGCAGCATCCAGCAGGTATTTGGCACGAAAGCCGCAGCGCAGTGGCTCCAGTTCCTCCAATGTGGCAGCAGCTAATCGCTGAGGGGAAGGAAAGGAAAAGCAATCGCTGGAAGGAATCGGCTCTCCAAGGCAGCTGCAAAGCCGCTGGACGATTCCTTTGATGCGCTTGATGTTGTTGTTCTGACTGATGATAAAGCAGCACAGCGCCTCCCAGGGGTCTTGGCGAAGGATACGGATGCCGGGCGCAAAGGTGATGGCGTGTTTAAGGGTAGGATCTAGGGAAAGGGTGCGGCGGATGGCATCGTAGTCGGTGGTCAAGTCAAAATATTCCTCCCACAGCGGGTAATCCTGTGGCTGGTGCAGCAGCAGAGAGCCGTCCCGCAGCTGGGAGATGCGCAGCGCATGACCCTTTGCCCAGCCGTGCCAGGTTTGTTCCATGTCGGGCAGGCAGGTGTCGGTTTCTGTCTGGGAAAAGGTGAAGCACTGTCCGCAGTCGAGCGTCTGGTCCAGACGCAGGCTCAGCGAGCTTCCCGGTTCGCTTTGAATCAGCAGACCGCAGTCGAGCAGGGTTGTTACAGGTTTCAAAAGGGATCTCTCCTTTCAATCGGGACAATTTTTTAAAGTGTAGCATTTGCCTTAGGAAGATGTCAATCGATTTGCAGGAAAGATGGCAGGAAAATGAAGGAATATTTAACAGTTTTTTAATATTTTTTTGGTTAAGTCTGAATAAATTTTCAAAAAATGTATTGACATTCAATGTTACATCGGTAATAATTATAACTGTGGATGAATCAAAAACAGTCTGCGATGAGCAGGCGGAAGCGGGTGAACATATGTTTGACAAAATGAGAAGATTGCCGGACGCAGAATTGGAAGTTATGAAGGCAATCTGGGACAACACACCACCAATGTCGACCAACGATGTAATGAAGGTGGTCAGCAATGAGAAAAACTGGAATATCTCCACCCTGCTGACCCTCCTTTCCCGTCTGATCGACCGGGGATTCCTTTCTTCCGAAAAACGCGGCAGAGAAAGAATCTACTATCCTCAGGTGGAGCGCGAAGAGTACATGGAGTATGAGACCAAAAACTTCATTAAGAAGCTGCACAAGAATTCTTTTATGAGTTTGGTCAATACCCTGTATGACAACAATGACCTGACCGAGCAGGATATGGATGAGCTGTCCCGTTGGCTCGAAGAAAAGAAGCAGAATCAGTAAGATTTGCAGCGAGCCAACCTATAGGTTGGACATCCAACGTACCCGTTGGATGATTCCAGATTGTTCGCAAATAAAACAGCCGAAGCAACAAAATGTTTGCTTCGGCTGTTTTTTTATGAGTTGATATTTTTAATATTTCTTGAGGTTTGGAATCACAGTGCCGATGATGGCCCACACCAGCTGGAAGATAAGCAGATGCAGGATGCTCAGGTAGGACAGATTGCCCATCAAGGAGAACAGGGCTACCAGTGCGTAACCGGCAACCAGTGCAATCATCTGAATCAAAACAGCCTGGTCGATGGCAGTTTTGGCAGTGAAGCAATCCAGGATGGCGGTGACCATCATGCGGCTGGAGCCGATGAATCCGATTTTGGCTGGAGAGCTGTCCTTCTGTGCGGTCAGCTGCTCGTACGGAGCATGGAATTTAGCAGGCATCAGCTTGATCAGCTCCAACGGGAAATCGTAGACAGCATGGATCTTTTCTGCTGTGATATTCGGGTCGGAGGTGTTGATGATCAGGTACATTCCGCGGTCTGCCAGCATCTCCAGCTGCTCGCGGGTCGGGTCGTTCGGTCGGTAGCTGATGACGAACATGGCGGACAGCTGACCGGAGTTGGCAAGATAGATGATGTTCTTGCGGTCGCGGACAAAGCGGGTCTCATAGTCGTTGCTGGGGATCTCGATGCCGTGGTTGACCATCAGCTCGCGGTTTCCAATCAGTACCCGTTTGCCGTCCACCCAGGCGGACAGTCCCATCGAATCCTCGTAGGTCACATTTTCGACCGGACGGAGCATCGAGCGGTTGGAGCCGATGATTTTATTGAAGACATCGGTGAGCATTCCGTCGGTGTTGCATACGACGCTGGCAGCATCCAGGATGACCGAGTCGATCTGGCTCTTGTCAAACGGTTTGATGCCGTGCAGGATGATGTCCGAAGGACGGAAGAGGTCCTTGGCATCCAGCACGACCGCCTCGGTGCGGGAGAAGGCATCCACCGCAGAGTAGCCGGATACCATTGCGCCTGCCGGAATCAGCTTGGCGGACATCCGGTACAGCGGCAGGTTGGCGGCGATGGTCGAGGTCAGCGGCGCGCTGACACACATGATGGCGGTGAAGGTGGAAACGGCCTCGGCAACGTCCTTGTTGAACAGGTAGGACAGCACCGAAAGGATGATGCCTGCCAGCAAGCAGACAGGAGCCAGGATGCGGCTCATGTGTTCGGCGTGGTCCTCGGAGTAGGAGTTGTCCAAAAAGTTGGAGAGGAACGGGCTGGTTTCCGGGTATGCGATGGTGTATTCCTCCATCGAAAGCCCGCGGGAGATTTCTCGCAGCAGGTTGCGGTCCTTTAAAAAGACAGCGGCGTGTTTGAGCTTTTCGGAGGACACCAGTTTGAAGTTGTTCTGGATGCGCAGGATGACCAGCACCTTGCCAATCAGGTTGAACAACAGGATGAACAGCGCCACCGGGAAGAACAGGTAGAGGTTGGTGCCAAAGTCGGCTTTGTCCACACTGAAATATTCCGGCTTGATGATATAGCAGATGCCCTGCGCCAGAGTACCCAGCAGCGCCAGCATCGGCAGGGTGTCGGTGTTGGCGTGGAACTTGAGCAACGCCAGCAATCCGCCGCCGATGGTGTTCGAGCAGATGACTGCGCCGATGGCAGATACCACGCACAGGGTTATCATGTAGGAGCGCAGGTGCAGCTCCGGCTGGATGAAGGTCGGCAGCGGCAGCAGCTCACCGGCAATCTGGATGTCGCGGGCAGCCAGCGCCAGGTACAGGGAAAGTCCAAAGACGACCACCATCAGCAGGATGCGGACCAGCAGTCCGGTTTTGATGCTGCGCATATCCCGCAGGATGGCTTCCTTGTCCTTCGGCGAGGAGTAGTCCTCCAGCTCGGTATCCTCCTCGGAAAATTCTTCCGGGACCGGGATTTCGGCAGAAGCCAGGCGAGAGGATTTTTCCGGCTTCTGCTTTTTACCGTCGTTCTTGTGGAAAAGACCGGCATCTTCTGCCTGCGGTGCCTCAGCCTCCGCAGAGGGCTGGTCAAAGTCATCGGGCAGCTCAACATGGAAATGTCCTGCACTGTGGCTGCTGCTTGGCTCGGACGGCTTTTGTGCCGTCTGGGTCTGCGCGGCGGCAAAAGGAGCCGCTCCAAACTCCTCGGTCAGCCCGGTCGGTGTGGAAGCAAACAGGTCGTCGGTGTCCGTCGGCTGTGCGGGACTTGGGCTGTCGTTGCTATCCTCCAAAGGAGCATCCGGTTTAAAATCGTCGGGCTGTTTGGGGGCTGGATTCTTTTTGCGTCCAAAGCCCGAGAAATATTTTTGATATTCAGTTTTCCCCTTCAGCTTGGGGTCGGGTTGTTCGGGCGGCGGTGTGGTCGGCTCAAAATCGCCGAACGGAGTGGAGCCTTGCTGCAAAGGCAGGTCGGCGGGCTGCTGCTCCAAAAAGAAGGAGGAGGTCAGGTCGTCGCTGGCGGGCTGCTGTGGCGGTTCCGGCTGGTGTTGGGCTTCCTCCTGACGGTGAAGTTCTTCCTCCTGCTGGCGAAGCAGCTCCTCCTGGCGGCGGAGTTCTGCCAGATGCTCCTGCTGTACCTTGACCGATTCGCGGTGGTTGGACAGCGAGGAGAAAAAGACGCCGGTGTTGCTCATATCATCGTGTTCGGTTGAGCGCGGCGATTTCACTGCGGTGCGGGCAGCCGTCTGCGGTTCGTGCAGTGCTGCCTGTGGCGGCTGGACGGTCGGTCTTGGTTGGGTCACAGGCTCCGGTTGAGGCTGCCGGTATGCTTGGGAGGAAAGGTCCTCGATGTTTTGGTTGACCGGTTTGGGACGTGCGGCGGGAGAGCCTCGTCCGGCGCGGGCAGACTGAGAAGCGTTCTGGCGCGCTTTTTTTGCCTTGATTTCATTGAGAATATCATCGACATCATACTGCTTGCTCATCTTCAAATCTCCTTTTTCCTATCCCTGACAGGAGAGTTAATTCTTTTTGACAAAGGACGGCAGACCGCTGCGCTGACGGACTGCCTCATAGATCACGATGGCTGCGGCAACCGAGGCGTTGAGCGAGTTGACCTGACCGTTCATCGGCAGCGAAACGACAAAGTCACAATGCTCCTTGGTCAGACGGCTGACACCGCTGCCCTCTGCACCGACGACGATACCGATCGGACCGCCCATGTCGGTCGAGCACCAGGGCTGTCCGTCCATGTCGGCGCAGAAAATCCACAGACCCTTCTGCTTGAGCTCCTCGATGGTGGACACGATGTTGGGTACCCGTACCACCGGCATATATTCCACCGCTCCGGCGGAGGTTTTGGCAACGGTGGCGGTCAGACCGACGCCGCGGCGTTTGGGGATGATGACCCCGTGTGCGCCTGCCGCTTCGGCGGTACGGATGATGGCGCCGAGATTGTGCGGGTCTTCGATGTTGTCACAGATGATAACAAAGGGAGGCTGGTCGCCGGCTTTCTGGAAGATGTCCTCCATGGTGGAAAAATCATGGCAGGCAGCCATGGCGACAACGCCCTGGTGGACCACTCCTTCGCAAAGGGTGTCCAGCTTTTGTGCTGCCGCATCCTTGATGGGAACGCCCGCCTGTTTGGCAAGGGCGATGATTTTGCCCATGCTGCCGCGGTCGGCTCCTTTGAGGATATAGATGCAGTCGATCGGGCGACCTTTTTTCAGCGCTTCGGCAACGGCGTTGCGTCCTGCGATGACCGAGCTTTCACGGGATTGGTTTTCAGATACAGTTTCTCTGGGCACGTGCAATACCTCCGAAAAATATGTCAAATTTGGTTTGGCGAATGGTGCGCCGCCGGACAACAGACCGGAAGCGATTCAGTAGTTTTCATTATAGCATATTTTGGAAGGATTTGCATTGTAAAAGGAAAAAGTTTGGGGAAAAAGTTTTACCGCTGTCCGTAAAGCGCATCAGTGCAGCAGCAAAAAGGTCAGGGTACCGCCTGCCGCTGCGGAAAGCAGCAGAGAAAGACCCTGCCACAGGTATCTGTGGTTGCACAAAAATGCCGGGCGGGCGCGGTGCAGCAAAGGAGCGCGGATGCTGCCTAAAAAATGCTGCGCCTGCGATTCCAGTGTTTTTTTGCAGGAGTCTGCCTGGCTGTCCTTCAGATACAGCACAGCGCGCTCAAAGTAAGGGTTTTGGGTGTCGTTGATTTCGATGATGCGTTTGTTGGTTCCTCGTACCATGGGGAGTACCACCTTTCTTGTTTAAAGTAACGGGAGAGTTGTTAATAACTCTGTTGATAAAGTTGAAAACAATGGGAAAATCAGAAATTATCCAAAAAGTATAAGAAAATCCGACAGAAAAAGCGGAGCGGGTCAGAAATCAGTTGATAACTCAGTTGAAAATGTGGAAAATATCTGAAATAAAAGCCTTTTGCTCCGGGAGAAATTTGTGAATAGCTGTGAAAACGGATTTTACATTTGGTAATATTCTTTTAACACAAACGGGAAATTTCCGAAAAATATCCTCTTGATGGCTTAGTATGGCTCTTTGGAAATAGTTTTACACACGCTGCAGAAGAAAACGGATGTCGAATTTTGTTGAAAATAGCATGGATAATGGAAGCATTCGGTAATTTTTGAAGAAATTTAAAAGTTTTTCCGTAACAGATTGACATTTCATAGCAAAAGAGTAAAATAATTTTGTAGATTTAATATAGATTTGCAGGATTCTATATGGACATTACCTTACGGGTTTTGCGGTGAAAAGGGCTGTGACCCTCTTTCTTCTGCAAACGGTATAAGCCTGCAAGTCCGATTTTTTATTACCACAGTCTTGGGAGGTCTTTTCAAATGAAACGGGAAGGTCAAATCAGCGTCAATTCCAAAAATATGTTTCCAATCATTAAAAAGTGGCTGTATTCGGATAAGGACATCTTTTTAAGAGAGATTGTTTCCAACAGCTGCGACGCAATCAAAAAGCTCATCAGCCTACGCGGCATCGGACAGGCGCCGCAGGAGGACGGCTACCAGCCGAGGGTGGAGGTGCGCATCGACAGCGAGAAAAAGCAGCTGATTGTTTCGGACAACGGCATCGGTATGACCGAGGATGAGGTAGAACGCTACATCACCCAGGTTGCTTTCTCCGGTGCAGAGGAATTTTTGCAGAAGTACGGAGAGGATGCCAGCGAGGCGGCAGGCATCATCGGTCACTTCGGTCTGGGCTTCTATTCGTCGTTCATGGTGTCCGACACCGTCGAAATTCAGACCCTTTCCTTCCAGCCGGATGCAAAGCCGGTTCACTGGACCTCTTCCGGAGAGGACAGCTATGCAATCGAGGACGGCGAGCGCACCGAACACGGAACCACCATCATTATGAACATCACCGAGGGTGAGGAGGAATTTTTGCAGGAGAGCCGCATCCGCGAAATCCTGAACAAATACTGCCAGTTCATGCCCTATGAAATCTATCTGAATCCGCACGACGAGCAGCGTCCGGTGTACGATAAGGACGGCAACGTGGAGAAGAACGAGGACGGCACCGATAAGATGCGCACTGTCAAACCGCTGCCGGTCAACGACACCCAGCCGTTGTGGCTGAAATCCCCGAGCGAGTGTACCGACGAGGAGTACAAAGCCTTCTACCAGAAGGTGTTCATGGACTTCAATGAGCCGCTGTTCTGGATTCATCTGAACGTCGATTACCCATTTAACCTCAAGGGCATCCTGTATTTTCCAAAGCAGGTCAACCGTCTGGAGGTGGTTCCGGGACAGGTCAAGCTGTACAGCAACCAGGTCTTTGTTGCCGATAACATCAAGGAGGTCATCCCGGAATTTTTGCTGCTGCTCAAAGGTGTCATCGACTGCCCGGATATGCCGCTGAACGTTTCCAGAAGCTTTTTGCAAAACGACGGACAGGTCCAGAAGATTGCCCAGCACATCACCAAGAAGGTATCGGACAAGCTGCATCAAATCTTTAAAAACGACCGGGAAACCTATGAAAAATATTGGAACGACATCTCTGCCTTCATCAAGTTTGGCTGCCTGAAGGATGAAAAATTCTATGACCGCATGAAGGACATCCTGTTGCTGCATACCATCGACGGAGAGTACAAAACACTCGAGGAGTACCCGAAGGCGGACGAAAACAAGATTTATTATGTTACCGACGAAAATCTGCAGGCGCAGTATATCTCAATGTTCCGTCAGAACGGGCTGACCGCTGCGGTGCTGACCCATGTGATTGACCCGCACTTTATCAGTATGCTCGAATATAAGGAGCAGGAGAAGCTCAAATTCCTGCGCATCGACTCGGACCTTGGCAGCGCGCTCAAGACCGAGCAGACCGAGGAGGAGAAACAGCAGCAGGAGGAACAGGACAAACAGCTGATCGAGCGCTTTAAACAGGCGCTGCCGGAGGAAAAGCTGGAGTACCAGGTGGAAAGCTTAAAGAGCGATGAAACACCGGCAGTCATCCTGCTGTCTGAGTATGCCCGCAGAATCCAGGATATGAGCCGCGCCTTTGGAGAAAGCTTCGGCGGTCCTGCACAGGTAACTTTGGTGCTCAACCGTGAGAACCCAATCATCCGCTCGCTGGAGACGCTGCCGGACGACAAGCGCGAGCTGGTCTGCAAGCAGGTATATGATTTGGCACAGCTGGCACACAAGCCGCTGAGCGCAGAGCAGATGCAGGGCTTTATGCGCAGAAGTATGCAGCTGCTGGGCATGGTCACCGGGGAAAGCCATCAGTAAGCCGACCGGCAGTCCACAACAAAGGAGGAGCAGGGATGACAGAACAGCAGAAGCTCAGGGAGCTGCTGGAAAACAGCAGCCACATTGTTTTCTTCGGTGGAGCAGGAGTGTCGACAGATATATATAAGTTAGTCCACCATTTAGGGCATAAAAAAATTATGACTTGAAGATGATTTCTTTTACCTGGTTATCATCAAGTTGGATTTCTGCAATGATGCTATGCCAAAAACGCTGTTTTTCCTCTCGGCTCATAGCTTTATAAGATAACTCAAAATTAGAATCAAGCAGTTGGCGCAAGGCGGTAAAATCTATTACTTGCGCCAGCTGCTTTTCTTCCTGTTCGGCTTTTATTATAGCATCACGGAGGATATTAGCCTGTGCATTATAATCATCATCGGAGATGTTGCCGGCCAGGTAGATCACATTCAAGCGGCGCAGCTGATCTCTTAATTTTGTGGTATCGGTCTTTTTGCGTTTCTTTTTGGGAGCTGACGCAGAAAGCTGCAGTTTTGCAATATAGGATTCTAGGGATTCCCGCAGGTGGGCAACAAGATATTTTTCAAGTTTGCGTTCGGACAGCTGCCGGGAATAGGTGCAGCACCCCAAGGGCTTAGCAGTACAACGGTATCCATAGTATTCTTTGCTGCGGTCGTTGGGATATGTTTTAAAGGTGGCTTTGAGTGTGCGACCACATACAGGACAGCGCAACAATCCGACAAATAGATAATGACGATCCCCTTGCGTCGATTTTATACGGTGTTCCGGGCACTGTATATCCTGCCAATCTGCTGCGCTTATATATGCCGGACAAAAATCTTTGATGCCGCGCAGCTCACCGGTATAAATTTTATTGCGAACTACTTTTCTCCAAGATTGATGATCCCGGGATATACCATACTCAAGATTGGTTTCCCTGGCGGCTCGGCGGGTATTGTGGTATTTTATCATTTTGTCCCAAAAGGCAGCCGTAGCGCTTTCTGTTTCTGGGTCCTTGACAAGTTTGCGCACGCCGTTGATTACTTCGGCTTTGTAACCGTATGGAGCCATCGGACCGCCAAAACAGTATTCACCGTTTCGTACCTTGTTGTCAAAGACAAATTTGATCCTTTCAGATGTGCGGTCTGCTTCGTTTTCGGCAACGGAAAGCATGATATTTACTTTTAATCGCCCGTCGGCGGTGGTGGTTTGGTAATCTTCCAGAATAGTCTTCCAGGCAACGCCGTATTTGTCTAATACCGCTTGCACTTGATGATAGTCGTGGACATTGCGAAACCAGCGATCCAGCTTTGTGAACAGGATCAAGTCAATCTTTCCGGCCTGTACATCGGCAAGCAATTCCTGCATGACTTTCCGGCGCATGACAGGTTTGCGGGCACTGAATCCTTCATCGTGATAAATGTGGACGACCTTATAATCGTGGTCGATGGCGTACTGCTTTAGGGCTGCTTCCTGGGCTTCCAGGGAATAGCCGTGCAGTGCCTGTTCTTCGGTGCTGACGCGGATATATAGCGCGGCCCGGGTAATGGTTTTAGGCGTATTTGACATGATATAGTTTTCCCCTTATTTTTTTAAAGTTGCCCTGTACATACTGTGCAGGCGTGATACAATATAGATGGAACTTCTTTTTCACGGTTTTCTTTCCATTGATGAACCGACTCCTTGAGGAAAAGCCGCCCGATTATCTGCCGGGCGGCTTTTCCTGTGTATTAAGATTTATTGATTAACCATATCAAAAAAGGTTGATTCAGAAATGATGGAAAGCTCACAGCCCTTTAAAATATAACCTTCTGCCTTTTTCATTTTTGTTGTTTTTCCGTTTTTTACAGATGATGCAAATTCTTCGGAACCAACAACGAGAAAGTTAGTTTTTTTGGTAATATTATCAGCATTGATACCACCCAAGTCTGCAACAATCTGCATGGCATCTTGACGTTTCATAGATTTCAGTGCGCCAGTAAATACGACGGTTTTTCCATAAATAGGATGTGATTCGTCAAAATCGTTGTTTTCTGTATGAATTGATTTTGATGATAATTTTGTTTTTTTAAAAAGATTAGCAAAATCTTCTTCTGAATATTTTTGCAGAATGATAGAACGTAATTCGGAGTAACATAGCTGAGTTGTAGTGCAATCTGATAAGGCACGATGTTCTTCTGGATTTGCAATTTGAAAATAAGCAGAAATATCACTTAATCTATGGTGTTCAAGGGAAGGAAGAGTTTTGCGAGCGATACGCATAGCGTCAATAAAGTCATTAGAAAAAACAAGACTGTTTTCTTGAAAAGCATCATATAAAAAATTAACATCAAAATTTATGTTATAACCTACCAGAACATCATTCGAAACAAAGTTATAAAAATCCTTGCTGATTTCCGAAAATGTAGGGGCACTTTCCAACATTTCATTTGTGATACCTGTGAGGTCTGTTATAAAGTCATCAATTTGATTTTGAGGGCGAACCAAAGAGGAAAAGCGGTCAACAACTTTGCCGTCCCGTACTTTCAAAGCGCCGACTTCGATAATCTCACAATATTCAAAATCAAGCCCGGTTGTTTCAATATCCAGAATAGTATAATCAAGAGGTAAGGCGATAAAGCTTTTTCCTTTGTGTTCTCTGATAGGGAAGCTGCTTTTTAACGTTGTTGTATCGTTTATTATTAGTTTCATAATGTCACCATCCTATAGTTTGACAAAAAGAGTTTTTTATTTTTTGTGTGGAAATTTGGAGAAGCAGTCCTGGTGCCCTTTGCTATCCTATATGAAAAACCAGTAGAAAAGTGTATAATGGTCTTTGAAAGCGCTTTCAAATTTTGATTTGAAAGGAAATCTAAAGATGAAAACGACAGAACAGATCCAAAAAATGAAAGAAGCAATCATCAGAATGATAGGAGGCATCGACGACGAAAAAGCCATAGAAAGGCTGCTGCAATTCGTAAGGTATCTGTATTATAAAAAATAATCACCAACCTGCCCGGCAATTTTGCCGGGCTTTTTTTATGCCATATTTTTCCAGCATCCACGCCCCAGCTGCTTATTTATATTCCCGGTGTTTGCTTAATCTGGTCTATCAGCTTTTCGATCACCTTCCATTCTTCTTCCCCCAGAGAAGCAAACGCCCGGAAAACAGACTTTGCAAATTCATTTTCACCGTACATGATGCGATCAATCGCAGCGATTGCGTCCACGTCGGTTTCTTCCCGGAACATTTCCCCGCTGCCGGTTGTCAACCATTCTTCGCTTACATTGTATTCGCGGCACACGTCACGAATAAATCGGGGCGTTGCAGCACTTTGGTTGTTTTCAATCTGACCGATAACAGCTTGCTTTAGAGCAACCTTTCCCCCAAACTGTGTTTGTGTTAAACCGAGACTTTTTCTTAAAAATCGGATTCTTTCGCCTTGCGTGGAACAAACAGTTTGTTCCCGGAACATTTCCCCGCTGCCGGTTGTCAACCATTCTTCGTTTACGTTGTATTCGCGGCACACGTCACGAATAAATCGGGGAGTTGCGCTCCTTTGATCGTTTTCAATCTGACCAATAACGGCCTGTTTTAGGGAAACCTTTTCCCCGAACTGTGTTTGTGTTAACCCGAGATTTTTTCTTAAAAATCGGATTCTTTCGCCTTGTGTCAAATAGAATCACCATCCTTTCAAAAAATAGAATAACACATAAAATACTAATTATCAATATTTTTAACGAAAAAACTATTGACATAAACACTGATAAACATTATTATAATACTAATAAATAGTTTTCAACATAAACAGGATAAAACGCAGTTGTGTCTTAGAAGATAGAGCGGAGGATGAAAAGTGGAAGAAATTAAAAAAAGGCTTTGTGCTTTAGAGGATAGAGCGAAAAAAGAGCAGGAGCGAGCGGCAGACCCAAAACGCAGATATGCGCTTGACTGGTATGTGGAAGAAAGCGTGGACTGGTTGCGGGAACACGCGGTGCGATTAGTAAAAGAAGAAGCAAAGACCCGAAAGCGACAAGCAAGAAAAATTGCTGTGCTTGCGGCAACAAGCACAGCAATTTCAACAGCGACCGCTATTTTGATGATGCTTCTTCTTCATAAGCGGCAATCACCAGAGCAGCGACATTGTTTACAGCGCGAATCAAGGAATCTTGCAAATCTTCATCCGCCGATGAATGAATGATTTCATTATGAACTTTACGCTGAAACAATTTGATTGCTTCTAAAGTAGTCAAAAAAACACCCCCTTTCTTTATACATAATATAACATTCGGAAGGGAAAGAAAAGGCGGCGCAGGACAAAGAGAGGATGAAAAGAATGTTGAACACAGCATTTAATACAGCATTTAATACAGCAGATAAAACCAAGATGGGGACAGTAATTGCAGTAGCGCAGAAGTTTATGGAACTGTCGGAAAGCCAAAAGCAATTTATTTTAGGTTACATGGTAGCGGTTGAGCAGCAGGCAAAAGCCGCAGAGATAAAACAGGCATAGAAGGAGGGAAAAACGATGGCAGAAGTAAAAATGGTAAACTTCAATCCACAAAAAATCATGCAGGCAATGATGGATATTTTCGGGGACCGTTACGGGGCAAAGATTACCGTAACGGTAGAACCTAAAACAACAGCGTTGGCGGTTATCCCAGCGGACAGGGAAGAAAAGCAGAAGGTAGCACAGTAGACGACAACAAGGAGAATCGGAAAGATGGCAGGAATTATAATTTTGATTGCCGCAATGAGCGCATACATTTTCGTGTTGTGCGGATTGTGGGGAATGACAGTGCTGGCGGAAAGGCTGATAAAACAGAAAAAGAGGATAATAAGCCGATCAAAACGCGGGACAATCAGACGGGGGGCGTAGCAGATGCAGAAAATGAAAGATTTTTTGCAAGCCCAGGGCGTAGATGTGCCGCAGGGGGCAATATATACGCATTGGTTTGTCGAAAACGACCTGCCGCTGTTTGTGGCGTGTACACAGTGCGGCAAGAAAATGATGCTTTTAAAAGCATACGTTGACAGCGAAGGGAATCCATACTGTGCTGATTGCGCAGTACCGGAACCAGAGCGGCAGAAAAGAGCGAAAGAGAGGGCAAGAGCGGCAGACCCCGAAATCGAAGCCGCGCTGAATTACATTTTCGGGGACTAACATAGCAAATCACGGCCAGCAGGCCGAGATACATACAAAACTAAATAAGGAGACTTGAAAGATGAACATTATTGACCAGAACAGGGAAAACCAGAACGCAGCAAAGGCGCTGGATATGGTGAAGCACCTGACCGCAGCCTTTAACCTGCCCGTATTTATCGCAGACGGGGACGCAATCAAACCGGGGCCGCTGGTAAAGCCGGACGAAAAATAAACAAAAAAAGAGGGCGACCCGCCGGAAACGGGCCGCCCACCTTTTGGGAAATGCAAACGCTTAAACGTTTGAAAAACTATATCACAATCATTGTATCAAAAAGCGCTTGCAAAGTCAATAAAACCGCCGCGGGGAGCCGCGAAAGCGGGCTTGTAATGGGTATTAACATATCAACGTTAAGCCTACCAAGAAAGATTGATAACCAGAGGGGAGAGGATAATAGCAAGGGGGACAAGCAGATGGGGTACAGTGGGGAAAACTACGAATTTTTGTTTGACAAACCAGGCGAGGAAATCCAGGAAAGAGCCTTTGAAGCGTTACATCATGCGGATGTAATGAAATACCGGGCGAAAACCATTAAAAGCGGGAATATTGTCGAATGTGAAATCTATCCTATCTGGAACACCAGAGGGCAGGCGGCAAAGGCGAAAAAAGCCACAACCAGACAAGCCCAAAAGAACCTCAATGAAAAGAACGCAAAGAAAAACCTGATAAGAAAAATCAATACCAATTTCACAGAATCAGACCTGTGCATAACACTGACATACAAAGGGCAAGTACCAGACGAAGCCCAGGCAAGAAAGGACATCCAGAACTATATAAGGCGTGTAAAGGCATACCGGAAAAAGAACGGAATGGACGAACTGAAATACATCTACGTCATAGAGTTTGAAAACGGGGAAGGCCGGAAGAAAACAAGGGTGCATCATCATGTGATTATGAGCGGAATGGATAGGGACGAAGCAGAAAGGCTATGGGCCAATGGTTGGGCGAATACAAGGCGATTGCAGCCGGATGAATACGGACTGGAAGCCCTGGCGCGATATATTGCGAAAGACCCAAAAGGGAAAAAGCGGTGGAGCGCAAGCCGAAATCTGAAAGAACCGAAAGTAACCACAGCAGACACAAAGTTTACAAAGCGAATGGCGGAAAGGCTGGCGGAGGACTTTGAAACGGACGGCCCGCAGATATTTGCAAAGCTGTTCCCGGATTGTGTGTTAAACGATTGTGCTATTTTCCGATCTGATTTTGTAGCGGGGGCTTATGTATACGCAAAAATGAGGATAGACCCCCAAAAGGTAAAAAGAAAGAGAGAGAAAGAACGATGCAAGGAAAGATTTTAACAATGGGGAGCCTGTTTGACGGTTCGGGCGGTTTTCCCCTTGCCGCCGAAATGTGCGGAATAGTGCCGGTGTGGGCGAGTGAAGTAGAGCCGTACCCGATAGCAGTAACAAAAAGTCGTTTTCCTGCTATGGAACATTTAGGAGATATAAGCAAAATAAACGGGGCGCTGATTAAGCCAGTAGACATTATTGCATTCGGAAGCCCTTGCCAAGATATGAGCGTAGCGGGAAAAAGAGCGGGAATCAAACACACGGAGAACGGGGACGAAGAAACAACCAGAAGCGGCTTGTTTATGGAAGCCGTGCGAATCATCAAAGAAATGAGGGAAGCGACAAATGGAGAATATCCAATTTTTGCAGTATGGGAAAACGTCCCAGGGGCCTTTTCCAGCAACAAGGGAGAAGATTTCAAAATCGTACTCGAAGAACTTATCAAAATCGCAGAGCCAGAAGCGCCCGCGCTGTCTATGCCTGAAAAGGGATGGAGCTACGCAGACATATTCATGGGAAACGGATGGAGCATTGCTTACAGAGTTTTTGACGCTCAATACTGGGGAGTACCCCAGCGCAGAAAAAGAATCCACCTTGTTGCAGATTTTAGAGGACAACGTGCCGGAAAAATATTATTTGAGCGCGAAAGCCTGCGAGGGGATTTTAAGGAGAGCAGAGCGCCGAGGGAAGGAACTGCCGCCGATTCTGAAAGAAGCACTGGAACAACAGATAAAAAGGGCGGGATAACTGCATATAGTTTCGATTCTCTTGCCAGCAACAGCATGAAATCTAAAAATCCGCATAGCGGTTGTCGTGTAGTGGAAATCAGCAAAACCCTTGATACGACCTACCCTGATCCAAGCAAGAATCAAGGGGGGGAATTGCAATAGTACAACAGATATACGATTGCCGAGGAAACGGCGACGGAAAAACCGCCCCAACGATTACCGGAGATCATAACAACAGGGTAACAGATTATACAGCCTGCGTCGTGGAGCTGAAAACATATTGCCTGCAAGGGAGTATGATCGGCCGGCAGGACAAAAACGGACCGCAGGGGGATGGCGTGAATGAAAATATCTCATTTACCCTAAATGCCACAGACCGCCACGGGGTAGCGTACAGCATAGGAAACGGACAGATAAACAGCTTAAAAATGGAGGAGGTTTGCAAAACCTTAGACTGTATGCACGACAAGCAAGCAGTTTTAATAAACAAGCCGCCGCAATACATTGTCCGACGCCTGACCCCGACCGAGTGTGCAAGATTGCAGGGATTCCCGGATACATGGGGATGCCCGGACAAAAAGACAGAGTTTACAGCCGCGGAATATCTTTTTTGGATGGATGTGCGAAACACACACGCAGCCATAAACGGAAAAACCGTCAAGGAATACACAAAGGCGCAGATGCTGACATGGTACAACAAACTGCATACAGACAGCGCGGAATACAAGATGTGGGGGAATGGAATCGCCTTACCACCAGCGCTATATGTAATGCAGGGGATAGCCGAAGAAGCAGAAAAGGAAAGGGAATAAGCATGGCAAGAACAAAGACAAGCGAAATTTACAACCATGAGGGCTACACCGACCCGACCGCATTTTTCGGGATGATGGAAAATCGGGGGGGGTGTGAAACACAGCCAGATCACCCGCGACATACGCCGCGGCGAAATCTATTACATAGCCCCGGAAGGAGAAAACCCATTAGAGCGAAAAAACAGGCCGGGAATTATTGTATCAAATGACCAGGCGAACAGAGTGAGCGACAGCTTTGAAGTTGTATACCTGACCACAAAAACCCGTCACCCTATACCGTGCGACGTAGCGGTAAACGGGCCAGGAGCGCCGTCAACAGCACTGTGCGGGAAAGTGCATACAGTTTATGCAAGTCGGATCGGCAACTATGCAGGAGCGCTGACCGAAGCGGAACTGAAAGAAATTGACCGCGCTTTAATGCACGGGCTGGGAATCATAGCCCCGGAAGCTCCAAAAGCAGCACCCGCACCGCAGCCAACAGCAGAAACCGCCAAACAGGCGGCAGAGTTGACGCAGGCGACAGTAGAACGCGATCTGTATAAAAAACTATATAACCAGCTGTTCAGCGAGATTATGACAAGAACATACAAGGGGGAATAATTATGGTGATTGTAGCGGGAAAGCAGAAACAGGAAAAAAACGCGCCGCCTGCATCATCTGAAAGCGTGGAACAGCAACACCTTTTTACCTGGGCGGCATTTCACGCGGGGAAATACCCGGAATTGGAGCTGCTGCACCATATCCCAAACGGCGGCAGCCGGACAAAATCGGAAGCCGGACGATTTAAGGCCGAAGGGGTAAAGGCAGGCGTGCCGGACGTGTGTTTACCTGTTGCCCGTAACGGCTGGCACGGCCTGTACATCGAAATGAAGAAGCAGGGCGGCACAGTATCAAAAGAACAATCAAAATGGCTTCACAGCCTATTGCAGCAGGGCTATTTGACGGCGGTTTGCTACGGCTGGGAAGTAGCGGCGCAGATCATAAAAGACTACCTGGACGGTAAGACCCAGCCGAAAGAGCCGACCCGCGGTGATACCGTGCAATTTACTTGTAATTGCGGCCGGACGTTTGAAAAACCAGAAAGCGAGTGCAAAACAAACGCACCAAACTGCTACGGGACTTATTTTGCATGGGCTGACTGCCCGAGCTGCGGGAAAACGTGCCAGGCAGCAAGAAACGAGGGAAAAAGATGACCCGAAAGAGAGCAGAAAAGAACAACAACAGGACGTGCGATACAGCCACAGCCGAAAAGGTAATCACCTATAACCACGTTGCCAGAAGCAACTACGCGGGATGCAGGCAGGAGCACCGGACAAAAAGGACGATCTACCGCACCCGCCGCGGAAATTGGTTTGAAGCCTGGGAGAGCTGCGGAGGAATCGAAGCCAAGAAATTGAGCGAAGCGGAAGTGAAGGACAGGCTTTTAAAGCTGTTTGTCCTAGATGTATATAGACGCTTTTTTGGAGATTTGTAAGGAGGAACAACCATGACAGAAAAAGAACTTGTCCGCCGTGCCTTGCTGGGTGACAAGCAGGCGCAGGAGGACTGCACCGCAAAGGGGATTGTGCTGCCGTGTCCGTTTTGTCAGGGGGAATCAAGGCTTGAAGATATGGGATGGCCGCACCATGTATATTGCACAAAGTGCGGGGCAAGATCGACAAGTACCAAATGGGGAGAAGATGGAGAAAAGGAAAGTATAAAGAAATGGAACACACGCCCAGCCCCACCGATTGGAAGGTGTGGGGAGTGCAAACATAGAAAATCAAGTGAATTTTGAGAGTGCAGGCCAGAGGACGCATATTGCAGCGAGTTTGAACCGAGGGAGGAATAGCCGTGACACGGAAACGATTTGTAAAACTGCTGATGGCGTACAAAATCCAAAGGAACCAAGCGGAAGAAATGGCCCGCGCCGTTGAACAGTATGGCAGTTATGCGGAATTGTATCAAAATTTAGCGCCCGCGCTGCCGTTTTGGACAGTGAAAAAGAGGATCGTAAAAGCATATAACCACGTCGCCAAACAGGTAAAGACCGTCGCCGCGGCGTTTGTTGCTAGTCTGATACCGGGCATTAAAAGCATGATAGAGCAATACAAAGAGCGGCAGGCACAAGAGTAAGCCCACAGGGCAGAGAGAAGGAAAGCAAATGAAAACTATATCAATCATCAATCTAAAGGGCGGAGTAGGAAAAACCATTACCGCTATCAACATGGCTTATATCCTATCGGATATGGGGAACCGCGTTCTCCTGGTGGACAACGATAAGCAGGGTAACACAAGTAAGTTTTTCGGCGTACACAGTTACAAGCGCCCGAGCCTGGCGGAAGTGCTTACTGAAAAGGGATTCCCGACGCTGGAAGCGGTGGTGCAGACGGAATATAAAGGGCTGGACGTGCTGCCCGCAAACATGAACCTGTTGAGGGCGGACAAAGAAATCCTGATGGATTGCACCCGACCGCAGCAGACCCGTTTGAAAAAGGCCCTGGACGAAGTAGCGGAACTGTATGACTATGCTGTGATAGACAACGCACCAGACTTAGATATGGGAGTTATTAACGCCCTTGTCGCATCGGATGACATTATCATACCAATGAAAGTAGACAAATTTGCCTTTGACGGAATCGAACAGCTGATCGAACAGGTTGACGCAGTAAAAGAGTTTAACCCAAAAATCAGAGTAGCGGGCTGCCTTATTACTATGGCACAAAGAAACAACGTACATACGCTGGGGCAACAATTTTTGAAGGAATACACGGGCCTGCCGTTATTTGATACGGTAATCCGCAAAACGGTAAAGGTGGACGAAAGCACCTTCACGGGCAAACCGCTGCCGATCCATTCAAAGAGCTGCACGGCGACAAAAGATTACTTGTGGATGGTGGACGAATATCTGACAAAAAGTGTGACCGGAACTATCACAAAAGGGGGCGCTGTAAATGGCTAAATTTACGATGGCCGATCTACTAAACAGCCAATCAAAAAAGACGGAGGAACGCCCAGCGTTTGAAATCCGGCATATCCCTATTGATAAGCTGAAACCGTCGAAAAAAAATCAATATGGAATCCGCGGAATAGAAGAACTGGCGGCAAATATTGAAATGCTGGGGCTATTACATAACCTTGACGTAAAGGAAGCAGACGAGGCAGGCTATTATGAGATCATAAGCGGAGAGCGGCGCTATCAGGCTTGCAAACTGCTGTATGAGAGCGGGAACCAGGAATTTAAAACCCTGCCCTGTAAGGTGGAAGCGCTGACCGAGAACAAAGCCATGTCGGAATTAAAGCTACTGTATGCCAACGCTGCCGCCAGAGAATTGACCGACTACGAAAAGACATACCAGGCGGGCAGGATAAAAGAGATATTGCAGGCGCTCAAAAAGGACGGCTATAAATTCCAGGGCCGTATGCGGGAGATCGTAGCGGATATGCTGGAAGTTTCCCCCGCACAGATGGGGCGAATGGAAAGTATCAATAAAAATTTGTCGCCGGAATTTAAAGAGGAATTTAAGGCGGGAAATATCGGGATTACAACCGCCTATGAACTATCAGGGCAAAGTGAAGCGGAACAGGCGGCAACGCTGGAAGCATACAAGGCAGAGGGAGCCGAAGCACTCAAAAAGCCAAAGCCGCCAAAGGTAACACCGCCGGCAGCCGCACAGCCGCCAAAGGTAACACCGCCGGCAGCCGCACAGCCGCCAAAGGTAACACC
>OLPW01001778.1_pt1 | contig 20969 bp, 28 predicted proteins | sample 1672161 | NCBI WGS metagenome assembly OLPW01 (sample SAMEA3136654, study PRJEB25190) | human gut metagenome
TGCCCCTGTCTGGGGCGTTGTCGGTTCCTTCGGATTGTTTTGCCACCCGTGGCACAAGCCCCTGTGTGGGGCTGTGTCTGGAGCTGTCGGTTTATCTGCTCATCCGTCCCAGCAGGTAGGCTTCCTCCATTGCTTTCTGGATGCCCCAGACCGGAACCTCAATGAAGTCCTCGCTGTCATTGTCGCGGGCTTCGAGGTCGCCCCGGCTGTCTACCGCTGCCATCAGGCGCTTGGCAATCTCCAGCAGGGCTTTTTCCTCTTCCTTGGTGATGTTCTTCTTCATGGTGGTTTCCTCCGTTTTTCTTGGTTTTCCGTTTCGGTATGTGCATATTACCGTCTATGTCACACACTATCAAGCGGCTATACTACACAAATATGTTCCCCCGGAACTGTGCGTATTACGGCAGAAGAAAAGGGCCGCCGTTTCCGGCAAGCCCCATGTGTTTCTCTGGCTTAGTAGTCTTCTTCGTCCTCGTAATCTTCCTCTTCGTCCCAGTCATCTTCTTCCTCGTCCCAGCTGTCATCCTGGTCTTCTTCCTCATCTTTGAAGTCCCACATATCTTCAGTCGGCTGGTTTCTAAGGTCTGGGTTCTGCTCGACATAGTCGGCAACCGCTCCGCAAAGGATGTCCAGAACCTTTTCGTAGGCTTCCTCGCTGTAGACTGCCCAGGCATCTGCAGTCAGCTTTGCGATTTTGTCGTTGCCCTTGACTCCAAGGAACCGCCCTGCAGGGTTGCAGGTTTCCTTGCCGTAGCCGATGCCCAGCTGGTCGCCGTCGTTGTAAAAGCGGTATCCGATGCGGCTCATTGCCCTTACCAGCTCCCCTGCGAGGCTGTCTGCCTTGCCCGTCTCCGGTACCAGTTCCTTGAAAAGTTTATTGATGCGTTCTTCGTTCTTCGTCATTGTCGTATCCTCCAGAATGTTGTTTTCGGTTTTTCTCCCTTTCGGTATGCACATATTACCGTCACTTTCGCACACTATCAAGCGGCTAAACTACACGATCATCAAGCCCTGTAATTGTCATATTTATGTGCTTTTCATGCCAGCTTTCGGAAGACAGACACGAGCAAAAGGCTGGTCATTTCCAGCCCCTTGCGCCTGTCGGTCTTGCCTTTAGCGGATGATTTCAAGGTAGCTTACGTTGCCCCAGCAGTCCGTTCCCTTGAAGCGGATGCGCTTTTCGGTCTCCCTGTCGAGGGTGAATTTCCGCAGGAGCTTCATCTTCTGGATGCGGTTCAGAAGGTCCTTGCCGTTCTTCGCATCCTCAACGGCATCCCTGATCTCGACCACCGCACTGTCGCTTCCATACCAGAGGTTGCTGAGTGCCTCTGGAATTCCGTTTGCAAGATAAAGGTTGATTTTTGTGTAGCTCATGTTTTTGTTCTCCTCTCAAAATGTCATCGTTTCCAGAATCTCATCCATGCCTGTCTCCCAGTCATGGCAGCTAAGTTCGATTTTGCTGTACATCTCTGCGCTGTCCGGCTCATCGAAAAGCCGGAAGCATTCTCTTGCCAACTCCTCACTGGTGTGCTGCTGGATTTCATCCGGCTGTCCATCCAGCCGTGTAAAGGTGATCTCGTAAGTGTAGCGTTCCATGTTCTTTGCCCCTTTCGTTTTGGTAGCTGTATATTACCGTCACTGCCGGATACTATCAAGCGGCTAAAGTACACAATCATCTGCGCCCTGATCTGGTGGATTTATGTGTTTATCCGGGGGAGGTTTCCCTCCCCGTTTTTCTTAGCTGAACATCTCTGCCGTGTCATCGTCGATCCAAAGGTGCATGCCGTCTGCTTCCATGATCGCATGGTCTTCATGAACCTCGGTGATGATCCCTTCCCGGCTTCCGCTACCATCGAATTCGTCCCAGTGCCATGTTGTCTTTCTTCCTTTTTTCCATGTTCTCCAATCAGCCATTCTGCTGTCCTCCTTTGCTTTTTGTAGCTGTATATTACCGTCACTGCCCTGTGATAGCAAGGCCATAAAACGTCATATTATCAACGATCTTCGCCTTTCATGTTTGGTACATATATGACCCCTGATTGACTTGCTATATATGTGTTTCTGCGGCATTATACACACAACGAAAGCAAAGAAAACCAAACCAAAAACGGAGGACAAAAACCATGAAAAAGACCATTACAGAAGTTGAAACCGCAATCGAAAACCGCATCGCAGAGCTTGAAGAAGAATACGAGCTGGACATTTACGACCGCAACGACATCCGGGAAGAAGAATACCAGAAAGCCGGATGGCGGCACGACCCCTTCCCAGAAGAGCTTGAGGAAGAGGAAGAAGATTGGCACTACCACAGCATGGAAGAACGACTGAACGAGGTCGGCATGAGCATGAGGGATTTCTTCTAAGGAATCCCAAAAGGCTCCCCCAGCAGAAGCTGGGGTTCTGCCTCGTATCCCCCGTTTTGGTTTGGTATGATACACAAAACCGCTGCCAGATGTTTGTGTACATTATGGCGGCGGTTCTCCTTGCTATCGTTGCTTTCCAGAGGTAATATACAGTAAACTGGAAGGGGGTTCTCATTCTTTTGAGGCCCCCATTTTCCGTCTAATCGGCTTCGCCCTGCATTGCCTGATGCATCACCCTGCGGTTATGCGCTCTGGCTTTCTTTTTCAGGTCCCTTTTCCATCTGCGGATGGTCACCGCCTTGCAGTGGTTTCTCGACCATTCGTATTCATCCAGAATGTATCTGCCGCCGTGTTCCCTCTCGCCATAAGCCGGCATCTTCCTGTGTCCCATAGGCTCCTCCTGTTAAACCAAGCCCTCCCGGTCTTTTCTGGCCGAGAGGGTATTTTTCTGATTGTGCTATCTTATTCCGGCTTCGTTCCGTCATCCATCTGGATGACTGCCATCTGCCCGAACATGCTGACGAATGCCTCCGGCACCCAGAAGCGTTCCCTGAATTTCTGGATGAGGTCCTGGGGCAGCTCTGCGAAATCTTCCTCTCCAAGTCCGCAGATGAAGAAATTTCCCTTGATGGGCTGCTCCAGCTCCGGGATGTATCGGCTGAATGACTTCTCGGTGAACAGCCCGTTGTCATCGGTGACCAGGGCGGCGCGTTCTTCCCACGGGTAGGTGGCTGTGATGCAGTCACAGTCGAGGATGCGGTAGAACTCTTTCAGGGAGTTTTCAATGTCCACCACCTGCGGATGCTCCATCGGTTTGATCAGAAGAACTTTCATTCGACCCAGCCCCCTTTCACGATTGCCCAGTCTGCAAGATGCATCTTCTGCTGTCCGCCCCATGCAATGTCCTCTAATGCTTCCTCCGTTCCGCAGCGGTTGCAAATCTGGATGTCCGCCCTTCGGCTGAGTGCCTGCTGCTGATGGTCGTAGCAGTCAGGCTTTGCTCCGCACCTGGGGCAACGTGGGCCGGTCTGTCGCGTTTTACCAAGGTGGTCGAGCGACACCTTGACCTCAGCATCCGTTGCCACACGGTGGCAACTGTCCGCGCCGTAGGCAATGTTCAGATGGCTTCCGGTGTCCCAATTCACCAAGATGTTTCCGGCATCATCGACCCCGTTGCAGGTTCCCTGCGTTCCGATGGGCGGTGCCTGCCTGTCATCCATCTCATCGAGGACGATCCGGCATCCGACCGGGAACTCTTTTCTCAACTTCTTGACCATTTTCTGATCTGCGAAATTCATGCCTGCACCTCCTCGATCATCCGCTGGGCGGCATCCTTATCCATGCATTCCTTCAGCGCACCTTCGAGGATGTGCATCGGGAAGTGGAATGCCTTGTAGCCGTCATGCAGGACTTTGTAGTAATACCGGCTCGGTGTGCGGCGTCCGAAGTCATTCTCCATGATATATACCATTGCGGTCACCATCTCCGGTTCTGCCCCTTCCCGGAGCAGTTCGATGTTCAGGTCTTCCTTGCGGTAGTAATTCGGGTAGCCCTCATAGAGGTCGAGGTTTCCTTCGTCCCTTTCCGAAATCTCCCACACCAGAACCGGCGTGTTCTTCTTCGGGTTCGGTGCGATGGTGGCGCAGCCGCGGAACAAAAGCTCCCAGCCTGCCAGCACCGCCTGCCCTGCAATTTTTGCATCCGGACACCGGTATGCCATCTGCTCCACCGACAGGTTGCTGCCGTAGGCGATGTAATATTTCTTGTTCTTCATTTGAATCTCTCCCTTCGGTTTTCTCCGCTCTTGTCTGGCGGTATGGTATATATCACTCTTCTGCCCTGATTTATCAAGGCCGATGAGCATCATATACTGCACAATGTTTTTTGCTTTTGATCGTGTACTCTTACATCATCTGCTGCTTCTTCAGATACCGGATGGCTTCCGCCCTTCCGATACTAGCTGCCAGTCCACGCTTCAGTGTGTCCAGCGGAAATTCCCAGTCGCTGTATCCGCCGCGCAGCAGTTCAAAATACTCGGCATCCGGGCAGCCAAGCCGCCGGTCCTCGTGCATCACATAAGCGATGCAGGGCTTTGCCTTTTTCATGCGGTTCCCGTTCAGGTTCCAGACCGGAAGCTGGAACTGCTTCTTGTAGTAGTATCTTGGGCAGCCCTCGTACCGGTCCAGCAGGAGCTCATCATATTCCGAGAGCTTCCAGACCACTGCCGGTACGCTTTCATTGGCATCCTGCTCGATGGTGGCATAGCAGCCGGTCTTGCTCTTTTTGAACAGAAGCCGGTAGCCCTTGATCTCGGTCGTGCCGACCACCACAGCATAGGGGCATCTCTTTCCCATCCGCTCCATGTCGAGGTTGCTTCCGTAGGCAAGATAATATCTGGATGGGCTTCGGCTGATCAACTCAAACATCTGCCTCACCGTCCTCCCTGCCAGTGAATTCCACGCCCTGGAAATCCTCTGTCCCAAGCTCGATCTGGCTGTCCTGCCACCAGTCCTCTGCCACTCGCTGGGCTTCCTCCACGGTCGGCTCTTTCATTTCGGATTCATAAATGGTCACCGTTCTCTGGTAGGTCTCGGTGATGGTCACCTTAAAGGTCCTGCCGCCCGGTGTGCTTTCATTTTTTAACGTGCTTTTCATAAACCTGCACCTCCTTCTACCACCTCAAGGGCGGTTGCCCGCCCAAAAGGTGCCCGTACAGCTGACGCTTATTTGTTGCGCCATGCTGCGTTGCCCTCCATATTCCGCAGAAGGATTTCCCTTGCCGTTGCGAACTCCTCACCAATGAATCCCAGCCGGAGCATCCAGCACCGCATTGCGTATTTGTCGTTGTCGGTCTGCTGGGGCTTCGGGCTTGCCGTTCTGACCATCTTGGCAAGCTGGCTCATTGCGAGGCAAAGCTGGATGTAGGCTTTCATCTCACCGGCATGCAGTCCGTTACGCTTTCCGTCCGCTGGGTCTGCGAATTGGAAAAGGCGGAATTCAATGGTTCCTTTTGTAAAGGTGGCATGGAGGTTCAGCATATGGTACCGGCTTGAATTGTAGTGGGCATTCCGGTTTTCCCAGCTGGAACCGTTGCCTTCGTACCAGATGTCTTCCAGCTTGCGCATGGTGGTCGGCTTCTCGCGGTTCAGCCGGTCGAGGAAGCGGTGGTCGACTACCCGGCAATATTGTCCGGTACGCCCTGCGTCGATCCGGATGGCTCTGCCGATCTGCTGTTCGTGTGCCGCCATGATGTTCACAAGGTTGCGGATGGTCTTTGCGGTGTGGTCGCCTTTGCCAATGTGAATGTGGACTCCGCATCCGCGGCTTGGGCCGCTCTTTGCGCCTGCCTTTCGGAGCAGCCGGATGATTTCCTGCAAGGTTTCGATGTCGTCGTAGGTGAGGATCGGGGTGACCAGTTCGCATTTTTCTGCGTCCGGTCCGTAGATGCTCACATCCCTCTGGAATTTCCAAACCCTGCCCTGTCCGTCCTTGCAAGCCCAGCTGTAATATCCGTACTCGCTGGCGGCGTTCCATGCTCTGGTTCCGAAGTACTCGGCAACCTTTCTTGCCGCTTTTTCTCTGGTGATGTTGTTCATCTCGATCTCAACTCCGATGGTCTGGTTTTTCATGGCTTCAATCTGCTCTCTTGTTTTATCGTTCATGGTATGTTCTCCTTTGTTTTTTCCTTGTTTTCCCTTTCGGTATGTGCATATTACCGTCAGGTGCGGATAATAGCAAGGATATAAAAGAACATATATTCGACAAATATGAGGCAGAATGATCGTGTACATTTCTGCGGTTTATCTGCTTGATAATGTACATTTTCAGAGTTAATATCGGTACAATGGAAGAGGGTCTCACTTATTTTCCGGCCCCCATTGGGGGCTTGGGAGCTTACGCTCCCGCCTCCAGCATCTGCGCCGTATCCGCCCCACAGTCGGGCTGTGTCGGCCGGGTCGTATCCGGTGCGACCGTTTCCCCTGTGGCAGGATCGCCGTTCTGTGCCGCCAGTTTCGCGGCTTTCAGGGCATCCCGTTTTGCCTTTTCCCTTGCAAGGAACTTCTGTGCTTCCTCATCCGTGCGGAAAGCCGCATGGCCGGAAAGGTTCTCCATGAGGATCTTGCGTGTCTCTTTGAAATCCGGACCGTTCATCCCCAGCCGCAGGAGCCATGTGCGGAGTGCGTATTTCTCATTCTCATCGTTGACATCCTTTGCCTGGATACGCTTCTGGCTGATCGCCTGCTGGTTCATCAGGATGGCAAGGTGGCCGAAAGCCGTCAGATGATCATAGTCGGAAGCCGTCGGGAATCCTGTGAAGGAAACCTTTTCTTCTGTGATCACCAGACCTTCCATCGCAGTTCCGCACTGTGCTTCGTAACTTTTAAGCGCCTCGATGAAGTTTGCCACCGTGTAGGTGCAGCTGTCATCCCGCAGTGTTTCGACCAGGTCAGTTTCCACATGAAAGTGCCCGCCCGTTGCCTTGCTGATGAGTCGGCCCCGGCTGTAGATGAGGTTGACCAGATTGCGAAGGCTCACACCATTATGCTGGCTGGTTGGGAAGGCAAGTTCCAGATCCAGCGGTACTTCTTCCGGCTGGTCTTCTGCTTCCGGCTGCTCTTCGCTTTCCGATTCCTCTGCATCCGGCTCATCCTCTGTTGCACCATCCGGCTCCTCTTCGGCCACAGACTCATCTGCCAAATTCTCGGTCGGCTCTGTGTCCTCCGGCTGGTCATCCGTGCTCTCAATGCTCTCGCCGCCGCGGATCAACCCCTCATTCAGCAGGGTCGTCAGCAGCTCGGCATCTGCATTTTCCGGCTCTACCAGAAGATTACCGTCCCGGTCGATGGTGTAGTTGCCGATGTCATAAGCATACAGCGGTGCTCTGGTGTAGTAAGGATGGATGCCCATCAGCTCCTCCATGCGATTTGCAAGTGTCTTACGGTCTGCTATGTTCAATTCAAATTTCAACATAATTCATTGCCCCTTTCGTTTTCTTCTGTTTTTGTGCATCCCGATGTTCTTTTCGGTAGCACATATATCACTCTGAACCGGTCAAATAGCAAGGCCATTTCCCGATATTCTTCATGTTCGACCAATTACACAAGGAACTGCAGAATCTGTTGTGTAAATAGGACCAATATGTAAGCCCACCATATCACCAGGTCGCTTTCTACCTAGTAATATAGCGGGCCAGTTTATTCTTCCAGACCTGCGCACCATGCAATGCCGGCCAGAACAAAAAATGCGTTGGCTAAGCATATGCCGTTGCCCCAGATACGGTACTCTGCCGAATCCGTATACGGGTCAGCCAGCCATTTCCGGATCTGCTTCTCCGTTTTCGGCTTCTTGGCATGGGTCACGATCTTGCGGTGCGCTTCAAACACATCCGCCCAGAATGCCAGCTCTTCCCCGGTCGGGTTTTCCGTTCCGAGATCCCTGCACCACCAGTCCGGGAAGCCCTGTAGTCTGGCACACTCGGTCGGTGTCAGACGGCGGACGGTATAGGTCACAGGTGCGGGCTGTGCTTCCGGGTTGTCGATGACCAGACGGTCATTGAAAGCATCCTGCCCGTTGAAGCCGCTGGGATGTGCCCCGGTTGCCACCGTTCCCATGACACCCTCGTTCAGATGCGGCACCGGTGCGATGGTGGTCGGGTCTTTGTAATCCCGTGCCATCAGGGTCGGTGCGACTTCTTTTGCCACCTGCATATAGGAGCCGGTGGTCATGGCATACACATCCTCCGGTGCGCAGACTGCATGGCGGTCAGTGGCATCCAGTGTAAAGCAGACATCCTCATTGACGCCATCCCCCTGCGGACCGTTCTCATCCTTGCGGCCGATCATGTTGCCCTGCAGGACGAAGGTCTGCTGCTTCATCCCCGGCTCTGCTGCAAGTGCCGCTGACTTTTCTCCAAGATTCCGGACTTCATCCCTCTGGTTCTGGGTAAAGGCGACCGGCTCTACCACGCAGATACCGCCTTGATTGCAGGTCGGATCTCCACCACTGCGGTCTAGTGTCCGGGAGGTCTCCGCTTCATAGAAGCCGCTATGCGGATTATCGGACATCATGGAGTGGCTGGCTTTAGAGCAGACACCGTAGCATTTCGGAACGAACAGTGTCTGGTCGTTGTTGCAGCCGAGGGTAGCTGACTTTTCTTCCTGCCAGATAGCGCCCTTGCCACCGCCTTCACACCCGGAACGGATCTTCAATGTGACCGCCGGAGAGTTTTCAACTTCTTTCACCGGGCTTTCCACTGAATTTTCAACAGCGTCCATGACCATCGGGACATTACCGCCACCCGTACCACACCGGCTTGTCAGTGTCTGTACCTTACCGTCCTCGGAAATCTTCACCCGGCTGTCCGCAGGATGATTTTCCAGTGCGATGGCGGCCGGCACGACACCAGCCCGGAGGGTCGGTGACCGTTCCTCTTCGTATCCAATACTTCTGGCATTTGCGGAATGCTCGGTACAAAAACCAGCGGCTTCCATAACACACGGCGGATGATGTGCCTCCGCACGGAGGGTAGCTGTCACCTCTTCCGTCACATCCATCCTCTCTCCGCCCTGATCGTTCAGACAGAGCCGTCCTCCTGCTCCACTGCAGCCTGTCTCTCCAGCGCCGCTTTCAGCACCGGCGGCAGCTCTTTGCCACGCACGGAAGCCCTCCGCAGAATACCGAGACACGCCTTCGGACTCAAATAGTACCTTTGGGGCACTCTGGTCTGCAAAATCTGCGACAAGGTAGATACGTTTTCTTCTTTGGGGAACGCCCCACCATTGTGCATCAAAAACTCGATACGCGACGCTCCATCCGTCTCCCACGTAGTAGTCAGCATCGGGCCATCCTTTCTTCTCAGGCGCAGGCACCGAGGCGGACGGTTCTTTAACACCGATGACGGCTTCGAGGACTGCTTTGAAGTCCTGTCCTTTGTTTGAGGAGAAGGCCCCTGGCACATTCTCCCATACGATAAATCTTGGTTTTTCTCCATTGGTCTTACACCTCATTTCCTTCACGATTCGGATTGCTTCGTAAAACAGGCTGGACCGTGAACCATCCAGACCGTCCCGCTTACCCGCGATGGACATATCCTGACAGGGACTGCCAAAAGTGATGATGTCTACAGGAGGTAGGTCTGCACCGCTGATAGTAGACACATCTCCATAATGCTTCACCTGCGGCAGACGCTTGGTCGTGACCCGGATGGCAAACGGCTCGATCTCACTACTCCACACCGGAGTGATCTGCCCGGTCAAAAGCCCGCCCAATGGAAAACCCCCGGAGCCATCAAAGAGGCTGCCGAGGGTCAGCTGTTTATTCTCCATCAGCAACCTCCCTTTCCGGCTCGAAGGTCGCCACTTCCTCGAACTTCAGCTTCTGACTGTCACGGATGACATACACATCATCGTAGTGACCCTCGCTGTGTTCGATATAACGCTTCACGATCACATCCACGAACTTCGGGTCCAGCTCGATGCCTCGGCACACACGGTCGGTTTCTTCGCAGGCGATCAGGGTAGAACCGCTGCCAAGGAACGGATCGAGGACGATGCCGTTGGTCATGGTGGAATTTCGGATCGGATAACTCATCAGGCCGATGGGCTTCATGGTCGGATGGTCCTTGTTGGACTTCGGCCGGTCATACTCCCAGATGGTCGTCTGCTTCCGGTCGGAATACCACTGGTGCTTCCCCTTCTGCTTCCAGCCGTAAAGACACGGCTCGTGCTGCCACTGGTAAGGACTGCGTCCCAGCACCAGAGCATTCTTCTTCCAGATACAGCACCCGGACAGGTAGAACCCTGCATCCTTGAATGCCTTTCTAAAGTTCAGCCCTTCCGTATCTGCATGGAAGATATAGATGGAGCCGTCATCCGCCAGATGCCCATGCATCTGCTGGAACGCTGCCAGCAGGAACTGGTAGAATTCCGAATCGCCCATGTTGTCGTTCAGGATCTTGCCAGCCGTTTCTTCCACATCCACGTTATAGGGGGGATCGGAAAGTACCAGATTTGCCTTGGTGCCGTCCATCAGGGTATCGTAGCATTCTGGCTTGGTGGAATCGCCGCACAGAACGATGTGCTTACCCAGATGCCAGAGGTCGCCCTCTTTGGAGAAGCACGGCTGCTTCAGCTCCGATTCCACATCGAAATCATCTTCCTTGACCTCTTTGCTGTGGACCTTGTTGAACAGCGTCTCGATCTCCGGCGGTTCAAAACCGGTCTTTCCAAGATCGAAGTTGGAATCCTCGATGTCCTTCAAAAGATCAGCCAGCAGGGAATCATCCCATGCACCCGTGATCTTGTTGAGTGCGATGTTCAGGGCCTTCTCCCTGGTCTTGTCGATGTCCACCACCGCGCAAGGCACTTCGGTGTAGCCCAGCTCCATCGCTACTGTCAGTCTCTGGTGACCACCGATAATCGTCATGTCGGCATTGACCACCAAAGGATCTGCGAAGCCGAACTCCGTAATGGAGTTCTTGATTTTCTCGTACTCTTTATCCCCCGGCTTCAGCTTTTTCCGGGGATTGTATGCAGCCGGCTTGAGTACGGACACCGGCAGCATCTTCAGTTCAGCAGTCGCTTTCATGTAGGTTCCTCCTAATTCAGATTCCCATGCGAATGACCCCTGAAAACGGCACGAAAAAGGAGCCGAACAAAAAGCCCGACTCCATTTCATCTCCATCTTCCTGCGGCTGTTCAGCCATCTCGCACCATTCCGGGTTTTCCCCATTCACAGATGCCAAGACCTTATCTTCCGCATCGTCAATCGCATGTACACAGATACCCCCGGTGTTGAACATCGGAAACACACCGATAATCTTACTCACCCTCATCCACTCCCTTCATCCCGTATCGATAATCCCAATAACAATTCAGGCTGCAAAACTTCCGCTGCCGTTTTCCTTCATCTACGGCATGGAACTCCCTTCCACAGTTTTTACAGACCGCGATCCGAAAAGGCTTATGCTGCCTGTAATATTCCTCCCGGCAAGCCGGAGAACAGAACCGTCTCCGACCACTGTTTCCTCTCTGTACGAGAATGCGTCCGCAAACCGGACAGCGCCGTTCCCCCGACCCATCCGGTGGCTGTAACTGGCAGCTCCCCGTTTCCGGCAGACCCAGTTCCCGGCAGTAATCTGTGACCTGTTCCAAAGAAAGCCCTGTGTTTTCTGCGATCTCCACACATTCAAACCCGGCAAGCCGCTGGCTTCGGACTTCTTCTCTCTCCGAGCGGTACTCATAGCCCTCAAACACACAGTCCAGCCGGACACCGTTCTTTACCACATCACGTTCTATGTTCAGCGGTTCTTCCATTTGCATCGCCCTCCTTCCAGCGTCCTTTGTTTGCACAGGCACGGCTGCAATATTTCCGTTCCAGACCATACTGGTGCCGATAGGAAAACTCCCTGCCGCACGCCGGACAGATCTTTGACCGCACTGTTCTCCAGTTTTCCGGCTTTGGGTGGGTGTTGTTCCACCTTGACCGGCATTCCGGTGAGCAAAACTTTCTCGGTCTGCCTTTATGATTCGGTACAATGGCTGTACCGCACTGAGGGCAGAAGGAAAAAGCCATGTCCTTGATCATCTCAGCCGTATAATCTTCCATCTACCCTCACCTCACTCTCATTTTTCGCCGTTTCTTCGGCAGTTTCTTAGAAAAATCTCATAATTCATACGAAAAGCGGCGAAGTGGAAATCGGCCCCGTCCCGCCCGGTTGAATTGTTGTTGCGGCGGCCGATTCTCGCTCGCCCTCGCTCCTCCCGGAACAAGCTAAAATGTGCGAAAGCTCCCTGTTTTCGAGAAGTTTCACACACTTTGGTTCATTTCGGGGAAAAAGAATGGCACCGGAACGAAAGCTCCGATGCCTGTACATTTTCCTGTTTCATTTTGCGCCGTTAATCCTCTGACCCCCGGCCTATCAATTTTGCGGTTTTTCACAGAAAAGGGCGCACCGGTCTCCGTGTGACTTCACTGTAGAGAAGTGACCCCGGCCCCCGGTGGGGGTGTCAGTAGGTGTAGGTCGGGCTGATGTCTTCAGTCAGCGTCTTCTTATCGTGACAGTTCTTGCAGAGAGCCTGCCAATTATTTTGGTCCCAGAAAAGTTTCTGGTCACCACGGTGCGGAATGATGTGATCAACGACCGTTGCCCGGACGTACTTGCCCTGCTTGGCACACTGCACACATAACGGATGGGCTTCGAGATACGACTTCCGAGCTTTCTGCCACCGTCTGTTGTATCCACGCTTTGCCGCCGGGCGGGTGACTTCTGGATGGAGAGGCAGGTGCTTCTCACAGTAGAGCCGGCCGGCTTCCACCAGCTCCGGGCAGCCGGGATGACGGCATGGTGTCTTTGGTCTGTACGGCATAAGTCAGTCCTCCCACGGAAGACCAGCCTTGCCGAAGTGACCGTAGGCACTGACCTTGTTGTAATCTACATCCAGCAGTCCCAGCCGCTTGATGATACCCTGCGGTGTCAGGTCGTAGCTGTCATGGACGTAGGCTTCGATGAAGTCAAGGGACTGGTGCTCCGTACCGAAACACTCCACCGACACACCGACTGGCTGTACCACACCGATGGCGTAAGCCAGCTGAACTTCGCACTTGTCAGCGTAGCCCGCCTGCACGATGTCCTTGGCAATCTTCCTCGCCATGTATGCTGCAGAGCGGTCTACCTTGGTCGGGTCTTTGCCGCTCAGAGCACCGCCGCCCATGCGACCGATACCGCCGTAGGTGTCGCACGCCAGCTTCCTACCAGTCACACCGCAGTCGGCGTAACTGCCACCCAACACGAAACGACCGGTCGGATTGACCAGCTTCGTAAAGTCACCGTCCAGTCCGTACTCGCAGGCGGCAAGCACCATCATGGATTCGATGATGTGCCGGAAGTCGCTGACCTCCACATCCGGGCTGTGCTGCACAGAGCAGAGGAAGGTGGTGATGCGTCCGGTGTCGTAATCGTAGCTGACCTGCGCCTTGGCATCCGCTCGGAACATTTTAGACGGATGGTTCTTCAGCAGTTGCAGGAACTTGGTGGCGACCATGTACGGGATCGGCATCTGCTCCGCCGTCTCGTTGGTGGCATAGCCATACATGATGCCCTGATCACCGGCACCGCCCTTGTCCACACCCAGTGCAATATCTGGCGACTGCTTGTCCACCAGAATGCCGATGCGGAGAAGCTCGGTCAGGTTCCAGCCCAGCTTTTCGGCACCGATGCGGTTGAACACATCGTGAACGATCTGGTTGTAGTTTGGCCGGTAATCGGTGGTGACCTCACCGGCAATAAAAAGCTGACTCTTTTTCAGCAGACACTCGATCGCCACACGGGCGTTCCTGTCATGCTGAAGAATGTCGGTCACAATAGCATCTGCGATCTGGTCACAGATCTTATCGGGATGACCATTGCTGACCTGTTCACAAGTGATGATCTTACTCATGTTCTATCCTCTCTTTCATGTATCACAAAGCAGGCCGTTTTTGCCCTTGCCCACAAATAGGCTCCCACAAAAACTGCCGGCCCTGTCTCCGTTCATGGTTTCCGTTCATTCTCTTAATTTCCTTTCTTCTTTTCAACTCATGTAGCATGTAGCAACCATGTAGCTGAATTTTATATAAGAAAGCTATAAAAGAAAGTAATAATAAAAAGGTTATGAAATCTCGGCTACAAACCAGCTACATGCTACAAAGCACCCAAAATCAGAAAAATGGATCACAAAAGACTGTCCTTTGGCTTATATGCATCCTGTACCGTCAGGTCTTCCGCTCCATTTTCCACTTCCTTGAACCTGCAGTCCATGATCAGCGTAGTCTGTCCGCCACCGCCTTTGGGACGCTTTCGGGCCACTTTGAAATGCACACCGATAGCATTTTTAAAGTTCTTCTGGTTCTCTGAGGAATACCCGTTCTCCTCACACCACTTTGTGTACAGTTGGTATGCTGCCGCCGTCCGAAGTTCCGACCCTTCCTCTTTTTCAAGCCATGCCTCAATGAACTGCCCGATCCGATCAGAATCATCCTTATAATCTTCCGTGGCTTTTGTGACCGCCTGAGGAAGTTCCAAACCTCGCTGGCAGAACTTTTTGTACCCTTCCAGACACCAGTTAAAAATACCTGACAGGTTCTCCGGCTTTGCAAACTGCCCCTTCAGCCCCTGGTCCTGTTCTCCCTCTTCAAAGTGACGGTTGAACGGTATGATTTTCAGTCGGCCGGATTGGAACAAGGTCATATCATTGACATTGGGCAGGTAGTTCGTATTGATAAAAATCTTGAACACCGGCACAAAATCAAAGCTGTTCTCATTCAGGAATCGAGCATTGATGGTATCGTTGCCGGTCATTCTTTTTACGAGAGCTGCATTAAATGTGATCTTCTTCTCCGGCTCAGAGATATTTACAAATCTGGAGCCGACCAGACGAGCCACTTCTTCCGAAGGTCCGCCTGTGTTCCCACCACGGAATTTCGCTGCCAGCATATCCGGATTTGAGGTTTTGCCGTAGTCGCCCATGATCTTCAGGAAGGTTTCCATTGCCGTACCTTTTCCGTTTCGGGAAGTGGCACCGTAAAGGATAAACATACACTCCTGCGAGGTATCTCCTGTCAGGGCGTATCCCAAAGAACGCTGAAGGAAGTCTGCCAGATCCGCATCCCCGCACATGACTTCCTTGATAAACGAGTGCCAGCGTGGACAGTCTGCTTCCGGGTCGTAGGTAATACCGGATTCCATTGTGAGATAATCCTCCGGCCGATGCTCCCTGAATTCCAGTGTTCTCATATCCAGCGTTCCATTTTTGCAGTTGAAGAAATACTTGTTCCTGTCGAATGCCTGCATGGAAATCGGATACACGGACATGGCATCTCTTAGCATCGTTTCCCGGTTCTTACGCAGCTGCAGCTTTCGTACACGGTCGATGAACCGCTTTCTGGCATCCTCTTCGGTGATCGTCAGGGCAAACACATACAGCTTGTCCGCCAGCAGCTTTGCCAGTTCCGATACCTTGAGATTGCCTTTGTCCGGCCGCCAGACAGAGCCGTCATAGACATACCAGCCTTTACGCTCACTGTTGTACCGGGCGATCTGCTTGAAATAATCCGCAAACATATTGCCCATGCCGATCTCATTTCTGCCATACCGGGAATTTGTATGCGGAGCCATTTCTTCCAGCGTGACCGTGATCTTGGTGAGATCCGGCTGGAACTCGACATAGTCATCCTCATCCAGCTTGGAAAACTCCTCATCCACGATATCCTGTGCGTTGACCGGCATATAGACGGCCGCACAGGTATTGACCGTGTTACGGATAGAGATTGCACCGTAGGTCGAACCAGCCTGTTTTCTGTCCCACTTGTCACGCATCAGGCCAGAGGTACGGAAAATGCGGTCCATCTGCTCCTCATCGCAGCCACACCAGAATGCCAGGATCGACAGCAATGCCATATCTGCATCCGACTGGCTGCCATAGAGGTCTTCCCAGTCACCGGCAAAGAGTTTTTTGAACTTTTCCGAGTTGCTGGCTTCATTGGCGTGTGCGATGACAGCATCATCATCCAGATACGAATGGCGCTGGAAATGGGTCTGCTGCACCTGCTTGTTTCGCTTCATCAGCGTGTCCAGCAGTGTCGTCATTGCCGTTTCATCGTTCGGAATCTCACCTGTGCGGTAAACATCTCCCGTTACGGTGACGAAGCGGTTCGTCGCACCGGGCATATACACTTCCAGACCCTTGCTGCGGTTATTGATGTAGTAGACCGTCTTGTCATAGACATAGTCTTCCGGCACACAGAAGAAACCTCGCAGTCCTTTGCCGGACGGAGATTTTTCCACGTAAGCCGTAGGAAAGATGGAAAGGACGGTATCCGCTGTATCGTTCAGCGTACCATCCTCCCGGATACAGTGGTCGATATCAAAAGCACCGATTCCGTTGCCAACAGCAATACCGATACCGTCATAGCCGCCCATTGCATAGGTGACGAGGGTATTCTTGAAATCCGAAAATGTACGCAGGTCATTGATCTTTGCCCGTTCTCCCGTTGCCGGGTTATACGGCATCTTGGTCTTCTGGCCGTTACGCTTTTCAAACTTCCAGACACAGAAGCTGCAGGTCGTTTTCAGCTTGCCCGGAATGTTCTTGATGTCCATCATGCCTGCGCCTCCCTTCCCATACAAGCCTGCATCGCAAACTGCTTTTTAACAGCAGCTTCGATCTCCTGCTTTTTCCTGGCCGAGGTCACACGGCAGAGCCGGTTGCACAGAACCATCTTGTCAATGGTCGTGATCTGCTCCACCAGCAGAATGGATTCTTCCAGTCCCTCATCCCGGAGCATTTCGCAGTCTCTCCCGGTGACCGGAATGTGTACCGGCAGCTCCAGCTTCTTCAGCTTGGAACTCATCGGGATTACCGTGATGATCGGAGAATTGCGGTTTGCCATATCGTTGCTGATGACCAGCACCGGGCGGTTCCCGCTCTGCACCGAGGTACCATAATGATTCCCCAGTTCTGCAAACCAGATTTCATACTGCTTCGGTATCTTTGGTACCGGCCATCTGGTAAGCGGCATCTCCTGAAGCGGCACTCTATTGGGTGCCGGCTTACAGGATACTACTGCCCTTTTCTTGGTCTTCCCTCGCTGATTGATGTATTTATTAACATGGATCTTTCGTCCATGTGCTGCTGACCGGGCATTCTTTTTCTTTCTCCCCATTGGGATCTCACCTCCAGTTTGATAGCAAAAAGGCCGCCGAAGATGGAATCCTCATAGCGGCCGTAAATGTAAAAAGGCATAAAAACACCGGATGCTTTCCAGTATCTTTATGCCTTTGTTTTCCTATTTTCCTAGTTTAAAGTATAGCAAAAAACCGATGTACAGTTAAGAAGGAAAAGTTCAAAAACGGTTCGTTTCCGTTCGTAAAGTTCAGTTTTTGCAGAACTTTTTTTCCAGCTGCCGCATCTGCTCCTTGCTGGAGAAAAGCTCTTCTGAAAACTGCTGCAACCCGATTTTTTTATGATAAAAGACGGCTGTTTTTCCCATATGCTTCCCATTCTCAAATTCGACTGCTTTCAGAGGAATCCGGTCCAGACAGTGCTGTCTCACAACGATCTGCGCCTTACTGTCTCTGATCCGAAACGCCGCTGCATCAGCCAGCTTAAGCCACTCTCTTAGAGCTGTATACCTTGCAAGGCTTTCTTCTGCCTGCCGGTCATACATTTCCTTTTCACCCGGATATTTAGAATCCGCAGCCATTTCAAGATCCTGCCTCCACTGCATTTGTGTTTCCTCCGCCAGCATTTTTACCCTGCTGTATTTCTGGCAGACTTCTTTTGCAAACTCCAGCATATCCTCTGCTGTTTCCTGTTTCATATTCCGTATCACCTCCTCTGATAGCGGCCAATTGTGTCGGCCATTCCAATAAGGGCATTTTCTTTCTCCCGGACTACCGTTCTCCGGGTCAGCAATTTCCCCTCCGCCCCTGTGATTTCCGACTGCTTCTTCCCATCCACAAACAACTGCTCTGCCACAAGCCGGGTCTGGCCGCGCAGACTGCGAAGCCCGATTTCAAAGAGTTCGATCTGCTCACAGACTTCATAGTAAGGTTCCAGAAACTGCTCCGTGCGCTGTGTCTGCACTTCCCGGTTCATGGATGCCAGCACCTTATCGCAATTAAGGACCGTTCGTTCCACCGGGTTCGACAAGCCGCTTGTCTGCACCCGTTCGGATTCCTCATGTGCGCCCTGTGACAGTTTATAGATAATCTCTTCTTTCGTGTAAAACCACGATTTGGATTCTTCATACTGCTGTCGGAGCAGTTCCCGCCTGCGAATCAAACAGCGGTAGGAATCGGCCAGTTTTTTGACCAGCTCCAGACAATCCACCTGTTCAGGTTTTGCGGCAGATGCCACATTCTTTTCCTCAGCCATAGTTCGTCCTCCTTTCTGACCGATCCAATTGGTTTTTAGCTGGACGCCTCCACGGTGGCTTTCTTCTTTCGTCGCTTGGCTGCTTCCTGACGCACCCGCTCCTGCACCCCTTCGATCAGCCGGTCTGCATCCAAATCCGTAAGTGCCTCATACCACGGAGAATGAAAGAATCGTTCTAATCTTTCTTTCTCGTGCATTGCATCCCGGTTCTTTGGATTGACATCCAGCCGGTGAAGCGCCCGCTTATAATCTTTGACCGCCTGCAGGATGATGGCATTTGCCAGGTTCTCATAGCAGGCCATATTTTCACTGATGGCAACTTTTGCAGCACTTCTTACTCTGCTCATTTTTCAACGCCTCCCATCCTGTCATACCAGGGTGCCGGCACCTTCTCCGGAGCAGTTCCGTACTTGAAAACATAGATTGTGTGCCACGCGGTCTCATATAAAAGATCCAGCAAACGGCGGTTTGCTTCCGGCAGTTCATTTGCTTTCTTGATGAACTGCTCGATAAAGTGCTCCCGATTCGCATTCCCCACATTCTGGCTCTTTTCCCTTGCAATGACCGCCTCTGCAAACTGAAAACAGATCTTTTTGTACTGCTGGACACAGTCGTATTTCCATGTGAGCGCATCCAGCAGAACCTTTCGTTTTCCGTCCGGGGTGAGCTTGGGCATATTCTGGATCTTGGATTTCTGATACAGTTCCATGGCCTGTTCTTCCTTACAGAATTCCTGCTGCATCCAGATCTCGCTTGCCCGGATGTGGCACATCAGAAGTTCCACCTCATGCTCATAGGCTTCCTTCATCAGAAGATCCCGGTTCATCCGCAAGTCTGCTGCCCTGCGGAGCGGATTCGCCCCAAAGAGCTCACAAAGGAGTCCCTTCTCGCCAATCGGCCGAAACATTGCCCAGGGGATAAAGAATCCCTCCTCATCTCTTTTGGCTTTCATTGCCGTTACCGGCTTGGACTTTTTATAACGATAATCGCTCTCCTCTGCCGGACGGCGGTCCTCTGCATTCAAAAACAGATACTTTTTCATATTCTCTCCTATCTCCCCAGCTGTGCCTTGACCGCTGAGATCAGTTTTTCCTGTGTCATGTCCTTCTGCTCCAAAGCCGCCATGACATCCTCGTCCACCGTGTCCTTGGTGATGATATGGTGGATGGTGACCACATCCGTCTGCCCCTGCCGCCAGAGTCTGGCATTGGTCTGCTGATACAATTCCAGGCTCCATGTCAATCCAAACCAGATCAGGATGTGTCCGCCTTGCTGGATGTTCAAACCGTGTCCGGCCGATGCCGGGTGAATCAGGGCAACCGGGATGTTCCCGGCATTCCAGTCCCTGATGTCGGTGCTGCTCTTGATATCCCGTACCGGAATCCTCTGCTTTGCCAGATGCTCCATGATGCGCTGGCGGTCATGCTTGAACCAGTACGCCACCAGAACAGGCTGCCCGTTGGCGGCTTCGATCAGGTCTTCTAACGCCTCCAGCTTATGGTCATGGATAATGCGGGCTTTTCCGTTCTCATCGTAGACAGCGCCATTGCTCATCTGCAACAGCTTTCCTGTCAGTGATGCGGCATTGGCAGCATCTATGTCACCATCTTTCAGCGGGATCAACAGGTCCTTCCGAAGCATATCGTAGAGTTCCCGCTCCGGTGCACTCATCTCCACCTCATACCGGCTTGGAATACAGTCCGGCATATGAAGGTAATCCAGTGCTTTCATAGAAATCGTGATATCCGAGATCCGCTGGTAGATCAGCTCCTCTGCTCCTTCTCTGGGCTTGTATTGGAACACAACACCCGTGGAAGGATTCATGGAAGAAGCCTTGAAATAAGCCTCCCTGTACCGGCCGATGAATTTGCCAAGCCGCTCCCCGCCATCCAGAATCCCGATCTCCGCCCAAAGATCCATGAGACCATTGGAAGAAGGAGTGCCGGTCAATCCGACCCATCGTTTCACATACGGGCGGACTTTCCGCAGGAATTTAAAACGCTGGGACTGGTAGTTCTTGAACGATGACAGCTCATCGATCACGACCATGCCAAAATCCCAGCGCATTCCGTTTTTCTCATAATACTCCACCAGCCATTTGATATTTTCACGGTTGACGACATAGATCATCGCCGGGTGGTGGAGTGCCGCAATGCGGGTTTTTGTATCACCTACGATGACAGAAATATCCAGGCCTTGCAGATGATCCCACTTTTCGATCTCTGCCGGCCATGTATCACGGGCCACACGCAGCGGCGCAATTATCAGAACCTTGCTGACCTCGAAGGTCTCCAGCATAAGGTCTTTGATGGCCGTCAATGTGATAACGGTCTTTCCTTAGCCCAAGCCCATATCCAGAAAAAGGGCTGCAACCGGGTGTGTTTTGATATACTCCGTACAGTAACTCTGATAATCATGAGGAATGAACTTCATTTGGGCATCACCTCCTCCCCGGCATCCTGTGCCCGTGTTTCCGGCTCCTCGCTTTGTGTATTTCCTTGTGGCAGCGTAACTTCCGGCATCTCCGGGATATTCGCACCGATTCCCTGCGGGATAGGCTCACCCGGTTTCCAGCGAAGCAACGCATGGATAGCAGTCTGGATCTGTTCCGGGCGGTCTACGCAGAATACCGGGAAACCCAGTGCCTCCAGCTGCTGTCTGCGTTTTCTCTGGAGGATACGCATCTGCTTTC
>OLPW01001796.1_pt1 | contig 20797 bp, 15 predicted proteins | sample 1672161 | NCBI WGS metagenome assembly OLPW01 (sample SAMEA3136654, study PRJEB25190) | human gut metagenome
GCTTGTCGGCGGAGACCCACAGCATAAAGTCTCGCTGCTGATGGCGCATACGGATCATCCCCGTGAAGTGGCAGACCCATGGTTCACGGGAGATTTTGAAGCCACATGGCAGGATATACTGGAAGGATGCACGGCATTGCTTGAGGAACTGCGATCATAACAGATTATCATAAAAACGGACGGATGTCTGCCAGTTGACAGACATCCGTCTATTTTTTTATTTCAAATCATCTTAAAATACTTCAGTGCCTCCCGGATGGCTTTTTCCTTCTCCGGTGGGCACTTGAGCCGCTTGGGGTTCTCAGCCTTAGGCTTGTTGTAGTTCTGCCGCTCCTTGATGCCGCACTTGCGCTTGACCTGTGCAATATAGAGGTCGCTCACGTTCAGACCGGTGTGTTCCTTGACGTACTCCCGGATCTCTTCATAGCTAGCCTTGGTCTCCGCAGCAGTCACGTCCAACTCATCCATCTTCAGGTCTACCGTGATCTTCTGGTAGACATCTAGTTTGGCCAATGCGCATACCGTCTCGATATGCTCACTGTGAGGGAACATATCCACCGGCGTGCTGCTCTCCACTTTGTATCCCTTCCGGGTCAGCAGCTCCAGATCCCGGGCCAGCGTGACCGGGTTGCAGCTCACGTAGACCACACGTTTCGGGGCCATGCGGGCCACGCTATCGATAAACTGCGGCGTAGAGCCCTCCCGCGGCGGGTCCATAAAGATCACGTCTGCGCGTTCACCAGCCGCAGCGGCTTCGCCGATCCACCGGGTGGCATCTGCGGCAAAGAAGCGGGCGTTCTTCACGCCATTGTGCTTTGCATTGCCTATGGCATCGTGCACCGCTTCGCGGTTCACCTCCACGCCCACTACCTGCTTTGCATGGTCGGCGGCGGTCAGGCCGATGGTTCCGATGCCGCAGTAGGCATCCAGCACCACTTCTTTGCCGGTGAGATGCGCCGCGTCCACCGCAAGGCCGTACAGCACTTCGGTCTGGGTATGATTGATCTGATAAAAGCTGCGTGGGCTGATGGCATAGGTCTTGCCGCAGAGGGTATCCAGAATGAAGCCCTTGCCGTACAGCACCTTTTCCATATCGCCCAGCACCACGCTGGTTTTGCGGTCGTTCACGTTCTGGACGATGGTGGTGATGGCCACGCCCTGCTTTCCGGCTTCGGTCAGCAGGGCTTTGACAAAGTTCTTGGCGCCGGGCAGCACCGCCTGCGCTGTCACCAGAACGACCATCACCTGCCCGGTCATAACGCCCCGCCGCAGCAGGCAGTGACGCAGAAGGCCGGTGCCCTTATCCTCATTAAAAGGCTGGTAATGGCAGATGCCCGCTGCCGCACGCACGGCCAGCATGGTCTTATCCAGCACTTCGTCCTGCAAAAGGCAGCTTTCCACCGGCAGCACCTTGTGGCTGTTTGCCGCGTAGATGCCGGAGGTAAGTTTTCCACCCCAGCCGGTGGTAAAGGTGGAGATCACCTTGTTCCGATAGTGGTACGGCGTTTCCATGCCCCGGATGTGCTCCACCGGGCCGTACTTTCCCAGCAGCTTTTTCACGGTCTCTTCTTTCTGTTTCAGCTGTGCGGCGTAGTCCATGCCCAGCATCGGGCAGCCGCCGCAGTTTTTGGCACGCAGTTTGCAATCCATCTTCCGTTCTCCTTTTTACCCATAAGGGTCATACAGATCATATTCTTCCGCTTCCAGATGCTTTTCCTCCAGCACCTTCATGGCCTGTTCCAGCTCGCTCTGGCCGCAGCCGCTCTCGCTGACCAGCGCGCGCACCGCCGCCGCAAGGTCGCCGCCAAAGAGGGTATCCAGCCGTTCCCGCATACTCCACACATTATAGGCGCGCTGGGTGATGGCCGGAGTGTAGGTATTGCGGTTGCCATCCTTGCCGCTTTTCACCCAGCCCTTTTCTTCCAGCCGGTAAAGAAAGTTGAGCACGGTAGCCGGTGCCCAGCCCTTTGCGCGCAGCTTTGCGTCGATGTCCCGCCGGGTGACGGGCGCACGGCAGGCCCACACGGCAAGCATGACCTGCTCCTCTGCCGCCGAAAGCGGCTTTACACTGTCCGGGATGCCGTACATCCTGCTGTTCTCCCTCCTTTTGACATCTTTTTTGCTTTTACGTTTGTCTTTGTTTTATTATTATACCAATTTCTGCGCCAAAGCGCAAGAGCCGAAAACGCCGATGAAATCAGGCTTTTTCAGCTCCATTTTACATTTGTCTTTGTTTTTGTTTTTCTATCAAGGACATTTGTGTGCTTTGTGCCCGCACAGGGGCTTTTGCGCCGTATCTTTGTGCAAAGATGCTCTTGTTTTCATCCCTGCAAAACCGGTATACTACGGCTACAGCAATCAACAGAACGCACCGCAGAAAACCGCGGTGCTGTGCGATACAGGAAAGGGAGAGTTCATTATGGCACGAGTTTACAACTTCAGCGCAGGCCCCAGCATGCTGCCCGAGAAGGTGCTCAAGCAGGCACAGGCAGAGCTGCTCGAGTATGGCGACAGCGGTCAGAGCGTGATGGAGATGAGCCACCGCAGCAAGTGGTTCGATGCCATCATCAAGGACACCGAGGCCACCCTGCGCCGGGTAATGAACATTCCCGACAACTACAAGGTCGGTTTCTTTCAGGGCGGTGCCACCCAGCAGTTTGCCATGGTCCCGCTGAATTTCATGACCACCGGCAAAGCAGATTACCTTGTCACCGGCAACTTCTCGAACCTTGCCGCCAAGGAAGCCGCCAAGTTCGGCGAGGTGAACATCGTTGCTTCCAGCAAGGACAAGAACTTCACCTACATCCCGGACGTGAACGCCATCAACTATGATAAGGATGCCAGCTACATCCACATCTGCCAGAACAACACCATCTTCGGCACTCAGTTTGTCGAGGTACCGCAGGTGGAGGGTGTGCCTCTGGTAGCCGACATGAGCTCCATGATCCTCTCCAAGCCCGTGGATGTGACCAAGTACGGCTGCATCTACTTCGGCGTGCAGAAGAATGTAGCTCCCGCCGGCATGGCAATTGCCATCGTCCGCGACGACCTGCTGGGCCATGCCGCCGACAATGTGCCCACCATGATGAACTACACCACCCTGCTGGGCAAGGACAGCATGTACAACACGCCCCCCTGCTGGTGCATCTATATGACCGGTCTGGTGCTCAAGTATCTGGAAAACGACATCGGCGGTCTTGCCAACATGCAGAAGATCAACGAAGCCAAGGCCAAGGTGCTGTACGACTATCTGGACGGTCAGGGCTTCTTCACGAATCCTGTGGAGCACCGTTACCGCAGCACCATGAACGTGACCTTCACCAGCCCCAACCCCGACCTGGACAAGAAGTTCTGCGCCGAGGCCGCCGAGGCCGGGTTCGTGAACCTGAAGGGCCACCGTCTGGTAGGCGGCATGCGCGCTTCCATTTACAACGCCATGCCAGCCGAGGGTGTGGACAAGCTGGTGGACTTCATGGAGAAGTTCCGCAAGGAGAACGCATAAAACCCTCTCAGCCTCACTTCGTTCGGCAGCTCCCCCGAGGGGGGAGCTTTTTATCAGAGGGACAACTTGATCGAACCCGCTTTCTAAGCTCGCCCTTCGGGAGAGCTGGCACGGCGCAAGCCGTGACTGAGAGGGTTCCTGTATAATAGAAGGGAAATCTGGACTATGTACACCATCAAAACTTTGAACGCCATCAGCCCGGTGGGTCTGGCAAAGCTGAACAACAAGCAGTTTGACGTGGCTGTGGACACCGATGCCCCGGACGGCATCCTCGTTCGCAGCGCCGACATGCTGAATACCGCCTTCAACGACAATCTTCTGGCCATCGCCCGCGCCGGTGCCGGCGTGAACAACATCCCGTTGGACCGCTGCAGTGAGCAGGGCATCGTAGTGTTCAACACCCCCGGTGCCAACGCCAACGCTGTAGCCGAGCTGGTGATCGGCATGCTGATCGCCGGCAGCCGCAATGTGGCTGTTGCCGCCCAGTGGTGTCAGGGCCTGACCGGCGACCCCGCCATGGCAAAGACCGTGGAAAAGGGCAAGAAGCAGTTCGTGGGCAACGAGATCAAGGGCAAGACGCTGGGTGTCATCGGTCTGGGTGCCATCGGCTCCCGCGTGGCCAACTGCGCCATTGAGCTGGGCATGGAGGTCTACGGCTACGACCCCTACATCTCCATTGATGCCGCATGGAACCTGAGCAGTCAGGTACGCCACTGCGTGAACCTGAACGACATGCTGCCCCTGTGCGACTACATCACCATCCATGTGCCCTACCTGCCCACCACCAAGGACACCATCAACGTCCAGACCCTTGCCCTGTGCAAGGACGGCGTGAAGATCCTGAACTACGCCCGCGGCGAACTGGTCAACACCGAAGCCCTGCTGGAAGCCATGGAGACCGGCAAGGTGTCCGGCTATATGACCGACTTCCCGTCTGAGGCCATTCTGGGCAAGCCCGGCATCGTGTGCACCCCGCATCTGGGCGCTTCCACCCCGGAAGCCGAGGACAACTGCGCCGTGATGGCTGCAAAGGAGCTGAGCGACTACCTGAAGAACGGCAACATCATCCACTCGGTGAACATGCCGGAGGTCAACCAGCCCAGAGCCGGCGGCAAGCGCATCTGCATCATCCACAAAAACGAGCCGGGCATGATCAGCCAGATCACCGCCCTGACCACCGAAGCCGGCCTGAACATCGAGAACATGGTGAACAAGAGCAAAAAGAACATGGCCTACACCATGCTGGATGCTACCGGTGCTGTGGACAAGAAGCTGGCCGAAAAGCTGGCTGCCATCCCCGCCGTGATCCGGGTGCGCATCCTGTAAAGCAAAACGGTTTAAAATGCCCGCCGCTTCGCTCTGGGCATCTTCAGCGGAAAACGATTTTTATTTTAGCAACCCGGAAAAATCTGCGGATTTTTCCGGGTTGCTTTTTCACAGAGAAGGGCCGTGGCGGCAACCTGCATTTCCAAACCAGGATTTTTTACAAGCTGGAAATTCTTTCTCGTCCCATCTGCCGGTTAGTTTCCATTTACAAACTGTAGTTTGTCTTAAAAAACGCGTTAGAGATAGCTTTTTCTAACTACGCATCGTAAAAAGTTTACATGTATTAACATTCGAGAAAAAGCTTGAAAATGGTAAATTCTGTGCTACAATAGGCTCGACAGAAGGGAAATGTCCACCCTGTTCTCCGGCTTTTGGGCCGGTATATTCATCTTACAGGTCCTGCGGTGCAGGGCCTCTGACAGGAAATAGAAAAGGTAGGGAAGTTACTATGGATATCAAGAAGATCGCACTGTTCGCCGCCGGTACTCTGTTCGGCTCTGCCGGTTTCAAGCTGCTGTCCAGCAAGGATGCCAAGAAGGTCTACACCCAGACCACTGCTGCCGTGCTGCGCATGAAGGACTCCACCATGGAGACCGTCAGCAAGGTCCAGGAGCAGGCCGGTGACATTCTGGCCGATGCAAAGGCCATCAACGAGGCTCGTGCTGTTGAAGCCGAGGCTGCTGTGATCGAGGATGCCGCCGAGGAGACCACCGAAGAGACCGCTGAGTAATTTTCGGTTCGTAAAGCACTGAAAGCCCCAACGTGGCTTTCGAGCCGCCTTCGGGCGGCTCTTTTTTGTGAGAGTGGGGCCGCAGGCGTGCAGGGTATAGCAGCCTGACGCTGCGGCAAAAAGATAGAGAAGGATATTTGATATATGAAATGTACCATTCTGCATGAAGGCAAAGGCCGGATGCGCGTGCATGTGGAAAAAGTCCGCATGACTTTGCACCGTGCCGATGTGCTGGAAGCATATCTGAACCACAAAGATGCCATCGTCCATGCCGCCGTTTACGAGCGCACCGGCGATGTGGTCATTACCTATACCGGCAAGCGCACCGCCGCCATTGCCATTCTGGCAGGCTATAAGTTCGATGTGGCCGAGTATGACGCTCTGGTCACCTCCGCCGACAGCCGCAGGCTGAACCGGGAATATCAGGATAAAATGTTCGATTTGGTGGCAGGCCGCTGCCTGCGCAAGCTGTTCCTGCCCGCACCCCTTGACGCTGCCTACACGGCATTCCGCTCCATCCGCTTCCTCTGGAAGGGTGTGCGCTGCGTGCTGAGCCGCAGGCTGGAAGTGGAGGTGCTGGACGCTTTGTCCATCGGCGTCTCGCTGCTGCGCGGCGACTTTGGCACCGCCGGTTCTGTCATGTTCCTGCTGAATCTGGGCTCTCTGCTGGAAGAGTGGACCCGCAAGAAGAGTCTGGACGATCTGGCCCGCAGCATGGCCCTGAACGTGGACAAGGTGTGGGTGCGCAGTCAGGGCACCGAAGTGCTGGTGCCTCTGACCAAAGTACGCTCCGGCGATGAGGTGGTCGTGCGCAGCGGCAACATGATCCCGCTGGACGGCACCGTGCTGGAAGGCGAAGCCATGGTAAATCAGGCTGCCCTGACCGGCGAAGCTATGCCGGTGCGCAAGGCAGAGGGGTCCACCCTCTATGCCGGCACCGTTGTGGAGGAGGGCGAGTGCGTCTTTATCGCCAAGGCCGAGGGCGGTTCCAACCGCTACGACAAGATCGTGGCCATGATCGAGGAATCCGAAAAGCTCAAGTCCAGCACCGAGAACCGTGCGCTGGTGCTGGCCGACAAGCTGGTGCCATGGTGTCTGGGCGCAACGGTGGTCACCTATCTGCTCACCCGCAACGCCACCCGCGCCATCTCCTGCCTGATGGTGGATTTCTCCTGCGCGCTCAAGCTCTCCATGCCGCTGGCCGTGCTTTCCGCCATGCGCGAGTGCGGCAGCTACCACATCACCGTCAAGGGCGGCAAGTATCTGGAAGCGCTGTCTCAGGCCGACACCATCGTGTTCGACAAGACCGGCACCCTCACCCGTGCCACCCCGCAGGTAGTGGAGGTCGTGCCCTTCTCCGGCTGCAACGAGCGCGAAGTTCTGCAGCTGGCCGCATGTCTGGAAGAGCACTTCCCCCATTCCATGGCCAACGCCGTGGTGCGTGCCGCCAAAGAGCGCGGCATTTCCCATGAGGAGATGCACTCCGAGGTGGAGTACATCGTGGCCCACGGCATTGCAAGCCGCGTAGGTGGCGAACGGGTGGTCATCGGCAGCCACCACTTCGTCTTTGAGGATGAAAAGTGCACCATCCCCGCAGCCGAGCAGCAGAAGTTCGATGCCCTCAAGCCGGAGCATTCGCACCTGTACATGGCAGCCAGCGGCCAGCTGGTGGGCGTGATCTGCATTTCCGACCCGCTGCGCCCGGAAGCTGCGGCTGTGCTGAACGGTCTGCGTGCGCTGGGCATCCGGAACACCGTCATGATGACCGGCGACAGCGAACGCACCGCTGCCGCCATTGCAAAGCAGGTGGGCGTGGACCGCTTCTTTGCCGAGGTGCTGCCCGAGGACAAGGCAAACTTCGTCCAGCAGGCCAAGGCCGAGGGCCACACCGTGGTGATGATCGGCGACGGCATCAACGACTCGCCTGCCCTGTCTGCTGCCGATATTGGCATTGCCATCAACTCCGGCGCTGCCATCGCCCGCGAGATCGCAGACGTGACCATCAAAGCCGACAGTCTGGAGGAGCTGGTGGCCCTCAAGGCCATCGCCAACTCTCTGCAAAAGCGCGTGCACGCAAACTACCGCTTCGTGCTCACCTTCAACTCCACCCTCATCGCGCTGGGTGCTCTGGGCATCCTGCAGCCGGCCTCCTCTGCCATGCTGCATAATCTCTCCACCATCGGCATCAGCCTGAAGAGCATGACCAATCTCCTGCCGGAGAACAAGGCTCCGCAGCTGAAAGCATAATTGCCGCAAAAAATAACGCCGTGTCTGAACATTCGACACGGCGTTATTTTTTTCTGTTATTCCAGCCCGATCTGCTGTGCGTACTCTTCCAGCAGCTCCCGCTCCAGGAACGGGGTCTTGACACCCTCGCGGTCACGGTAGGTCTCATGGCCCTTGCCAATGACGGCGATCAGGTCGCCCTCCTGCGCGTGATCCACTGCGTAGTGCAGTGCATCCAGACGGTCGGGGATCTCCACGAACTTTGCGTCCGGGTTGCCCTTGTTCATGCCCACGCGGATATCAGCAAGGATGTCCTCCACCTTCTCAAAGCGGTTGTTGTCCTCGGTGAGGATGGAGAAATCGGCCATCTTGGCGCAGATCTCGCCCATGCCGTAGCGGCGCAGCTTGGAGCGGTTGCCGCCGCAGCCGAACACCACCACCAGACGGTGGGGCTTGTAGGCCCGCAGAGTGGTGAGCAGGCTTTCGGTGGACACCTCGTTGTGAGCGTAGTCCAGCAGGATGGTGAACTTCTTGCTGATGGGCACCAGCTCCACGCGGCCCTTGACCACGCACTTGCCAAGGCCGTCGTGGATCGCCTGATCCGGCAGGCCCAGCACCTTGCCCACCGCCAGAGCTGCCAGCGCGTTGTACACGCTGAACTCGCCGGGCATATTCACCTTCACATCCATCTCGTCCTTGCCGGTCACATGGAACTTCACGCCCAGAAAATCGTGGGTGCGCAGCAGTTCAAAGCCGGTCTCGCGGTAGTCCGCCTGCTCAGCGCGGCCATAGGTGACAAGGCGGCAGGTGTGGCCTTCCAGAAGTGCTTCGGTATTCTCATCGTCAATGTTCACCACGCCCACGTCGCAGCGCTTGAACAGCTGGCCCTTCCAGCTGCGGTACTCCTCAAAGGTCTTGTGCTCGCCGGGGCCGATGTGATCCGGCGAAAGGTTGGTGAACACGCCCACATTGTAGTGCACACCGGCCACGCGGTCCATCATCAGGCCCTGGCTGGAAACCTCCATCAGCGCGGTGTCGCAGCCTGCATCCAGAAATTCCCGAAAGGTCTTCTGTAGTTCGTAGCTTTCGGGGGTGGTGTTGGCAGTTTCCTTGTGGCGGCCCATATAATAAATGCCGTTGGTGCCGATCATGCCCACCTTGCGGCCTGCAGCTTCCAGCACGCTCTTGATCATGTGGGTGGTAGTGGTCTTGCCCTTGGTGCCGGTCACACCGATCATGGTCATCTTGCGGGACGGGTTGCCGAAAAGGTTCGCGCTCATCAGGGCCATGGCATAGCGGCTGCTTTCCACCTTGACCACGGTCACGCCCGGCATGGCGGAAAGGTCGATGTCGTGCTGGATGACCAGTGCGCTGACACCCTTTGCCGCGCAGTCGGCGGCAAACTCATGGCTGTCACGCTGGGTGCCCACGATGCACACGAACAAAAGGCCCGGTGCCGCCTTGCGGCTGTCGTAGATGATATCCGAGATCTCGGTGTCCAGACTGCCCTGCGCAAGGGTAAAGGGCACGCCTTCCAGTAACTGTTCCAGTTTCATACTGCACACGCTCCTCAAAACATTTTGTCACATGGGGTTTTCTTCGTTATTTGCGGTCATGCGGGCGGGGTCGGTCAGCGGTGTTTCTTCCGCAGCTGCCGCCGTATCGTCCGCAGGCTGGGCCGCAGCGGCATCCTCTGCACCGTCTGCCGCAGTATCCTCGGCAGCAGAGGTGTCAGGCTCTTCCGGCACGGTCTTTTCCGGCACAACATAACCGGAGGGCAGGGTCGGCTGGCCCTGTGCAAAGTAAATTTTACGGGTGCTGCCCGCGCTGACATGGCTGAAATCCAGTCTGCCGGTGTCGGTAGGGGCACAACCCTTGCCGTCGGCATTGGTCAGCACATAGCGTGCGCGGTCCAGCTTATAATCCAGATCGTTCCGTGTACCCAGAAGCACACTGACACGATCCTGATACAAAAATGCCATCTGGTCGGTGTCCGCAAATTCCATGCGGGTCACATCGTCCAACATCCCATACTCTTCCAGCTTTGCCTGCAGCTCATTCAGCGCATCCAGACGGTCGTCCGTCTGCACCGCTGCCGAAGCTGCTGCCGAACCGGATGCATCCGATGCCGCCGGGTCTGCCTGCGCTGCAAAGGTCAGCTGGTCGCCGGGTGTCACCGACACCGGCTCGCCGCCGTATAGGGTCTTGAGTTCTTCCGGCTGGGCAGACTCGCAGGCCAGGATCTTGAACTGATCCGAGAGGGTCAGCCAGCCGCTCTTCGTCTGCATGGCATAGGTAGGCACCGCCTCGGTCACCTGCACCACCACCGTGTTGGGGTAATCCCGAACCACCCTGATGGATTCCAGCAACGGGAACTGCTTTTCCAGTTCCGCTTCCTTGGCGGCAGGGTCAAAGCTGAAAATGTTCTCTTCGGTCTGCACACCCAGTGCCTGCAGGATCTGGCTGCTGGAATAGCCGCCCACCTCCTGCACCACGGTGCCGTCCGCCGTCTGCACCTGAATGGTGCCGATCTTAAACAGCATGGTCATGGTCAGGTAAACACCGGCGGCGATCACGGCCAGCAGGGTCACAAAGGCCATCAGCCGCCGCAGCATCCGCCGCCGCTTCAGTGCAGCGCGGGTCAGGCGGCGCTTCTTGCGTTTTTCCCGCTGTACCGGGTCGCGTGGCTGCTGTTGTGCCGGGCGCAGACGCTGATTTTTGTAGCGCTGCTGCGCTGCCTGAGCCGCTGTCTTGCGCGGCTTCTGCCCCTGTGAACGGCGCTGCTGCGGCTTGCGGGCCGTGCCGGATGCACGCTGTTCCGGCTGGGCCGTGCGGCTTCGCTGCGCGGTACGGTTCCGGTTCTGGCCACTGGTGCGCCGGGTGCCGCTCTGTTCGGTGCGGCGCGGCTGCGAAGGAAACTCGATGCTGTTATCGGTACGGGTGCGGCGCACCGTACCATTGGCGGTGCGGTCCGGCGCAAAGCTCAGCGGTTCCCCGTTGAAGCCATAGCGCCCGTCCGCACTGCCGGAAGATCCTTTTTGTTGTGAAGGCGGCGGAGTATGCTGCAGGTCTTTCCGCAGGTCGTAGATATTACCGTTGTTTCTGTTATTGCGGTATTGCTGCATGGCGCACACCTCCTTTCCGGTTTAGGTTTTGTTTTACTTCTGCACCAGTTTCATCAGAGCGTCTGCAATACGGTCAAGGCTGTCATCCACCGACAGGCTGCGGGCATTTTTGCCCATCTCAGCCAGCTTGCCGGGCTGTGCCAGCATGTCGGACACCGTGCTCACCAGCTTTTCGCCGGTCAGGTCTTTTTCCTCGATCACCACAGCGGCATCGGCCTTCTGCAGTTCCATGGCATTGAAGTACTGGTGGTTCTCAGCCACATTGGGGCTGGGGATGAGCACGGCTGCACGACCAACAGCTTCCAGTTCGGCCAGCGTCAGCGCACCGGCACGGCTGATGACAAGGTCTGCCGCAGCCAGCAGTTCCGGCATATTGTTGATGTATTCCTTCACCACAAGGCCGTCGCCTTCCGCGAAGTTCTTTTCCTTTTCCAGATCCTTGAACAGCTGCACACCGTACTGGCCGGTAGCGTGGAGATGCAGCACCGGCTTCTTCTCGTGCTGTTCCCATGCACACAGGTCAGCCACCACCTCGTTGACGCGGCGTGCGCCAAGGCTGCCGCCGAAGGAAAGGATCACCGTGCGGTCGCCCGCGCCCAGCTCAGCGCGGATGGCATCGCGGTCCTTTGCCTTGGTGAACACCTCCGGGCGCACCGGATTGCCCACCACGATGGTCTTATCAGGTGCGCCCAGCTTTTCCACTGCAGCAGGCACGGCGGCAAACACGAGATCCACATCCGGTGCCAGCAGCTTGTTGGTCACGCCGGGGAAGGCGTTCTGCTCATGAATGGCGGTGTGGATGCCCATTTTGGCGGCACAGCGCACCACCGGGCCGGACACATAGCCGCCGCAGCCGATCACAAGATCGGGTTTGACCTCCTTCATAATGGCCTTTGCCTTGGGGCCAGAGAGGGCCAGATTCCACAGCGTAACGATGTTGCGCTTGATGTTGTTCAGCGACAGCCTGCGCTGGAAACCGGTGATCTCGATATGGTGGAAGGGATAGCCCGCCTGTCCTACCAGACGATACTCCATGCCCTCCTTGCGGCCGGCAAAGTGGATCTCGGCAGAAGGGTCTGCCTTTTTGATAGCACCTGCAATGGCAAGTGCCGGGTTGATATGGCCGGCAGTGCCGCCGGCAGCGATCAGAACTCGCATGACGATTCCTCCTCTATTATTAGTGCATCTGGGCAGGTCATCGGGGAGCTCCCCACTGGCCTGAGCCCTCAAAACAGTCGTTACAGTTCATTGCGCGCACGGCGGGCATCGTCCAGATTGATGGTACGGTCCTTCAGCTCCGCATCACGCTGAGCCTTTGCAGCCTGCCGCTGTGCGTGGGCCGCCGCCCTCTGCTGCGCCGCCCGCTCTCCGTTGCGCCCAATGTTCACCATCACGCCCATTTCTGCCAGCAGCAAGATCAGACTGGTGCCGCCGGACGAGAAAAACGGAAGGCTGATGCCGGTATTCGGGATGGTGTTGGTGACCACGGCGATGTTGCAGAACACCTGCCAGGCGATCTGCGCCATAATGCCAATTCCCACCATGGTGCAGAACTGGTTCTCGGCCTTATAGGCGATCATCAGGCCCTGCGCTATGAGCAGTATGAACAGCACGATGATGAGCACCGCACCGATGAAGCCCAACTCTTCGCACACCACACTGAAGATGAAGTCGTTGGTGCTTTCCGGCAGCCAGAGCTGCTTTTCCACGCTGTTGCCAAGGCCAAGGCCCTTCAGTCCGCCGGAGCCGATGGCGTACAAGCTCTGCTTGGTCTGGTCGTTCAGCGCTTCCAGATCATCGGACCATGTGTTCAGGCGGTCCTGCAGATAGCCAATGGATTCCACCAGCGTCAGGGCCGGTTTCAGCAGCAGAGCCGCCGCTGCGGCCCCGCACCATGTCAATACACCGCCGCAGCCGGTCAGCATGAGGATGGTGCCCACGATGGCGGTGGTCAGCAGGATGCCGGACATGTGCGGCTCTAAAAACAACAGCAGCACCACCGGCACCAGCGGCAGCACCGGCACGATCAGCTGCCTTACGATGCGGATGAACAACCAATCCTTTGGCTTGATTTTTTCTCTCAGCGACGGGCTGAACCGGCCGATCTGCGGCGCACTTGCCGCCAGATGGGACGAGAGCAGGATCATCTCAAACTTTGCCACCTCAGAGGTTTGCAGAGTCAGACCGCCCAGACGGATCCAGCGGCGGCAGCCGTTCAGCGGTGCAAAGGTCAGCGTGACGGCCAGCATGGCCAGCACCACCCAGTACAGCGGCTTGCTCGCCCAGCGCAGGAAGCGGTGATCCACATAGCTCATGACTACCATACAGCCAATGCCAATGGCCATGCAGATAGCCTGCTGCTTGATGTAGTGCAGGCTGTCGCCCATGCGCAGGTAGCCGGTGGTGTAGCTTGCGCTGTACAGCATTACAAGGCCGAACACCATGATAATGGCCAGCGTTGCCAGCCAGTTGAGCAGCAGCCGGTTCCACGGTCCCGGGTCCCGCTGCAGCGGCGGCACCCATGCACTTTCTTTTTGGTTTTTATGTTGTCTGCGGGTGGCTGCCATTGCCACGCCCCCTTATTTTCAGAATCAGGCGCTCAGGCCCAGCGTGCCAGACGCACGGCCAGCGCCAGCCCGCACACGCTCAGTGCGCACAGGCTGTAAAAAATATTCACTGCACTCATGCCGCGCTTTTCCAGCCAGCAGTGCAGCGGTGCCGCCGCAAACAGCGGCCTGCCCTTCCAGCGGCAGAACAGGACCTGCAGCACCACCATGCCGCCCTCCACCCAGAAGGGCAGTGCCAGCGGGATGCTCAGCTCTGCGTAGCCAATGCACAGCGGAATGCAGCCAATGGCTCCCGCTGCATACAAGCAGCCGCACCGGCCGGGGTGCAGCTTTGCCGGTGGAAAATCCCACAGCAGAAAGGCCATCAGTGCACCGGCCAGTGCCGCCGGGAATACTGCCAGCGGAAACCAGCCCAGCTGTGTTTCCAGCATCATCAGGCCCAGCATGGCCGCAAAGGCCGCGCCGCACACCGTGCCGTCGGCACCGTCGGCCACGCGGGCCGCCTCGGCCATCGCCACCAGCAGCACAGCCCACAGCAGCGGTGCCAGCGCACATTCCACATAGCCTGCTCCCGGCAGGATCAGCCCTGTGGGCAGGCACCCGTTCAGTGCCAGCAGGCCCAGCACCAGCGCTGCAGCGATGCATTCCAGTGCAAGGCGCTGTGTGCGGCGCAGGCCAAGGCCCAAACCGTTCGGGTAGCGGCCGCGGATGCGGGCCAGATCATCGGCCAGCCCCACTGCGCCAAAGGCCAGCGACCCCAGCAGTGCAATGAGCAGGCGGGAGGTCATCTGCCGGTCGCTGCCAAGCAGGGAAGGCTGTGCAGCACATGCGGCCAGCCAGCCCACGCCCACAGCGGCAAGGGTGCCCACCATCAGGCACAGCCCGCCCATGGTAGGCACCGGGCTGTCCGGGGCATCGCTGTCCGGCTGTGTACCGCGTGCCGCACGCTGCAGCTCCCGCAGCAGCGGCACCATCATATTGCCGAGCGCCGCAGTCAGCACAAAACCCAGCACCGACGCGACGACCAAGGCGAAACGAATCATTTTTCAATCTCCAAATTCATGCCAAAGGGTTATTCTTCGGCATCTTTCTGCTCTGCGTAGAAAATTTCCAGCACTTTTTCCAGCGCCATGCCGCGGCTTGCCTTCACCAGCAGGGCATCGCCCGGCTCTATCCGGTTCAGCAGAGCATCCGCTGCCTCGCGGTAGTTGTTGGCATGGAGGGTCTTGACCCCCTTGGCCGCAGCCACCACAGCCGTGCGCTTTACGTTTTCGCCGTAGGTCACAAGGCAGTACAGATCACTCTCCGCAGCCAGACGGCCCAGCTCCTCGTGGGCTTCGCGGGACAGCTCGCCCAGCTCCAGCATATCGCCCAGCAGGGCAAAGCGGCGCTTGCAGGGGAATTCCTTGAACATGGCAAGCGCGGCCTTCATGCTGTCGGGGTTTGCATTGTAGCAATCCTCAATGACGGTAACGCCCTTGCTGTGCACCACCTTCTGGCGGCGGCCGGTCTGCTCAAAATTGGAAAGCCCCTTGATGACACCGCGCGGGTCGCAGCCCAAGCGGGTGGCGGCGCAGTAGGCAGCCAGAGCGTTTGCCACATTGTGCTTGCCCATGGCCGGGATCTTGACCACAAAGGTGCCCTCTTCCTGATCTTCCAGCACAAAGCTCATGCCGTCCTCTTCCTGCCGGATGGACAGTGCACACACATCAGCGTTCTCATCTGCCAGACTGAACCATACCGGCTTCACGTGGGCGGGCAGCTTTGCGGCGCGCAGGAACTTATCATCATAGTTCAGCACCAGCGGTGCACCCTCCGGCAGGCCGTTGCAGATCTCCAGCTTTGCCTTGCAGATGTTCTCCTGACTACCCAGATTGCCGATGTGGGACACACCGATGCAGGTAATGATGCCCACATCCGGGCGTGCGGCCCAGGCCAGACGGTCGATCTCGCCCGCATGGCTCATGCCCATCTCGATCACGGCATACTCAGTGCTGCTTTCCAGCCGCATCAAGGTGCGGGGCATGCCCAGTTCATTGTTCTGGTTGCCCTCGGTCTTGATGGTCTCGCCAAAGCCTGCAAGGGCGGCGTAGGTCATCTGCTTGGTGGTGGTCTTGCCCACGCTGCCGGTCACACCCACCATCTTGGGGTGATACTGGCTGCGGTAGTTCGCGCCCATCACCATCATGGCGTGGTAGCTGTCCGGGCAGAGGATGGCCTTTTCCGCAGGCACGCCCTCCACCGGGTGGTTCACCACCACATAAACAGCACCGTTCTCCAGTGCTTTGGCCGCAAAATCGTGGCCGTCAAATTTTTCACCCGGGAACGCTACAAAAATGCAGCCGGGCCGCACCTCGCGGCTGTCGGTGGTCACCAGTTCCACCTGCACCTCTTCCCGGATGAAATCTGCGGGCACCAGCCCTGCCAGAAGCTTGCTTGCAGAAATTTTTTCCATTGTTCATGTCCCCTTTCTTTTATCTTGTAAAACCCTCTCAGTCAATGCCTGCGGCATTGCCAGCTCCCCCGAAAGGGGAGCTCTTTTGCATCTTACGATAAAGTGCAGTTCTTCAGAAGATTCACTTTACCGTGCCCACTCATAAAGCTCGCCCTTCGGGAGAGCTGGCGCGCAAGCGCCTGAGAGGGTTCTTGTTACCCACAGGTAATGGTCACGACGGTGCCGCGCTGCACACTGGAACCAGGGTCTGCACTCTGGGCCTGCACGGTGCCGTTCGCATTGCCCTCCACCACACAGTTCAATCCGGCGGCAGACAGCATCTGGCGGGCAAAGTCCGCGCTCTTGCCGGTCACATCCGGCACATCGGTATGGCTGCCCTCATAGGTATCGGTATACAGGTACACGGTGGTGCCGTAGGCCACCTTTGCACCCGCGTGCGGATACTGGTAGGTGACAGCTGCTGCCGCCTGACTGGTGGTGCTTTCGGCCAGCTGATGCCTGAGGCCCTTGATGTTCAGCTGCACCTGCGCACTGCTCCACTCGGTGCCCACCAGATTCGGCACAGTGACCACAGTCTGGCTGCGATCCTCGCCGTCGGCGGCAATGCCAAGGTAAGGTGCGATCTCGCTGATGATGTTGCCCACAACGGGCGCTGCCAGCAGGGACGAGTAGTCCGTTCTGGCGTTGTTGGGGTCATCCAGCATCACATAGACGATGATCTCCGGGTCGTCGGCAGGCAGGACAGCGGCAAAGGATGCCACCTTCTTGTAGTCGCCGTCGGCACGGCGGTCCATGTTCAACTGTTCGGAAGTGCCGGACTTGCCGCCGATACGGTAGCCGGACACATAGGCATACTTGCCGCCGCCGGTGCCGTTGCCCACCTCATATTCCATGATCTGGCGGATCACATTGCTGGTACTCTCGCTGATGACCTGACGGCGCACATTGGCACCGATCTCCTCGATCACGTTGCCATTTGCATCGGTGATCTTATCCACCACATGGGGCGTGACCAGATAGCCGCCGTTGACGGCTGCGGCCACAGCGGTGCACATCTGCAGCGGGGTGATGGCCATTGCCTGACCAAAGGCCGAGGAAGCCAGCTGCACTTCGCCCAGCTGGTTGGCCTTATAATACTGCATGAAGCCCGTCTCACTGGGCAGGTCCACGCCGGTGCGGCTGGTAAAGCCAAAGGCATCGAAGTAGTTATAGAAGGTCTGGGAGCCAACGCGCTGACCCAGCTGGATATAGTAGATATTGCAGCTCTGGCGCAGAGCTTCGGCCAGTGTGATGGTGCCGTGGGCTTTGTGGCCTGCGCAGTGGTAGGTCTCCTTTGCCACGCCGTAAGCACCGGCGCAGGTAAAGGTGGTGTTGATGTTTGCAAGGCCGGAGTCCACGCCCATGGCCGAGGTGATCACCTTGAACACACTGCCGGGGTAGTACAACTCGGTGATGGCCTTGTTTTTCCACTGGATATCGCGGAAGTAGCCGGAGTAATCGCCCTCCTCGTCCAGAATGCGGTTGCCGTTTGCGTCCTTCAGCTCGTTGCCGTTCTCATCCTTTTTGTAGATGCCGTACAGCTCCGGCTCAGCGCGCACCAGCTCGTTGAGGTAATCCAGATTTGCGCTGTAGTCCAGCGGGTCGTTGGGGTCAAAATCCGGCTTGGAAGCCATGGCAAGGATGGCACCGGTCTTGACGTTCATCACGATGGCGCAGCCGCGGTTTTCCACCGTGTTGGCTGCAATGGCTTCGTTCAGATACCGTTCCACGATCTCCTGCACATTCACATCCAGCGAAAGCACCAGATTGGAGCCATCCTTGGCTGCAAAGGTGGTGGCATTCTCGTCCGCAATGGCGTTGCCGTAGGCATTGCGCTGGGTAATGGTGCGGCCATCCACACCGGCCAGCGTGGACTGATAGGATTTTTCCAGACCATAAGTACCAATGCCGTCCGCATCGGTAAAGCCCAGCACTGCCGCTGCAAACGCTCCGTAGGGGTAATTGCGCTGGAAGCTCTTCTCGCTGCCGACCGAGATGTTGCCCTTGCGGGAGGTCTCAGTGGCACGCTTGTGTGCCTTGTTGAACTGGGAAACGTAGGATTCGATGGACAGCTTGACAGCGTTGTTCACCTTGGTGGCCAGCACCTGATACTTGGTGTCCATCTTGGAAAGTGCATCGTAAACCTTCTGGTACTGGGTCTGGTACGCTTCCGAGGAAGTGTCCACCGCGTCCAGACTTTCGCCGTCGCCGGAAAGCAGGCGCAGGGTCAGTTCCCGGCTGACCTCGGCGCACATGGCCGTGTCCAGCGTGCGCACCGCCTCCTCATCCTTGCCGGTGGTGGTATATAAGATTTTGCTGTTGTCCGGGTCGGCCCAGATGGTCCACACCACGCTGGTGGAGGCCAGCGTGATGCCGGAGGTATCGTAGATCTCGCCGCGGGTGGCCTTGATGGTGGTATCCAGTAGCTGCTGCTTTGCGGCCAGCTGGCGGTAGGTGTCACCGTTTTTGATCTGGATATCATACAGGCTGTAGGTCACACGGGCCGCAGCAAGGCCCATGACCACAAGGGCCAGACCGCCGCAGATCAGACTGGTTCTGGGGTTCATGCGGGCACCGGTGCTGGTTTCCGGCCAGGGGCCTTTTATTTTTTTGATGAATTTTCGGAAGAATTTCCACATGGTATGCTCCTGCGGCAGCGGGCATTTGCCGCCTTCTGCCGCGCTTTTGTCAAATTTGGAACTGTCCTGCAAACAGGGTGTATAAACCGAAAAAGCGTGCGCTGCCGCACGCTTTCCCGTATTTGGTTCACTTTACAGTGCCAAGAATGTTCACGGCACCGTTGTAGATAAAGTCGGTCCACTGCCGCACAGCGGACTGGGTGCGCTCCAGCGTGTCGCTCTCGCCCAAACGGATGTAGGTGATCTGGCTCTGATCAATTTTCATCAGGCCCAGCCTGCCGGCCGTCTCTTCCACGCTGGTGATGTTGGTCTTGCTGTTCAGGGTGCTGTTATAGTAAGTATACTGGCTCTGCTCACTGACCAGCTGAGCCTTTGCGTCCTGAATCTGGTCGTTCAGCTCCACCAGCTTGGACTCGCTCCACAGCAGGCTGATGGCAAACCCCACCAGCAGTGCTGCTGCTACCAGATGCATGGCGTTGTGCACCGCTGCCTGCAGCGGCGAAAGCCGACGCTTGCCGCCCTTTGCTACCCGCAGATCTGCCTTGCGCTGTGTCTGCGGGGCTTTTCTGCGGCGTACCGCGTTATAATCATATGCTGCCTGACCCATGGTTTGCTCTCCTCCTCACACAACGGCTTCTGCCGTTCAGCATTTTTCCAAAACTCTCAGGTGGGCGGACCGGCTGCGCCGGTTCTCTTCCAATTCCTGACTGTTTGCTTCAATGGGTTTGCGGGTGATCAGCTTCGCTTTGGCTTTGCCGCCGCATACGCACACCGGAAACTCCGGCGGGCAGGTGCATGCGGTGGACCAGCGGCGGAATTTGTTCTTCACCAGCCGGTCCTCCAGCGAGTGGAAGGTGATCACGCACAGCCGGCCGCCCGGCGCAAGATGATCGAAAATGGTATCCAAGCCTTCTTCCAGCGCATCCAGTTCATGGTTCACTGCAATGCGCAGCGCCTGAAAGGTGCGGCGGGAAGGGTTCTTGTTTTTGCGGCGTTCCGCCGGGGGCATGGCGCTGGCCACGATATCTGCCAGCTGCAGGGTCGTTTCGATGGGAGAATTCTCCCTTGCCTCCACGATCCTGCCCGCGATCTGCCATGCGAAAGGTTCTTCGCCGTAATCCCGCAGAATGCGTGCCAGCTCTTCGCGGCTCTCGGTGTTCACAAGGTCCGCTGCCGTTTCGCCCTGCTGGCTCATCCGCATGTCCAGCGGTGCATCCGCACGGTAGGAAAAGCCGCGGGCCGCATCGTCCAGCTGATGGCTGGAAACGCCCAGATCCAGCAGCGCGCCGTTGACCTTGTCGATGCCAAGGCTTTCCAGAGCTTGTCCGGCATAGCGGAAGTTGATCTGCACCACCGTGGCAGGCAGGCCCGCAAGGCGGGCACGCGCGGTCTGCACCGCGTCCGGGTCCTGATCCAGCGAGATCAGCCTGCCGCCCTTTTCTGCATCCAGCCGCAAGGCGATCTGGCGGGAATGTCCCGCGCCGCCTGCGGTGCCGTCAAGGTAGGTGCCGGCCGGATCAATGGAAAGACCCTCCAGACACTCGTTCAGCAGAACGGGGATATGCTCAAACGAGGCCGGGTCAAAGGCTGCTTGTGTTTCAAGTTCCATCTCTGCGGCCTCCTTTCTCAGTTCATAAGCTTTCCGTGTTCCGGGCACTGTGCACACAGCGCACACTTTTACCCGATAACACAGTTTTATTTTAACAAATCAGGCCCCTGATTGCAAGGGTTTGTGCTCCCGTTTTTGCCGCAAAATGCAACAAAAAAGTCCCTGTCGGCCGTCATTTCTGCCTGCAGGAACTTTGGTTTTTGCCGTATGTGTAATTTGTGTGTGAAAAAGGCTGTCTTCAGCCGTTTTTCTTGGCGTTCTGGCGCAGATTTGCGCGCACATTCTTTACCTGTGCCGCATTTTCCACCATTGTTTCCTCGGTGTTCTTGAGCATGTTGTCGCAATAGTCGGTCACGGTCTGGCGCAGGGTGCGGGCCTCGTTCTGGGCTGCAGTGGTGATTTCCCCGGCGCGCTGCTGTGCAGCCTTCACGATCTCGGCTTCACTCACCAGAATGCGCGCCCGCTCCTCAGCCTTTTTCACAATGGCCTGCGCCTGTGCGTTGGCCGTCTCCACGATCTGAGCGCGGTCGTTCACGATCTGCTGGGCCTGCCGCAGCTCGCCGGGCAGGTTTGCGCGGA
>OLPW01001814.1_pt1 | contig 20649 bp, 18 predicted proteins | sample 1672161 | NCBI WGS metagenome assembly OLPW01 (sample SAMEA3136654, study PRJEB25190) | human gut metagenome
AGAAGAGGTGTTTTCTTCTTTTCTTCAGGAGAAAGAATTCGAGGATCAAGATCGTTTTCTGGTAATGGATTTCCTGCGGCAGAATCCGTCGGTTCGTACGACATATTTGCTCCCTTAACAAATGGTTGTGTTGGAAGCATTCTTAATACCCCAACTTATATACTGCGCACCATCATACCTGTTTAATAAGGCATCCATCCACCTCTTATCCAGGAGAAAGAAAACCGTTAACAAGAGATAGTTTGCCTGAACAACACACAAAGAGAGATGCTGTCTGGTGTGAAAGAAAAACGCGCTCCGAAGAGCGCGTTTTAAAGAGAAGAGATAGTTTGGTCTACAAAGAGATAGTTCAGGCAAAACACGAAAGAACAATACGTTAGGCAATACGTTAGATGAGCCCGCCTGCAGAGTGCACATCCAAAACTCACCTCGCTTTTGCCCTGCTAACTAGGCAAGAACAAAGCCACCATTCGGTGAAATTACCTGACCAGTCAGATAAGGTGCCGTCAAGATATAGCCTAGTGCACCTGCAATATCAGAAGGATCGCCAATATAGCCCTGAGGAATAGTTGCCGCAAGCGCATTGAGCTCGTCCTGATTAACTCCGCGAAGCATATCGGTCATGATCATACCTGGTGCAATCGCGTTTACGCGCACACCCTGAGCAGCATATTCAAGCGCAAGAGCTCGCGTATAACCGATAACGCCCGCCTTAGAAGCACAGTAATCTGCCTGGTTGATTACGCCTGTCAAACCTCCAACTGAACTGGTAGAAACAATGTTGCACTGATTCTCCTTAGTATCAGAATGGTTGATCATATAAGGAAGAACCAAATGAGTCATATGCATGCCAGAAAGCAGGTTGATATTGATGACGTTTTCATACGCCGCCGGTTCAATATCGATCCAATTGCAATTATTTGTAACACCTGCGTTGTTAATTAAAGCGTCAATCTTATCGCCAAAGTGCTCTACTGCCGCGTCGACTAAAGCCTTACAACCTTCAAAAGAGCCAACATCAGCCTTAACAATCAACGTTTCCGTACCATACTTTTCCTTAAGCTCTTCAGCGATTTCATCACAGAACTTACGGGAAGAATCACTGCGATAATTCAAAGCGATGTTGTAGCCCAATTCACCAAGCTTGCGAGACATTGCGGCACCAAGACCACGAGAACCACCGGTAATAATTGCTACCTTTGCCATAGGTATCCTCTCCTTAATCGCAATACGCACTGTTTGCTTTTCAAGTTGTTTTGCTTTTGTCGGCTCACATCCTACGTGAAGGCACCAAGGCATAAGTAGAATCAATTCGAAACAATTATTTCAGGTCAGTTGAAATATCTTGAGCAAAAGTGATACAGCCGTCTTTACCTGATCGGGTTCAATGCTGGCAAAATTTATAACGACGTAATGAGAAGATTGAACACTAGGATATATACAGTAATCAGACAACATTGCAATATGCATACCAAGCTTTTGTGCCTTTTGAGCTATCTCATCATCGCTTAAGCGCGAATCCACTGACAACAAAAGATGCGTACCTACATTAATGTTGTGCACCTTACCTATCTTCATCAGATCAGAGCATTTAAGCGCTTCGACAACAGCTTTTCGCTGTTTGTTGTAATAACGACGCAAGCGATTTATATGGCGTTCAAAATATCCGCCAGAAATAAAACGAGCAAGAGCATCCTGTTCAAAACTGGATACCGTACAAGAATAAAAGCTGAGTTGACGGGTATAGAGTTCCATTAAGGCCTTTGGTAAAACCATATAAGAAATGCGCAGTGAGGGCACAAGTGTCTTAGAAAAGGTATTGAGATAAATAACTTTCTGATTTACATCCTGAGTAAAAAGAGCAGGCTTTGCTCGTCCGCTGAAACGAAGCTCTGAGTCGTAGTCGTCCTCAATGATGTAGCGATGAGAGTCTTTGCTGGCCCACTCCAGCAACGCCCGACGTCGCTCATCTGACATTTCAATGCCCAAAGGAAAATGATTAGCAGGAGAAACATGAACTACTTCAGCGGGGCTGTTATGAAGCTCCTCAACAAGAATTCCCTGTTCATCAACGGGAAGATACTCCCATAAGGTGCCCATATTACGAGAAATATCTGCAAGTTTTTTATATCCGGGATCCCCGATTGCAATCACTGAGCGTGACCCAAAAAGCTGCAATAGACGACTATAGAGGTATTCTGTTCCTGCCCCCACAACAATCTGATTAGGCGTGGTATAGATACCCTTAAACTCATAGAGATACTGAGCAATCGCCTCACGCAAGCTTGCAAGTCCGTTAAAGGGAACCGTTTCAAATAAAGCCTCATTTCCCTCCGATAAACTGCGACGCATGATACGCAACCAGGTGTCTCGAGGAAACAAATTCAAGCTGCATCTATTGGCTCTAAAGTCTATAGTAGGTACTTGCCAAGCATCATCTTCTTCATCGGTAGCAATAGCAAAAGGACTGATGTGCACCACTCCTTTAGGTGTAGGGCACACATAAAACCCGCTCCCCTTTCTTGCTTGCACGTATCCTTCACTCACAAGCAAATCATAGGCCTGTTCTACCGTTGATACGCTCAAAGAAAGATGCTCTGCCAACACACGTTTTGAAGGAAGCTTAGTTCCTGCAAGCAAAACGCCCCGTCTAATATCTTTGCGGATACAGCGATACAGGTATTCGTATTTTGAAAGGGAGCCTCGTTGCTCAATGTCATAGGTAATCATGATGCGTACAATTCGAACTGTTCAATTCTTAAGAAAACTTACATTTGAATTTTGCCCTATTCAAAATTAAATTTTCAAGTCAGTTCAAGATAATTGACCCTAAATTTTAGAGTTGACAGCCGCTTTTAAGACAGAATAACCGAAAACTAAGGGTTAAAGGTATAAAAATAGGGCCCGACACCACTGAGGCGTCGAGCCCAAAGGATTTTATCTCTCTTTTAAGTTTATCTGCCTTGCTGTTTATCTGCCTTGCTGTTTGTTATATACCCTATTGTTCGCTATCCGTCTTGCCGTTCGCCTTCCCCGTTTTTCTTCTTATGCCGTTGCCATCAAGCGAGAAACTTCCTTAAGAACCGCAGGAGCACCCGCACACACCTCAACTTCACCTTCATCAGATACCTGAAGTAAGGTGGGAGCTTGCATCAAATTAAAGTGATTAATAAGTTCCTGATTTTCCTCAGCATAAAGCGTAGTGTATGCAATTCCAGCCTTATCCAACTGCGCCGCTGCAAAGTGGCAGTTAGGACAGGTATGCGTTGCAACCAAATAAAGGCCTGGTTTTAGCGTCTCTTGTTGCAGCGCTTCCTCACTCTCAAAAAGCGGAATTTCACGTTTTTCTGCTTTATCAGTAAAACCAGCTTTCATCTCATCAGAGGCAGATGATACCCGATGAGAGACAGATTCCGCCTTGTTAAGAGCAGGGGATGTCTGACCAGAACCGCTCGCTGTGCGCTCTAACGGTATTGGCGAAGCAGCACGAGCAGTTTGTTCCACCGCGGAGACAAAGGCAGAACTGCTTTTAGCGAATTTCGATGCTTCAACGCTATACACCTTGCGGTCTTTGAATTCTTGTGTCTTGCCATCATTCCAATTTTGAACAGGACGATAATAGCCGGTGATGCGACTGTAGACTTCTGTCTTCTCATGGCAATAGGGGCATTCATACACTTCCCCGGCAATATAACCATGGTTTTTACAAACCGAATAGGTCGGAGAAATAGTGTAGTAGGGCAACTTGTAGTTTTCTGCAATCTTTCTTACCAGTGTTGCAGCTGCTTTCCAATCAGGCAGCTTCTCACCTAAAAACGCATGAAATACCGTACCTGAGGTATAGAGCGTTTGCAGATCATCCTGAACATCCAAAGCACTGAAGATATCCTCGGTATAGCCAACCGGCAAATGAGAACTGTTGGTGTAATAAGGCGTTCCGTTTTCGTTAGCCGTAATAATATCGGGGAAAACTTCCTTGTCGTGCTTAGCAAAGCGATAGGTGGTGGATTCTGCAGGGGTGGCCTCTAGGTTGTAGAGATCACCATATTGCTCTTGATAATCGCTTAAACGAGTACGCATATGATTGAGCACGTCTTTGGTAAACTGCTGAGCTTCAACCTGCGTAAGGTCTTTTCGCAACCACTTCGCATTCAAGCATGCTTCATTCATACCAACCAAACCAATGGTACTGAAATGATTATCGAAGGTACCCAGATAACGCTTGGTATAAGGATAGAGACCAGCTTCCAAGAACTTGGTGATAACAGTGCGCTTTGTTTTAAGTGAGCGGGCGGCCAAATCCATCAGATGATCAAGACGCGCATAAAAATCTGCTTCATCTTTTGCCTGATAGGCAATGCGAGGCATATTGATTGTTACCACGCCTACCGATCCTGTTGATTCACCACTTCCGAAAAAGCCACCTGACTTTTTACGAAGCTCGCGCAAGTCCAAACGCAAGCGACAGCACATCGAGCGAACATCAGAGGGCTCCATATCGGAGTTAATGTAGTTGCTAAAGTAGGGCGTGCCGTATTTTGAGGTCATCTCAAACAGCAGCTTATTGTTTTCTGTTTCAGACCAATCGAAATCCTTCGTAATGGAATAGGTGGGAATAGGATATTGGAAACCACGACCATTCGCATCGCCTTCGATCATGATTTCAATAAAAGCCTTGTTTACCATATCCATTTCATGTTGGCATTCACCATAGGTGTAGTCCTGCTCAACACCACCAACAATAGCAGGCTGATCTTTCAAGTCATCAGGACATACCCAATCGAGAGTGATATTGGAAAAAGGAGCCTGAGTACCCCAACGACTGGGCGTGTTTACACCAAATACAAATGATTCAATGCACTGCTTTACTTCTTTGTAGGTTAGCTTATCGCTGCGAACAAACGGTGCCAGATAAGTATCGAAACTTGAAAAAGCCTGAGCACCTGCCCATTCATTTTGCATAATGCCCAAGAAGTTCACCATCTGGTTACACAGACTAGAAAGATGACTTGCCGGCTTTGAGGTAACCTTTCCCGGAATGCCGCCAAGGCCTTCTTGGATAAGCTGCTTTAGAGACCATCCTGCACAATAGCCAGTAAGCATCGATAGATCGTGTATATGAATTTCTGCGTTGCGATGAGCATCCGCAATTTCACGATCATATATTTCAGAAAGCCAATAATTTGCCGTAATAGCGCCCGAATTTGACAGGATAAGTCCACCAACCGAATAGGTAACCGTGGAATTTTCCTTAACACGCCAGTCTTCTACCTTAAGGTAGCTATCAACCAGCGCTTTGTAGTCTAAAAGCGTTGCCTTTGCATTACGAACATTTTCACGTTGTTTGCGATAAAGAATATATGCCTTTGCCACATCAGCATAGCCTGCAGTGGAAAGAACCTCTTCAACGCTATCCTGAATATCTTCAACGCTAATGATGTCGTCTTTAACCTTGGGCTCAAAATGCGCTGTTACGTTAAGTCCCAACAAATCGATCGTAGAAGGATGATATTGCTTTTCAAGAGCATCGAAAGCCTTTGATATAGCAGCGGTAATTTTTGTGACATCAAATTCGGCGATTTTACCATCGCGCTTTTGGACCTGATACATACTGCTCTCCTCAACTGAAATTTTCGTTAGAACAAAAGTGCTTACGTAAACAAATCATTGGATAGCACAAGAAAAATCCTTCTAGGTAAAACAGCTCCCTTCGCAAGAAAGCCCTGAGATATCGAGAGGCAATACTTTCCTTGTGTGCTTATTAACCATACGCGCTAAGCTCATAGCCAGCAATACACAAATTGCAATATATAGGTATTCGGCTGTATATAACCACAATATATTGTGTGTTACTTTTCGTTGAGCTCGTATCACTCACAAAGAAATCGCCTCACCGATAAGCTTTAGTGCTTTACCTTTATTGCACCTTTTACCAACACCACCAAGCACAAAACTGTGCTACGATGCGCGCCATGAAGATTGCAGGTCTACAGAAACTAACGCTATTGGACTACCCCGGTAAAACTGCGGCTAGTATCTTTACTCTTGGATGCAACTTTCGCTGTCCGTTTTGTCATAACGCAGATTTAGTGGTACCACTCGCCCCTGATCTAAAACCATTTTTTCTTTCAGAAGAAGAATTCTTTTCCTTTCTGCAAAAACGAAAAGGGCTTTTAGATGGCATTTGCATCACGGGAGGAGAACCAACCCTCCAAAACGATCTTGGATCATTTTGTAAAAAGATCAAAGACCAAGGCTTTCTCGTAAAGCTTGACACCAACGGCTCACATCCCGACATCCTTAACAACCTGATATCGCTAGATCTTGTTGACTATGTAGCAATGGATATCAAAAACAGTCCCGATCGTTATGCTCAAACAGTTGGGCTGGACGCGCCGCTGACACACACACCTCCGACGGGCACGCCTCTGACGGACACGCTTTCGGTAGGCACGCCTCTAACGAGCGCATCTTCGCAAACCCTTTTGCTTCCTCGTCTCGAAAAAAGCATGCGCCTTTTACTACAGAGTAGTATTCCCTTCGAGTTCCGGACAACCGTTCTTACCCAATTACACACCCCAGCCACCCTTATTGACACCGCTCAATGGATAGCATCACTTGCTAAGGAGGAATCGTATCCTTTTGATTACGTATGTTGGTTTATCCAGCAATTCGTCGATTCCGACACCGTCCTTGCGGGCAAAGGGATCTTCTCTGCATGGGACGAAAACGATTTGTACGAGATACTTCCCTCGCTTCAAGCCATTCTTCCTCGTACTGCCCTTCGCGGCGTATCGCGCACATAGAGGTACCTAAAGTAAACTTCCTGAAACAGTGGCGACAAACTTTCAAAACGACTAGACTGGTCAACTGATCCCCCAGTAAAGGAAGAGATTATCTATGACTGAATGGCTTATTAGACATTTTGTAAAAGGTTACGCCTATCACGACGATCCTCAGGTTCGCACCACATATGGACAGTTTGCCGGCATCGTTGGCATCATCTGCAATGTTTTATTGTGTGCCTCGAAAGGGTTAATCGGATTTCTTGCGGGATCAGTTTCTATTATCGCTGATGCACTTAACAACCTCTCCGATGCAGCAAGCAACGTTATTAGTCTTCTTGGCTTCAAGCTGGCAAGCAGACCAGCCGATCCTGAACATCCTTATGGCCATGGACGCTACGAATATCTATCGGGACTTGCTGTAGCGGTGATCATCGTAGTAATCGGTGTTGAACTTATTCAGTCATCACTTGATAAGGTACTCAACCCCACCCCTACTGAATTCAACCTGGTTGTAGCTATAATTTTGATTCTTTCTATCCTGGTCAAATTCTGGATGATGCTCTTTAACCGCACGGTAGGAAAACGCATCTCATCAACAACCCTTGAAGCGACCGCCGTCGACTCACGTAACGACGTCATCACCACTTCTGTTGTTTTGCTCTGCGCGATCATATCAAGTTTTACCGGCGTTGATTTAGACGGCTGGGTTGGTATCGCCGTTGGAGTGTTTATCGTATACAGCGGCATTCAACTTATGCGCGAAACCGTAAGCCCGCTGCTTGGCAAAGCAGCCGAACCCGAAGTGGTCGCTCATATACAAAAGAAAATAATGAGCTATCCAGGTGTTTTAGGGACCCATGACTTAATGGTGCACGATTACGGTCCTGGTCGTCAGTTTGCCAGTGCCCATGTGGAAATGGCTGCAGAAGCTGATCCTATGGAAAGTCATGATCTGATTGATAATATCGAGCAGGACTTCAAAAACGACGAAGGTCTTATTGTCACCTTACACTATGACCCCATCGTTACTGACGACCCCGAAGTAAAAGACTTGCGCAATCAGATCAATACCTTGGTTAAGACCATCAATCCGAATCTTTCGATTCACGATTTACGTACTGTTCCGGGTCCCACACACACCAATGTGATCTTTGACTGCGTAAAGCCCGCTGATTTTTCCCTCTCCGATGACGAACTCAAAAAGCGTATTTCGTCTTTAGTGAAGGAAAAACATCCCGAAGCGATCTGCAAGATCACTATTGATCAAAGCTACATCAGCGCTCACCAATAAGGTAAGTCGCTGACAAAAGGCACATCAACATCAAGATAAACGAATTGAACGAATTACTCGCAAAGGCGCCAAAAGAGGTTTATATCTACTAGGCATAATCCCTATAAGGTAAGGCGGCACTGCTACGATAAAAACTCCTGCAGTGATGAGTGCAATATGTAGTCAGATTCTTCCTTCCAAGCCTCATCAGAAGCTTCGGTAAACAAAACGCCAAAGGTATTGTATTGCCTCGCATTAAGCTTTCGACACGACAGAACCTTCGAAAACGTGCGTTGAACAGCATTGTAGTCAAACGTATAGGTTTCAGGGAGCGCTGTGCCATCGGTAGAGAGCATTACCATGCTATAGCGTTTGCCTTCTTTACCTGCAAGAACGCTATCCCAGTCGGGTTGCTCGTTTCGTAAATAGGTTTCATAGGTCTTAAATCCGTAAGCGAAGTAAGAAAGATCTGTCGTGCAAAGACCTGCAAAGCGCAAAGGATTGAATTCGATTGGGTTAACGACCCCATCTTGTCCAACGCGCACTTCTACATGCACAGGAAAATTCCTGAACCCAAGCAACTCATTGCTTTTCTCAAGAAAGTCCTTCATTGCTTCCATATTTTCTTCAATTACTGCCTTCGAGGTGTAGTACAAACGATCCGACACATCCTCGGTACCTGCAAAATCATGCTTAAGGATGTCTAAAATAACCGTTTCTCCCCGTTCATTAAAATACGCATCGATAGCGTATTCTTCACCCTCAAGATAACTTTCTACCAAAAAATTGGTGTTATTTACGACTGTGGAGCCATATTGTTTGCTCCAATTGCCGGAATGTTCTTGAATATCTCTGCAGGCGGCTTGCCAATCTTCAACAGAAAAAATGGGGTAAATGCCAAGGCTGAAAAACCCAGTTGAAGGTTTCAAAACAACGGGAAGTTTTAAGGTGGAAGGGTCAACAGCGCTTAGTTGGTCAAGCGTAAATTCTTCGAACATATAATCAGGGAAAAGTGGCGCAAGCAAACGACGACATTGTGCCTTGTCTTTACAAAGCGAAATAGCACGAGCGGTGGGTTCATCGCAAAAGCGCTTAACCTCATCGAGATATGCTTCCGAAAAGGCAACGATGCGGCCCTTTGCCGCTTCGCGATTATCAGCAAGAGAAAGGTTTTTACCCTCCGCCTTATAGCGACGAGCTGATGCATTGTCAAAAATCGGTTCCTGTGTTTGTTCCGCAAACTCAAATACCTCAGGAGAAATATAAGTATCGTCAAGCACCAGCATGGGCGTCTTCCTTTCCTTGCAGACCATTCTTACAAAATAATCTCAAACCACTTCTGATAAAGCGGGTAATTTTTTATGCAAACAGATACTGAGCAGATCTCACAACCAGTCAAGTATCAGCGCAGGCGCTATTGTAGCAAACAACACAAATCAGAAGATGGTTCAGCCTAAGGGCAGCCCAGCTTTGCTCCACTAGGGGCAACCCACCTTTGTTCAACTAGGGACAACCCGACTCGCCTCAACTAAGGACGGCTTAGCTTTACTCGAAAGCTCAAAGCACGAGGAGTTGGCAGTGAATCGAACTGAATTACATAGGCACGCTTTTCTTCGTCTATATCCTGCACCACGCCTTCCCCAAAAACTGAATGCAAGACTCGCTCGCCTACCGCAAAATCAGGCACGGCAGACATTTCTTCTATCCACCTATCGGTAAAGCCATAGGCACTTCGTGCCTGCTGCATCTGCACTTCTGTAGGAGGATTTGAAAATTCAAGCGTCGAAGGATCAATCTCTAACAAAAACCGTGAAGGATAGCGTGGCATATTTTCATGACCGGTCCCTTCAGCTTCTGTTAGGTACAACCCATCACGCGCACGGGTAAGAGCGACAAAAGCCAATCGCCGTTCTTCTTCCATCGCTTCAAACGTTCTTGTTTTGCGCGAAGGCAAAATTCCTTCGGAAAGAGAGCACAAAAATACATGGGGAAATTCCAAACCTTTAGCCGAATGAATCGTCATCAAGCGAACTTTATCCTGCGCATCATCAAACGCATCCAAATTAGAAAGAAGAGCTACCTGCGATAGATAATTCTCTAGCGTCACTTCCTCACCACACGTAGTTTCGAATTCATAGATCGATTGTTTAAGTTCTGCTAAATTGTCCAGCCGCTCTTGTGCACCCTCTGTGCGCAGGGTGTATTCATAGCCACTTTCGTTCAAAATCGCCGAAAGCACTTCCGATACCGGACGGTTTTCATACGCAGCTCTAAAATGTTCAATCAAAGCAAGGAAGTCCTTAGCTTTCGTGCCTTTAAAGATCTCACTTTCAATCGTCGCTTGAAGCGTGTCATACAATGAACGACCTCGGTTTTCGGCTTCCTGACGCAAGAAGGCCATACGACGTTTGCCCATATTACGCTTAGGAGAATTAACCACGCGTGCAAAGGAAAGATCATCCTGGTAGGCAATCATCCGCAAATAAGAAAGGGCATCTTTTACTTCTTTTCGGCTAAAAAACGGCACCCCACTGTAAATAGTGTGTGGTATCTGCGCCTTCAAAAACGCTTCTTCAATAGGACGCGAAGCATAATGTGCACGGTACAGCACCGCAATAGCACGATAAGGAATCCCCGCCTGATGAAGTGACTGCACGCCTTGCGCAATCCATTGGGCCTCTTCAACAGATGATTTTGCATGTCGCCAAACCGTCGGCCCATGATCGCTTCGAACCGCCACAAGATCCTTAGGTATACGCTCTTTATTTTTCGCAATTAAAGAATTCGCTACCTCTACAACCTGCGGAACACTGCGATAGTTATCCAGCATCATAACGGTGTGGGTGTCTTGGAAACGCTCGTCAAAATCAAGCAAAAAACGCACATTAGCACCACGCCAGGTGTAGATAGTCTGATCGGGATCACCTACGACAAACAGATTTTTGTGGTATGCCGCAAGCGCTTCCATAAGTTGATATTGAATAGCATCAATGTCTTGAAATTCATCAACCATGATGTATTCCAAACGCTGCTGCCATTTCAAACGAATCTCTGGATTTGAGGCAAACAGATAGAGCACAAACACTAAAAGATCGTTGTAGTCCACCCCGAAACATTTCTTTTCCTGATACAGATACCCAAAGAAAATAATGTCATGGGGCTTTGTGGCTGACACATACTTTTTATGAAGCTCTTTCAAAGAAAGGGAGAGCATATCCCGGTAGTATTCAGGACGCTCAACCAGTTTTTGCATCTCGATCATGTCGCGCGCTTGAGAAAACGTCATGTTCCTCATAGTAAGGCCACGCTCCTCGTAAATGATTTGAAGCATGGCATCAATATCGCCATTATCAAGCACTAAAAAACTTTTGGGATACTGAATTGCATGCCCATCTTCTCGCAACACCGACACACAGAAGCCATGAAACGTGTTGATATAGCCAGTATCATTTCCCCCGGTGAGCTTTTTAATGCGGCTTCGCATTTCATTGGCTGCCTTATTGGTGAAGGTAACACACAGAATATTTCCCGGAAGAATGCCTAGCTCATTTACCAAGTACGCAAAACGCTCAGTCAGAGTACGAGTTTTACCCGTACCCGCACCCGCGATCACTCGCACGTATCCTTCTGTTGTCGTGACTGCCTCAAGCTGCGCTTCATTTAAACGTTGCTGAAACGACAGGGCATCTGGAGCATAAAGCGCACTGCAGGGCGCAAGATCCTCACGTGTATCATCACTTGCACTATCGCTTGTTCTATGAGTCTGACTTGTATTGAATTCCGCCATAAGGCAAGCCTACCTTGAGTCCAACCTGATTCACGAAACAAGCCTATCACATATCGTACAAATGTTCCCAATTTCCTTACAGGAGAGTGCTTAAAAACCTCCTTGGACGAATCTTTTGTTACTAAATAATTGCAAAGCCCCTCTTCGCTGCTATGCTTTTGTGCAATGCTTTTTTGTTTTTGTTTGGTGGGTATTCAAATCGCGAAAACCTATACTGAACACTATGTTTCAACAAACACCTTTCTGTATTGTTTTGCTACAGAGTTACAACGCATGTGAGAGGCCTGTTATGACTATTGGATACGAACAAACTTATCAGCTACGCACCGGAGACTTCGATCGCTACGCACGCCTTCTTCCTTCTTCCATTCTGGATGTGTTCCAAGATGTAGCAGGGGTAAACGCCGAACAGGTACCAGGGATGACGTGGAAAGAATTACGAGATGCCGGTTTGTTTTGGGTTGTCACTCGCATCAAATATGAAGTGATAGAAACACCTGCACTCCATGAACAGGTAATTGCCCGAACCTGGCCCCTTGCACCAACTCGCCTAGGCTTTCAGCGCGAATACACCATGAGAAAGCTCGATGGATCACCTTTGGTAAAATGCAGCTCCGATTGGATCTTAATGGATTACGAAACACGAAGCTTTGCTTCAGCACGCGATTTCTATAACGGTCCACAGGATTTCTCTGAAGAAAAAGTATTCGATAAAAAACTTCGTAAGATCAAAACATTTACGCCTGAAGATGAAGGCATTAAAGATTCTGTTTCATTTGTTGATCTCGATATCAATGGCCACGTGAACAATTCTAAGTATCCCAATTTTGTCATGAATGCCTTAAACCTTGCCGAAAACGAACCTATCAAAACCTTCCAGATTGACTATCGTCACGAACTTCGTTTCGGCGATACGGTACGCATTCATTCCAAACGACAGAACAACACTATCGTATCGGTAGGCATAGCAACGCAAGGAAACATGGCTGGTGAATGTATGTTTGCAACACAGATTGAACTTGCCTAAGCCAAAAAAAAACTAAGCCGATAAGCTTACCTGTTTGCAAACTTATCGGCTTGTATCTTTTCGTTTCTTTTCTTTTTTTTAAAAGCCGTCTGGGCTCATTGCCGCCTTTTCATCTTCTAACTTATAAGCAAGCATCTTTGCGATGAATACAAGCACAATACCAATAATCGAAATAGCACCTGCAACCGTAAAGGCAGGAACGTAGGTACCAAGTGCTTCAACGGTAGATGCGGCAACCATCGGTCCTACAAAGGAAGCTACCGTATAACCCGGATACACAAAAGAATAATTCTGACCAAAATTTGATGATCCAAACGCATCACCCACAATAGCAGGCACAATAGACATAGTGCCTCCAAAGCACGCGCCTACAACGCTTACCGCCAACAAGAATGTCACAAAAGTAGTGGCATGACCAAGCAGTAAAACCATCACGACTGCGTTTATCACCAAAGAAATGATAAGGGCGTTATAGCGACCAATCGCATCAGAAAGAAAGCCGAATCCAAAGCGTCCCAAAAAGCTACCAAAGGCCATAACACTTACCATAATGGCTCCCTCGGAGGCGGTGAGGTGAGCTAACTCCTGACCTATGTCAGAAGCATGGCCAGTAACCATCAAACCGCTCGTAGAAGAAACCATCAGCGTTGCAAACAGGACATAGAACAGGGGTTGTTTTACCATCTGTGTTGAACTGAAAGCTACTTCATGATGCCCTGAAAGTTTTTTGATCTCTTTGGTTTTTTGACCCAAAAAAGCAGATTTACCCGCATCATTTCCCTCGTCTTGCTCTGCTTGTTGGCTACGTATCGCGCCACTTGCAGTCGCATTAGCCGCTGCGCTGACAGGTAAATCCTCGGCATCCGCCGCAGTTTCGCTCCAACCTTTTGGAGTCCACCCAGCAGGAGGCACGTACAAAAGCCATGAGAATACGAGGTACACCACAAGCCATACAACACCTACGATATGAAACGCACTTGATACATCAAAGGTTTCAATAAGCCAATTACCAGCTGGTGCAAAAATCATCGGACCTAAGCCAATAGCCCCAATACAAACACCATTGGCAAGCCCTCGTTTATCGGGGAACCACTTTGTTACTACCGCGACAATCGTGTTATACAGCATGCCATTACCCGCACCAGCAAAACCGCTATAAAACAGATAAAGCATGGGCAGGTTGTCAGCAAACCCGGAACAAAACCACCCCAAGCCAAACAAAATACCTGCGCCAAGCACAATGAAGCGAGGCTGCGTATGACGCTGGAGCCAGCCTGCCAACATACTGGAAAAACAAGAGGCCAGCAAGAAAAGCGAATAGATCATGGAAACTTCAGAGGTGCTAAAGCCAAACTCTTCCATCAAAGGCTTATTAAAAATACTCCACATGTAAATGGCGCCCGTACCAAGTGCAGTAAACGCCCCTGCTGCCAAAATAGCCTCGCGAGGAAGCAAATGAGTTGAATTGCGAAATCCCCCAGTCATATTCCCCTCCTTGCTTTACCGCCAAATTGTCTTTGGCAAGGTAGAGCCATGTATTCCCCAACAAAAAGGCTCTTTTTGTATTGTAAATATCTCAAAGATTTAAGAAGAGACAAACTCGCTTTTTATTGCATTGAACAATGCAATAAAGTTATCATTTTCCAAAGGTTTCGAAATACCACAAGGCAAACGTTGCAAGGGTACCAAGCTTTCTGAGAGCAAAAGGCCCTGATTATCCCAGCATCTCGTATTAGCTCGTTGATCAACGACAACAAGGGATATCACAAACGTGCTACATTACAGAGATGCCGCGAGCGCTGTTTGCCTACAAGAGAGAGGATCTCCTCATGATTGTTACCACTACTCAAACTATCGAAGGCTACAAAATTACCGGCTATTACGGCATTGTTTTCGGCGAAGTCATAACGGGTATCAATATCTTCAAGGACTTCGGTGCAGGCATTCGCAATATCGTTGGTGGCCGTAGCCAAGGTTACGAAAACGAACTTCTCAGTGCACGCACAGAAGCGCTCCAAGAACTTGAACAGCGCGCTTCCGAAATGGGCGCTCACGCTGTTGTTGGTGTTGATATGGATTACGAGGTTCTCGGCCAAGGGAATATGCTTATGGTAACGGCATCAGGCACCGCTGTTACCGTCGAGGCTCTCTAGATAAAATCCTGCCCTATCCAAAAGCTTAATTGTGCCTGCAAACAATTCCAGCAAGGACTCATTTGACGTAACTTTACACAAATGCTGCCGTCTTCAACATCCGAAGGCGGCAGCATCTTTTATGACCCTATACTCTTTGGGCTGCTCTTTGGATTCTTTATTAGATTTCGATCTTAGCACCCATCAGTTTTGCAAATTCACGAACGATTGCCGTATCACCAGGCCATGCAGGGGCCGTTACCAAATTGCGATCCACTACAGCCTCGTCCATTTCAGCTTCTACATACTCGCCCCCTGCAAGCGTAACATCAGGACCAACCGCAGGATAGGCAGTTGCCTTATAGCCTTCCAGAACCCCGGCTGCAGCCAAAACCTGAGGACCATGGCAAATTGCTGCTACCGGTTTGCCAGCCGCAAAGAATTCTTTGACAATCTCTAAAACACGCGCATTCAAACGAATGTATTCAGGTGCACGGCCACCAGTGATAAACAATCCCTCATAGTCTTCGGTCTTTACTGCATCAAAGTCTGCTGTAAGAGCAAAGTTGTGACCACGAAGCTCGGTATAGGTCTGCTCACCCAAGAAGTCATGAACAGCGGTAGCGACCGTATCGCCCGCTTTCTTATCGGGACAAACTGCATCTACCTGATAGCCCAATACCGACAAAGCCTGGAAAGGAACCATTGTTTCGTAATCTTCAGTGAAATCCCCGCAAAGCATAAGTACTTTTTTCGTCATAAAGACCCCTCCTCAAGTTGTTTGCTTAGTTTGCTTAGTTTGCTTATCAAAATTGTAGCACTGCGTGAACGCGTTCATACTACTGTGTAACCCATTTTGGTAAGAGGTGTTTTTCCCAATCACTTCGGTACTTTCTCGAAATTTTTTTACCAACCGTATTGCCAGGTGTGTATAGTGTGTATATACTGTGTCTATCATGATATGCACAGTTAAGGTATTGCGAAGCGCACGGAGTACCTTAACCAATGAAGAAGAGATCCGGATTTCTTCTTCGGTTTTCAGCTACCGGAACTGAAAACATTTGATGGGAAATTCGAAGCAACCCGGAGCTTCACCCCGCCTGCAAACTATATCCTTGCTTTGCCGACACTTATCCGCAAAGCACAAGGATTAACGTCTATAGAAGGAGGGCTCATCGAACGTGGAAATAATTATTTCAAACTCAAGTGATAAGCCCATTTACGAACAGATTTCAACGCAAATTAAAAACGCGATACTTCAGGGAGAACTTACCACAGGACAAGCACTCCCCTCCATCCGCTCACTTGCAAGCGACCTTCATGTAAGTGTTATTACCACCAAGCGCGCCTATTCCGATTTAGAAGCACTTGGTTTTATCGAAACACGCCAAGGCAAAGGAAGTTTTGTGGCGGGTGGAAACCTGGAACTGCTTCGTGAAGAACAGCTTCGGCACATTGAGGCACTCTTACAAGAAGCACTTAATAATGCACAAAGCGCTGGAATATCTCTTTCCGAACTACATGACATGCTTGATACCCTCGCAGATCTTAACGAGTAGGTTTTCTAACGAATAGGTTTTCTTTCAGCAAAACCCTCTCGCCACGAGAGCAACTTGTCACAAAACAAATGCTTTGTCGCACCACTTTTACCACCAACTGAAGCGTTCATCCTTATGAAAGGATTGTTCCTATGTCTAGCATTTTGAAAATAACGAACCTGGTTAAGCATTACGACCAATTCGATCTTGATCATATCAACTTAGAAGTACCCGAAGGAAGCATCACGGGCTTTATCGGAAGCAACGGTGCAGGGAAAACCACTACTATCAAATCAATTCTTGGCCTTATTGGCTACGATGGCGGTTCTATTGAACTGTTTGGTACTACCTGCAGTGAACTGACCAATAAAGAAAAGAAACGTATCGGCGTGGTTTTCGACACCCTACCCTTTCCCGCCGATTGCCGCCTTTCAGATATAGCCGCCATCGGGAAAGCCGCCTATACCACGTGGGACTCAAAGTATTTCAAAGAGTTGCTCCATACCTTTGAAATACACACCGCCAAATCAATTAAGTCGCTCTCACGCGGAATGGGTATGAAGCTCCAGCTTGCCTTTGCGCTGGCCCATCGTCCTGAACTTTTGATTCTCGATGAAGCAACCGCTGGACTTGATCCCCTTGCACGTGATGAAGTTCTCGAATTGCTCCGCGATTATATGAGCGAAGAACACCGCGGCATCCTTATTTCTAGTCACATAACTTCTGATCTCGAAAAAATTGCTGATTACGTTGTCTGCATCGATAGAGGAAAGCATATCTTTACGAAAGAAATTGATGAGATTTGCGATCTTGCGGGAATCGCTCACTGCCGCGCTGCAGAAGTAGAAGAACTTCTCCAAAAAGAAGTGTTTGAGCCTCAAAGCTTGCGCATACTTCGAAGCGCCTACAGTACCGACATTCTGGTTCCCGACCGCTTAAAGCTTACTCATGCGCTGCCCCATATCGCATGTGATCGCACCAACTTAGAAGACTACATGCGCTTTATGCTGAAAGGAGAAATCCGATGAAAACCATGCTTTTGTCTGATCTCATTATTATGCGCCGCAATTTGTTCCAGATGTTTTTGACCTGCTTCATCATAGTGATCGTTATCAGCCTTGCCATGAACAGTACCCTTGCTCCTATAGGCAGCTGCTTTGGTGCCATGATTCCTTTGCTATATCTGTTTTCTCTTGCTGGTTATGACGAAATGAATGATTGGCAAACATTTCGCCTTACGCTTCCTGCAACGCGCAAGGAAATTATTATGGGACGCTATGCAAGCCTGTGCGTGATAGCTTTAATCTCGATTGTTATCGGTGTAGTAGTTTCTTATCTCGTTGGGTTTGTGGTTAGCCTTATCGGTGCTCAAAATGCAGCCGAATTTGGCCAAGCCTGGAATTACTCAAGCCCTTCAGGGGAGTTTCTCTCAACGCTTGCCTTAACGTCGAATCCTCCTGAGCTAATTTTTGGAAGCTCGATAGCAGGTGCGGCTATGGCACTGCTTCTTTCCACTATTACCTTGCCTCTCGTTGCTAAAGTTGGCCTGACGAAAAGCGTACGTTACGTACCTGTTGTGGGAGTAATCATTTTTCTTATTGCCTTGGTAGCCTTCGGAGAAGGAGGTCCTCTTGCCTCTTATGTTCCTGATGTTGTCCAGTGGTTATTCGCTGATAATTCAGCAGTTCTTATTCTGATTGGGATATGCCTTGGAGTGGTATTGGTGCTCTACGTGATAAGTATGTTCATTGCAATTAAGCTATACGAACAGCGAGAATTCTAACCAAGTTCCCAAACCCCTTATAGCCATATACACTCTATAGCTATCCTTATACCCTTGCCCGTCGATTTGCTCGTGTTGCATCGGCGGGCTTTTTAGTGACAAGCTTTACGAAGTTATGCCCGTTTAACCTGTATTTAAGAAAAATCTGCGACAATAGAAAAACAATACGCGAAAAAGTACCGAGTGCTTTTCTGGGAAGGAGGCTCTAGTGATCGAATACTTCATCATGAATGAAAGAACCAATTCTTTAATTCGCGTTCCCAATGAGCAACCTGGCTGTTGGATTGCTCTTTTCGACCCCACCGAAGACGAATTAAACGATACTGCTCAGCGCTTTCATATCGACGAAGATGACATCATAGCCCCTCTGGATCCCGAAGAAATTTCCCGTATTGAGCGCAACGATGACTACGTCATGTTCATTGTTGACACCCCCTTGCACGATAAATCAACCGGCGAAAAACGTTATAAAACAATTCCTATTGGCATTTTTCAAACACGCGATCACGTCATTTCGGTTTCGTCGGTATATCACTTACCCCTTATCCGTATTCTTAAAACCCATTTTGACGATCTTCACAACACCAGCGATACACAAGAGTTTGTCAGCGATATTCTTATCGCTTCATCGCAGGCATACTTTAACTCGCTTCAAGCACTTGATAAGCGCCGTCGCTCGCTTACCTCTGCTATCGAAAAGCCAACTCGCAAGGAATTAGAAGAGCTTTATGCACTCAACGACTCGTACGTCTACATTCAGACCTCTCTTGCTACTAACAACACCGTATTTGAGCGATACCGCCGCTATGTTGCAGCATCGGGCGATGTAGGTCTGATTGAGCTTTTTGACGATGTCATCGTTGAACACCAGCAGGCACTCGAAACAACCAAGATCTATTCAGGTATTTTGGATTCTGCCATTGATCACGTTGGATTGATTATGGATTACGATTTGAACCACACCATGCAATTAGTGGCAACGCTCACCTTGGTTCTTTGTATTCCTACCATTATCGGTGGTCTTTTTGGAATGAACCTAGAGGGAATCCCCTTATCAGAATCGCCCTACGGATTTGCCATTGTTACCGGCATGGCTGCCATCATCCTGGCAGTGCTGCTCCTTATTTTAAAGAAGCTAAAGTGGTTCTAACATGGCTGCCAAACAACACAACGCCCCTAAGAGCAGCAACCATCATGCTAACAAGTTTCTTGTCGATGCTGGCAAGCTTCTTGTAGTAATATTTGCCATCCAACTTGTAAGCTTATTCTTGCCTCCTCAGGTACATCGCATAGGAGGCATACTTTGCGTTGTTTTAGTATTTATCCACCTCTACCAGCACCGCGCATGGATCAAATCGCTCTTCAAAGGACGCTACAACACAAAACGTAAACGATTAACCGCAATCAATGTCGCCCTGTTTGTTTGCTTTCTCGGTATAGCTATAAGCGGATTTTCAATTCTTGGCACGACGCATCATCTTCTGATAACGCTAAACTTTGGGCCCACCGAAATCCTTCACGTCTTTCTTGTTGTGGGCGCTTTTATTTTGGCGCTCGTCCACCTAGTCCCTTTTTATAAACGCATGATTCACTCTTAACAGCGTCCTTTAACCATACATACCCTTAGCATTTTTCCTTTGACATTTTTAGCGGCCCCTTAGCCACATCCCTTAACAGGATTTTTGATCATATCGATACGCAAACAATACCTAAATGTGACTTCGTCACTGACATAATCCGTAAAACTCGGTATGGTTAATCTCATAAAAGCAAAGTACACAAAAGCATTGATGCAAAACTTTTTTTGAAAACCAAAAGAAAACGAGACAACACATCCCATTAAGGGAATAAAGGTTAGGTGAAGAAACTATGGGACTTTTTTCTTTATTCGGAGGCGGAAGCAACATTAACGAACTCGTTGAAGAAGCACGCCAAACCGAAAACGCCGTACTTATCGACGTTCGTACTCCAGGAGAATTTGCACAGGGTCATATCGAGGGCGCTTACAACATCCCCCTCGACCAAATCGAAGCAGTCAACCAAGTAATCAAAAGCAAAGCAACCCCTTTGTACCTGTATTGCGCAAGTGGCGCACGAAGCGCTAATGCATGCCGCTTCTTGCAGCAAGCAGGATATGAGCAGGTAAAGAATATGGGTGGTATTTCATCGTGGCATGGCACCGTCGTTAAAGGCAATTAAGCAAGGAAGGATCCAAGCATGAAAGTTGTTATTGTTGGAGGTGTTGCAGGAGGCGCAACAGCTGCTGCGCGCTTGCGTCGCCTCAATGAACAAGCAGAAATTATCGTTATCGAGCGAAGCCATTA
>OLPW01001825.1_pt1 | contig 20524 bp, 22 predicted proteins | sample 1672161 | NCBI WGS metagenome assembly OLPW01 (sample SAMEA3136654, study PRJEB25190) | human gut metagenome
CGAGTCTCGTACATCCCGCCATTTTCAGCACGACACCATTCGGGGTGTTAGCTCAGTTGGTTAGAGCGCCGGCCTGTCACGTCGGAGGTCGCGAGTTCAAGTCTCGTACATCCCGCCATTAAATCACCAGGTCAAGGGCTATATTTGCTCTTGACCTTTTTGTTTCTCGCCGCTTTTTGCTCCTCTTTAGGGCAACTTTAGGGCAAGTCTCTTTCGCTCTTCTTGCTGTTTGCCCCATGTTTGGTCTTTCTTCATTGTGGGGAACTCCGCTCCATGAGTTCCCCACAATGATTATTGCTTTTTGCGCCTATATCACATCTATAAACTTTCCGCAATAATATTTTAGAAAAAAATCGCAAAACTTTCTTGTTTCTACGCTTTTTCTCCTAAACTTCCTATCAAGGAAGTGAAAAATCACTCCTGAACTGGCAAAACGCTGATGAAAGGATTGAACAATGATTAGCGTAGAAATCACTAAACCGCTTGGGATCACGATGTTCGACAACGCTTTCCCTCGCAACGACTTCGAGACGAAGGAGCAGAAGAAGAATGCCGACGGCGTTCCCATGTGGAGCGTGAACCTCATTCTCCGTCAACCTGACGCCCGCCGCTCGGAGACCATTACCGTGAACGTCCCGTCCGCAACCGACCCCAACGAGACCTTCGAGCCGTTCTCTCTTGTGTCCTTTGAGGGCTTCCGCATCATGACCGGCGAGAACAACGGCAATACTTGGGTTTCCTTCGGTGCCGACAAGATGACGAAGGGCAACGGCAACGCCGCCCCCGTCCAGAACGTCAAGGCTGACAAGTAGGGCATAGGGTGTGATTAGCATGGACGCTCTCAAGAAAGCCACGCCCCGCCCTTATATGCTCCTAACGCTTATCTCCATGATTGCTCTATGCGTCCTGCTGCTGTGGTCGCCGCTATGGATTTTCCCTCTGGCGGCGGCTGCTGGCATCGTCTATCTTACGGTGAAGGAACCCGATACTCCTTATTCTCTACAGTCCGATAAACGTCGTGCCGAGGAGGCAGCGCAATACAACCGCTTCGTTGACGTCCTCGCCTCTGGCTCTGTCATCGACGATACCACGACGCCCGACGATATCGAGATAGAGCAGTTAGACCGCTTCTCCTTCATCGTCCGCATCCACCAGATAGGAAAGACCCAGGAACAACTCGAGAACGCTTGCCGCCTCTCCCTGAATGCCTTGGGTGCCGTCGATGTTTCCGTGGTGCGTTCCGCCCCGTCCGAGTATGTGATCACGTTCACGCCCGACAATCCTCTGAAGATGCTCTCCGACATGAACGTCCCTTATTCTGAAATGCTCTCCGAAACGCCCCCGCAGATTACGGCTCTGCCTGTGGGACGCTATCTCGACGGCTCGCCCGTCCTCATGAACTTGGAGAGCAGGAACGCCCTTCTGAACGGCAACCCCCGCTCGGGAAAGTCCGTCCTCCTTTCGTGCCTCCTGTCGTCGCTTTGCCGTGTGTCCCATCCTGAAATCGTCATCGTCATGTCGCCCAAGATTCTGGACTTCCAAGAGTTCGAGAACGCCGTTCGCCTCATACAGGACCCCGCCGAAATGTTGGAAATGCTTGGCAAGGTCCACGACGAGGCTGAACGCCGCAAGGTTTTCTGTGTCGAGAAGAGGATAAAGAAGATTGACCCTTCCCTCTACACTGCTTGCCCTCATATCACGGTGATTATGGACGAGTTCACGGTAATCAAGACCTCCACCACGACCGATGACAAGGGCAAGACCGTCCGCATAGGTGAGCAGATAGAGAACGAGGTCATGCGGCTCGTCGCCGAGACCGGCTTTGCCGCCATCTCCTTCGTGCTTTGTACCCAGCGTGTATCTTCGCAGAACATGCGAACCGACCTCCGGGACCTGATAGCGGGAAATCGTATCTCCTTCGCCACTGAAACGCCTGAATCCGACCGCATGATATTTGGCGAATATGCCGAGTACGCCCCCTGCCACGAGATTACGACGCAGATGAAGGGCGTGGGCTACATCGCCGCAGACGGCGAGAAGCCCGTTCCGTTCAAGGGTGCCTTTGCCTCTGCCGCAGACGAGCAGGACGCCGCCTCGATGCGTCGCCGCTTGGATTTGTAGGGGGTGCGTCATGGAAGATATGAACTTCATACCGCCCGACTACTCCTCCTACCTGTCCGACTTCGAGATGGAACGCTTGCGCAAGAGGAACGCCATAGCCTATTCGCTCCAGATGGGAAAGACCTACAAGGAGATATCCGCCGCTCTGAACGTATCTCCGCAGACCATAGCGAAGGTATCCAAGATGCTCCGAGGAGGTGATACCGATGTTTGATATCCTGTCCGACCCCGCCTCCATCGCCATAGCCGTCGTGGTGGTGATTGTCCTGATAGTTTGCTCTATCGCATCCCCGAAGCGGGACGAGTACGACCCGAAGTCCGCCCCCGCCAATATGGAGGTTAGGACGAACGCCGATGGCTCTTTCAATGTGTACAACTTCAAGACGGACGAGGTTATAGCCTCCTTTGGCTCCCGCTCCGACGCTGATGACTTTCTGACTTCCCTCAAGGCGAAGAACTGATATCCCTCCGACAACTGAATAAGGTGATTTTGATGGGTGCTACCTATACGAAAGATACCCCTTGCCCTCGTGTTTTCTATTGCCGTCTTTGTGGTGAGCGTGTCTATGTCGATTCCCGCATGGATCGCCGGACTGTTTTCTGTTGCGAACGCCATGAGAAGAACTATTGGAAGCACTCCGGGCGATACCTGAATACCTCGAATGAAAGGAACCAATAAAATGAATACGAAGAATAGGATACTGTCGATAGTGCTTTCCGTGCTGTTGGCTCTTTCCGCTTGCGGTCCTCTCGCCGCCTACCTCTCCGCCCCGCCCGTAGCGTATGCGGAAGATGAAATCCTTCCGCCCGACGTTCCCCAGGTCCCTACCTATCCCTGCTCCGTTTGCGGTGAGAATCCCGTGGGCGTCCCCGGCGGCGTTTGCGCCTCCTGCTCCGCCGCTTCCAAGTCCTCGATTACGCTCTCCGCTGCTGGCGGTGCTGTCGCTAATCCCGTCGAGTACAACATCTATAAACTCTTCTCCGCCGATGTGGATGACGAGACCGGCATGGCGTCGAATATCGCCTATGGCAACTATCCCGTTGAGGTGAAGATAGGCTCGTGCGTCGCCTCGTCCTCGAAGGAGAATAAAATATGGTCGGGGGTTGCTGGTTCCTACGGTTGGGGACAACAAAGTATAAGTGCTACTGGTGCTGTCATAAACGATTATTCTACTGGTATCGCTATTCCGACAAGTGTAGAAAACTATTCTTCGTACTTCGGTGCTACCGTTGAGATTTCGATTGGTGGAAAGACCACTTACGCCGTCATAAACGATGTCTTTGCCGATTCGACCAATAGCCGCATCGTTGATCTCCAGCCTGGTGTTTGTAAAGCATTGGGATTTTCATCGCTGGGTGCCTTTGGGCGTCGTGAGGTGTCTATAAGGCTGCTTCCTTCCTCCGCCGCCGGATCCGCTGCCGCTGTGTCCGAGGATGCCGCCGCATCTTCCGCCGCCTCCGCCCAAGAGAGTGCCGAGTACATCGCCGAGCATATCGCCGACGGCTCCACGCTCGCGGGGGATAGTTTCGGCATGGCTCTTGCTCGCGAAGTCGCCGCCCCGTTCTACGATTTCGCCCTCCCCGTGCCCTCCGACGATGCCCCCGAGGGCGGCATCCTCGTTTCTCCCGCCGTCGCGGCTGTTCTCGGCTCCGATACAGGCTCCCTGACGCTCCTCTACGGTGCCGATAGGGAAAACGAACTCGCGAACGTCCCCTATGCCGTGTCCGCCGACTGTCCCGACGATGAGATAATGCCCTCCCGCTCCCTCTTCGATTCCCTGTATGGGGAAGTGGGCGGCAAGGGTGCCGTTTGCCTCGTCGCATCCGACGGCTCCAAAATCGCCGTGCCCTCCGACGTGCCTACCATCAAGTCGGACGGCGTGCCCGTCGAGGTTGACGGTCCTGGCTATTATCTGCTGGTCCGCCCCGATACCCTGACAGGCGAGAATACCGCCGCATCTTCGCCCATCTTCGTCCTCGTGGGGAACGGCAACACCACCGCCACGGAGAAGAGCGCTGTTCCCTCCGTCCATAAGTTCGTGAAGGAGAACTCCACGGGCGAGTGGGGCAAGACCGCCGACCAGACGATAGGGCAGAACGTGGATATCCGCCTCGTGGGGACGCTTCCCGCCGACCTCGCCTCCTATGCGTCCTACTCCTACAAGTTCGTGGACGCTCCCTTCGGGCTTCCCGGCATGGCTAATCTGAAGGTTTCGATCGACGGCGTTGAAGTCGCCTCCGACAAGTATTCCGTATCCGGGACTACCTCCCAAATGTATATCGGCTTCGATGACCTGTTCTCTTGCGGCGTTCCCGTGAATGCTAACTCGCAGATTCTCGTTGAATACTCCGCCACGCTGACGGATTACACCGCTAACGGTGCCACGAATACCGTCTATGTGGAGTACTCGAACAATCCCGCGAACGCCGCCTCCCGTGGTACCACTGCCAAGGACGCTATTAAGGTTCTCTCGTGGACGCTCTCCCTTGACAAGGTGGACCATGCCACTGGCGCCTCCCTCGCTGGCGTCGGCTTTACCGTGAAGTCGCCTGATGGTCGCTATGTCGCCGCTTCCATGGAGGAGAACGAGTTCGGTGAGGTTGAAGAGGTGCTTTACCTCTCCGATACCGCCTACACGTTCAAGACTGATGCCGCCGGCAAGATTTCCCTCGAGGGATTGGATAGCGGTACATACACGATTGAGGAGACGGCTCCGTTGGCTGATTATAAGCCCCTTTCCGCCCCGTTCACGGTGTCGGTTTCCCCTGATGCCGAGTATGCCAATATATCGTACGCCCTTGGCGATACCTCTGATTATGTGTCGCTCGATGCCTCTACTGTGAAGGTGGAGAACGTGAAACTTCTCGACCTCCCTCTGACGGGCGGTCCTGGCTACGCTCTCACCGCTCTTGGATTGGTCCTCGTGGGCTACTCCGTCTATCGCCTCCGCAAGGCTGCTAAATAGTCCGCTTCCGCCCCGCTGGTTCCATCTGGCGGGGCTTTCCTGTTAGGAGTTGATATGAACAAGGAGGAGATTTCCGCCCTTGCCTCTGATTTGGTGAGGGAGTACTACGCTCCTGTTTCCGGGCGTGATTATGTCGATGACGATTTCCGCTATATGTACAGTGTGCCGCCCTCTGCCCTCGTCCCTTCGTCGCTGTCTGGTTGGGCTGTCTACGACCCCGGCAACGGTGCGGGCTGGGTGTATTGCTCCAATAATGCTGGGGACGCTTTTCCGCAGTTCTCCCTCGTGTTGACTTCTCGGGATTACACGGATTGCGCTTCTGGCGTCTTTACCGACGCCGACGCCTTGGCTTCCGATATTGAGCGGGTCCTTTCCTCGTATGCTGGGGCTTCCCCGTATCTGCCGTGCCCCTTGAAGTTTTAGGAGGTGATACCGATGACGCTCGAGGATGTTTGGAACGACCTCTCCCATGACGAACGGGTATATCTCGGCAATGACGGCTGGCTCTATCTCGGTCCCGCTGATGCTCCCCGCTCCGCCGCCGTGTGGTGGGACGATAGGGGGTACCACATCGCCGACTATGAGACCGTCGCCCTGCCCGACGATGCCGAGTGGTGGATTACCACGCATGATCTCGTTGCCTGTCAGCCCCGCCCATTCTCCGAGGGCTGGGAGGTTGTCGATTGGCTCGTGGAATATGTGGAAGGGGAATAGTCCCGCTGCTAATAGCCGATGACTTCTTCTTCGATTGTCTTGATTGTCTCTGGGGAAATATCACTTACGGACATTTGATAGACGGTATTCAATCGCGGATTGAAGAAACCTATTTTGTCCACGCTGTCGAACTCTTCGTGAATAGAGTGTTTCCCCATGAGGTAATACATCAAGACTTGTAATGTGTGTTTGTTCGTCGGGGGTTTCTTTGAGACTTTGAAATCCCACATGGTGTCTTCTGTGAGAAAGTCCCCGTCTCCTGTGCTTACTACGTCCGTGTATCCGCCCTCGAATGTGGGACCGTCAAGCACGACGGGGCCATATTGCTCGAAGAAGTTGAGGCTTCGTTCCACCATCGTGCGAATGTTGCTTATTGCTGCTTCGTCGGGCTGTATGTCCTCTACAGGTTTGTATCCCATCAATCCCGCCCTGAAGCATACGTCATAGCCCGATAGTTGGCATGCCCTCGTAATGCTCGCATCATCAAGCCCCGTTATCTCGGAGCAATAGCCCAATGCCTGCTCCACTGCTGGGGTACCCGTTGCGTTCTGTAATGCCTGTGCCCCAAGTAATGATATATGGAACGCCTCTTCCGGGGCATCTCCGAGCATGAAGCGAGATAGGTAATCGACCGCCATCCCCGTTAGCCCTGCCGGGAAGTCCGTTTCTTGGAGTTCTTCTTCGCCTGTCCCGAGTTGGGTTGCTGTTAGCATCTTGGGCGGGATGTAACCTCCACGGGGTTGCTTTATCGCGTTTATTCTTTGTACGACTGAATACATGGCTTCGCCTTTCGCTCATCAAGGTATGTAAGTGACATTATAGTTTCGATTTCCTGTCTTGGTGTCCCGATTATGGGGCACTTTTACGAGATTTCGCGCTATATCATATCTTTAAGTTTTCCGCAATAGTATTTTAGAAAAAGTTTTGGATATATTCCTTTCGGCATGTATGCTCTCCATAAACTTTGATTATAGGAAGTGAGGTGGACGGCTGGGCTTTGCCCGTTAGGAGTTGATGAAGATGGACGCCGCTGACTGCTATGAGATCTTGTTGGATATGGGGGTGCCCGCCGAATCGCTGAATCTGATTTCCAATATCAACGGCTTCAGCGTTTCGACTTTCGAGGATGTGCTGTTCGCCGTGTTTGGATATCGCCATTTCGACCAGTTTGATGACGATTGTTAGGAGTTGATTGTTATGGATTTCACTAATCTTGATGATGCTGTTTGGGCTTTATGTGAGTGTGTTCCCCTGAATGCCTCTGGGCATGTAGCACCCTCTTCTAATGTTGTGTATCTATGTGAGTGCGATGGTCGTTTCTTTGTTTGTACTGCTGGCTCCTTGCCTGATGGATCGTACAGTCTTATTTGCTCTACGACTGACATTGAGGAGAACATGGCGGACATTGCTTTTGATGTTAGCAGCGAACACTCCTCGACGCTCGATTTGTTCACGGCTGTTCTTCCCTATGCTGCTGCCCGGTGTTAGGAGGTGATTGATATGAGTGAGAATATGCTTCCGAACCTGCCGAATATCTCCGCTGCTGTCGTTGATTTTATCCGCTGCTTCCCTATGGATGAGTACGGGCATGTCCATGAGTACGACGGGCATGATTACCTCGTTTACGGTGCCGACGGTGTTTGCCGTTGCGTGCCTATGCCGTATTCGACCGACTATGTGCTGGCTGATAGTGAGTGGTATCTGAACTTCCTCTATCAGGGCGATAAGACCCGCGATGACTTCGTGTGGGCTGTCTATGAGGATATCGCCTACAGTGCCGACCGCATGTAGGACGCTTTGGTGTGGTCGATATGCTTTCCCTTCTGCCTCCGCCCGTCCCGCAGGTCCTCGCCGCCCTGTTGGCTCTGGGCGTGTCCGCCGGCTCCGTTTGGATGATTGCGGGGATGCTCTTGAGAAAGTGGATGCCGTCCGCTGGGGCTATGAGACTTCTCTTCGCGGCTCTCGTGATTTTGGCTCTGTTCCGCTTGGCTATGTAGTAGATTCCCGCTCCTTGGCTTCGAGGGGCGGGTTTCTTGCGTCCTGCCGCCTTTTCTTCCTTTCATCGCCCTCCGCTCCGTCGGCGTCCCCGGGCGTCCGATTGTTTGAGGACGCCGAACCGATGGGCTTCCCCCGTCCTATCGGGGCGGGCTGATTATCCTTCCATAGGTCTAAAGTAGATGTGTACCGATTACAGATGACGGATACCTCCGTCATCGTTGCCCCTCTCCATTCCCTTTATTCGCCGGGCGGGCCCGGCGGGAAGGGCGAACGCCCTTCCATTGCGACGGGTAGGGGATTCTTGGGCTGCCCGACAAGTCCCCATAAGCAGGCGGGCGAATGGAGCGAAGTGAAGCAAGGACGAAGCGGCAAGACGAGACGAGCGAGGGACCGCGTCCGTCCGTCAGGACGCAACGCAAGGGACCGCGGCGAAGGCGAAGGCGTAGGCGTGTAGTCCGCAGCGAACGAGTTCCGCCCGCCGTTAAGCGTTGGGGACTGGGAAGGGCGGGTCCCCAAGTCCCCGCCCCGGCGCCTCTTGGTAATAATAGACAAATATAGGCCGCCATACCCCACTTTTCGCCTATTCCCGCAGGTCAACCATATACTCCGCAATGAAAGAAAGGCGCACGAACGCCTCGAATCGAAGGAAACCGCAGGTCAGATGGCTGTTTTCACCGACATAGAACGCAGGGAGTACCGCTCGCGCAAGGCGTTGACGGCATACGATAGGCAGCAGCGTGCCCGCGATATCGTCATGTCCGCCTACCGTCGTGCCCACCCGAATGCCCGCCGCCCTGCCCGCGATGGCATCTGTAAATGCGGGGATCCTCTGCCCGTGGGGGAGATTGAACTTCGATTGGACGAGGCGGGGCATGAGTACCATAATCATCTGACCTGTAAGTCCTGGGCTTGTCCCATTTGTGCCCCGAAGCGTGCCTATGCCCGCTCGAAGGAGATTGAGACGGCTCTGATTGCCGCTAACAAGGCGGGATATCAATGCCTGTTCATCACGTTCACGGTGCCCCATAGGAAGTCCCATTCGTCCTCCTTCGTAATCGACCGACTGAACGCCACCTATAAGAAGTTCACGAATAGCCATTTCGTCCGCCGTCTGAAGTCCGATTACGGGTATTTGGGGCAAGTGAAGTGCTTGGACTACACTTTGACGGACAACGGAACCCACGCCCATCTACATACGATATGGATGTTCGATACCGCCATGGACGCCTTTGACCTCTGTGCCTCCATAGGTGCCGAGTTCATCCACGAGTGGGACAGGAAAGTGTTCAACGAGTGCGGGCAGCACATCAACAAACGCCATGGGTTCAATATCGAGGCTATCGAGATGGGTTCGCCCGACGACCCCGATACGGCGAAGATTGCCGCCTACGCCGCGAAGGCCATTTCCGTCTACTGCTCGGACGGGGACAAGGACAGCGAGCATTCCAAGCATCCCTTTGACCTGCTGAACTCCACTGCCACGGAGAAGGACCATGAGCAATATCTCGACTTCTACAAGGGGCAGAAGGGGAGGCGCCATATCTTCTTCTCCCATGGGCTGAAGTCCCGCCTCGGCATCGACAAGGTTGAGATTGCCCCCGAACGCAAGCAGGCTATTGTCGCGAACATATCCTACGAGCACGCCTACCGCCTGAAGGACGAGAAGTTCCGCCAAGAGTTCGAGAAGCGAGCCGCCGGTTCCGTGTCCTACGCCCTCGACTGGTTGGAGAAGCAGACGAGGCTACAGCAGCAGGACCTCCAGCGGCGTTTCCCCGACCCGATACACGACCCCTATGAGACGTTCGATTATTCCCTCGTCCGCTACGACGATGTTATTAACGACTTGGATGACCCCGTTAATGAGGTGAGCGATATGATTAGAAAGCACGAGGCGGAACAGGCGGACTTCCTGCCTGGGATAGATAGGATCAACGGACGCTTGGAGCAGGAACGCTACGACGCCGCCTATGAACGCTACATAGCGAACAGGGAGAGGCATCGCAAGGAGGCAAGGGATAGGCTTTTGAGGAACTTGGAGAAGTCCCGCAAGTCCCGCCGCCGCCATCCCGCCCGCGATTACTCCCTCGTTCCCGTCGATGCCCGCCCGCCTGTCGGCTCCGACGGGGTGTCCTATCCTTCCTCCGATGTCCGCTCCCGTTCCTATCGCCTTTGCGCCCCTCTTGATTTGGTCGATGAGCATAGGTCCTACGTCGCCAAAGTTGAGGACATGACGAGGGGGTACATGAAAGAATACGGCGAACGCCCGCCCTACGGCTTGCGTGAGTTTTTGGAGCAGGTAGAAAAGGAGCAACGCTCCCGCTCCATGTTCTCTGAAAGCCTTTTCTTCCCCGAGGAGTTTGAGGAAGAGCATATATGCGATATACCTACCGCCGCCGAGATAAGGGAGCATATGAAGGAGTTGGAGGAGGCTCCTGATGACTTCGTTCCTCCTGCCTCTTCCGTGCTTTCCCGCTGCCCCGATTTGTTCGGCGATGGCTTTGGGTTCTGATGCCTATTTATAGTCCCAATCGCCCGTCGCGTTCGTTGCCTCGGCATATTCCGCCGCCCCTCGTGCCTTCTTCTGGGTGTCCGCCATCCCTTTCATCGCCGCTCTGACGTTCTGGGGTATCTCGTGAATGTACCCCTCCGTTGTGGTTATCCTCTTATGCCTCATTATGGCTTGCGTGGTCCGCAGGTCCGCCCCGTTTCCTAATAGTTCGGTTGCCATGGCATGCCTTATCTCGTGGAGTTTCCATCCTTTGAATCCTGTTCGGTGCGTCCTTGGGTTCCCTTTTGCGTCCCTCGTCTTCTCCACTTTCTCGAAGGTGCCCCACCCATGGTCCGCGAAGAACTGCCGCCGCCATCTGTCGAAGTTCGACGGTATCAGGTGCCCTCCCTCGTCATTACAGCATACGGGCAGCGTCCCCGCGATGCCCCATTTCTGTCGGCTTATTGCTTGCCAATCCTTGAGCCACTCTACGAGGTCGGGGTCTATCGGCATCATGCCCGTGCTGTCGTATTTGGGAGGCTTTATCTCTCCTTTGGAGGTGAGTTGCCTTTGTAGGTTTATCGTGCCCCGCTTGAGGTCTATGTCCTTCCACTCGAGCCCCAACAGTTCGCCCCGCCTGTATCCCGTCCCGAGTGCTATCCTTATTGCCGCCGTTTTCCCGTTCTTCGGCGTCTCGTCCAATACGAGGAGCATCTGTCCTATCACGACGGAGGGGACGGCTCTTCTCTCGTTCTTCTTCGCTTTTATATCATCCACGAGTGCCCCGGGGTCGTGCTTTATGCTTCGCTTCTTCCCGGCTTCCTTTGTTATCTGCTTCACGGTTCGGATATATCGCCGCTGCTTGTCCTCGCTCCATTTGGCTTTCTTGTTCTTCGCTTTCTGCTCCTCTATGTCCTCTGGCTCTATCTCCTGTATCGGTATCTTGCCGAGGTCGCTTCCCTCGATTTGCTTGATGATGATTTCTTCCCGTTCCCATGACACGATGGCTATTTTCTCCTGCCTTGCCTCGTGCCATCTTCTCGCGTATTCTCCGAGGGGCATATCGCCTCTTGTGCCCCAATCGTTGATCTCTTCTTCCAGTTCCTGCCGATAGGCTTCCGCTTCGGCTGCTATCTCGCCCTTCTTTTTTCCCTTTGCTTTCCTCCATGGACTTTTGCTCGCTGGTTTCCCATGATGAGCGGGTATTCTGAATCTAAACGACGTTCCCCGTTGTCCTTTTCTGATTTCTGGCTCGGTTGTGATTTTGACGTATTCTCTCGCCATGACACGCCTCCTTGATGCCTCGCGCGACCTCTTTCCATTATAGGGCGTACCGTGAAAAACTTGGGGCAACTTTAGGGCAAGTCTTTAGAAAATGCTTTAAATATGTCCTTGTATTATGCCTGTTAGAGCGCTATTCTTATTGTGCTGCTTTGGCTACTATGGTGGTTATTAAGACCTGTCACGTCGGAGGTCGCGAGTTCGAGTCTCGTACATCCCGCCATTTAACTAGTTCAGGAGCCTACGGGCTCCTGTTTTTGTTTGATGCCGTACTGGGGATCCGGAAATACGAAAGCGCCCGACTTGAGTGAAATGCTCACTGCTCGAGCGCTTTGGCAAAAGTAAAGCGCCGGACTTATGTGAAATACTCCCCGGTCGGGCGCTTTGCTGATGTCTATGATAGCGCAGTTACTTATTTGACGACTTCGGCAGTGCGTGCGGAGACGTGCTGCGCCCCTCGGGGCGGGGTTTCGGCGTTTCGGGGAGGGGGCGGCAAAGGGAATCGGGGGCGATGCTAGAATCTGTCGTGGAAAACGATGACCCCGAAGGTGAGGGGAAGCTATGATCTGCGATAACATTCTGGAAGCCGTGGGATCGACGCCGCTCGTGCGGCTGCGGCGCATGACCGGGCCCGATGACGCCCAAGTGCTCGTGAAGTTCGAAGCGGTGAACGTGGGCGGATCGGTGAAGACGCGTACGGCGCTGAAGATGATCGAGCGCGCCGAGGAGCGCGGCGAGCTTAGCCCCGATTCCATTATCGTGGAGCCCACCAGCGGCAACCAGGGCGTGGGGCTCGCGCTCGTGGCGGCCGTGAAGGGCTACGCGGCCCGCATCATCATGCCGGACTCCTGCTCGGTGGAGCGCCGGCGCATCATGGAGCATTACGGGGCCGAGGTGATCTGCGTCCATGACGAGGGGGACATCGGCGCCTGCATTCGGGAGTGCATCGCCCTCGCCCAGAGGATGGCCGCCGACGACCCGCGCGTGTTCGTGCCCCAGCAGTTCGTGAACCGCGACAACCTGGCGGCCCATGTGAACGGCACGGCCGCGGAGATCCTTGCCGATGTGCGCGCGGCCGGCATCGCCATCGATGGCTTCTGCTCCGGCTTCGGCACTGGTGGCACCATCACTGGTATAGGCTCCGAGCTGCGCACGGTCTTCCCCAAGGTGCAGATCTGGGCCGCCGAGCCCGAGCATGCCGCACTGCTCTCGGGCGGCGCCATCGGCACCCATGTGCAGATGGGCATCGGCGATGGCATCCTGCCCGCCATCATGGACACCGCGCTCATCGACGAGATCGTCGTGGTGACCGATGAGGAAGCTCTGGCGTGCGCGCGGCGCCTCGCCCGGGAAGAGGGGCTGTTCTGCGGCATCTCCTCGGGCACCAACGTGGCGGCAGCTCTGCGGTTGGCCCGCAAGCTCGGCCCGGACAAGACCGTGGTAACGCTGGCCCCCGATACCGGCGAGCGCTACTTCTCCACGGTGCTGTTCGAGGGGGAGTGAGGCAGCGCGAAGTGGTTGCGGCGGCATCGGATGAGCCCCGCCTTCTGCATGCGGGACAGCTCCGCCGATAGCGCGCTGCGATCCACCCCCAGGTAGTCGGCGAGCTGCTGGCGGTTGAAGGGGATGTCGAACTCGCGGGTGCCGGTGCGCTCGGCCTCATTGGAGAGGTAGGCGAGCACTTTGCCGCGGATGGACTTGGGCGCTACGTGAAAGATGCGGCGCGAGAGGGCGAGGCTCTGCCGAGCGATGGCGGCGATCATGTTGCGGGCCACGAGGGCGTGGTGGTCGCAGCGGCACGAGCAGGGGCCGACCACCTTCGCGAGATTCAGGAAGAGGACGGTGCAGTCCTGGTCGGCGACGACGTCCACGAGCAGCGGCTCGCCGGCGGCGGCGTAGGCCTCGCCGAACATGGCACCGGGCCCGCGCATGCCCACGACGCTCACGTTGCCCCAGGGGTCGACGTGCTCGATGCGGACGCGCCCCGTGAGCACGATGCCGGCAGTGGACACCGAATCCCCCATATGATGGATGCGCTCGCCCTGGGTATAGCGGCGCTCATGGGCATCGAGGCAATCGAGCATCGCGCCGACCTCCTGCGATGCCACGCCCGAAAACAGCGGCGTTCCAGCTAGGAAGGCGTTTCGTTCCATGGGTTAACCTTTTCATTGAAGGAAGCTTCGTTTGTTGTGATTACAACATACAATGCCCTGCCGTGCCAGTACCTTCACAACAGCGGCGCAACGGTGCCGTCTATCTACTGGAACACGGCCGCAAGGGCCGCGACCCGAAAGGGAGTGTCTATGGCGACAGAGCAAATGTTTTGCTTCCAATGCGAGCAGGTGGCGAAGTGCGAGGCCTGCACCGGCGGCGCCGGCGTGTGCGGCAAGCCGGCCGATGTGGCCGATGCCCAGGACGCGCTGACCGGGGCGATGATCGCCCTGGCCCGCACGGCCCGGGAGGCCGGCGTCAAGAACGACCGTATCTGCGATCTCATCGTGGACGGCCTGTTCACCTGCATGACCAACGTGAACTTCGACGGGCAGGCCGTGACCGCGCTTAAGGACGCAATGCGCGTCGAGACGGCCGCCGTGGCCGCCGCGGCCGGCATCGAGCCGGTCTCCGACTACGACGTCGACCAGATCTGGGGCGACGACGAGGACATCCGCTCGCTCAAGTCCCTCGTGCTGTTCGGCCTGCGCGGTACGGCGGCCTACGCCTACCACGCCCGCGTACTGGGCTACCGCGACGCGACCGTCGACGAGTTCTTCGCCGACGCCCTGGCGCAGCTGGCCGAGCCTGGCTCGGTGGATGCGCTTCTGCCCCTGGCGCTGAAGGTGGGCGAGGTGAACCTCGGCTGCATGAAGCTGCTCGATGAGGCCAACACGGGCACCTACGGCACGCCGGAGCCCACCACCGTCGCCATGGAGGTGGAGCCGGGCCCGTTCATCGTCATCTCCGGCCACGACCTGCACGACCTAAAGCTTCTGCTGGAGCAGACCGAGGGCACAGGCGTGAGCGTCTACACCCACGGCGAGATGCTGCCGGCCCACGCCTATCCGGAGCTGAAGAAGTACCCGCAGCTCAAGGGCAATTTCGGTACCGCGTGGCAGAACCAGAAGAAGGAGTTCGACGGCGTGCCCGCGGCCTTCCTGTTCACTACCAACTGCCTCATGCCTCCCAAGGAGAGCTACGCCGACAACGTGTTCACCACGGAAGTCGTCGCCTTCCCCGGCTGCACGCATATCGGCCCCGACAAGGACTTCGGCCCGGTTATCCAGAAGGCGCTGGAGCTGGGTGGCTACGACGAGCCCCACACGATTCCCGGCATCAACGGCGGCACGGCGATGACCACGGGCTTCGCCCAGGGCACGGTGCTCTCCGTGGCCGACACGGTGGTAGACGCGGTGAAGAGCGGCGCCATCAAGCACTTCTTCCTCGTCGCCGGCTGCGACGGCGCGCGTCCGGGGCGCAACTACTACACCGACTTCGTGAAGGCCACCCCCGACGACACGGTGGTGCTCACCCTAGCCTGCGGCAAGTACCGCTTCAACGACCTCGATCTGGGCGAGATCGGCGGCCTGCCGCGCCTCATGGACATGGGCCAGTGCAACGATGCCTACAGCGCCATCCAGGTGGCCGTAGCCCTGGCCGAGGCCTTCGACTGCGGCGTGAACGACCTGCCGCTGTCCATGGTGCTGTCCTGGTACGAGCAGAAGGCCGTCTGCATCCTGCTCACGCTGCTGTACCTGGGCATTCGGAATATCAAGCTCGGCCCCACGCTGCCGGCCTTCGTGAGCCCGGGCGTTCTCGACGTCCTCGTCGAGAACTACGGCATCGCCCCCATCACCACCCCGGAGGCCGACCTCGCGGAGCTTCTGGGCGAGTAGCGCCGAGCACAGAACGAGGAGCCCCGAGAGATCGCGCGAGCGCGATGCGATGCGAGGCAAACGGAAGGCGGCGACCGACGGGGGTCGGCGCCTTTTTCGTTGCCTTCCATGGTTCACGAAGAGTCGGCCGCCATTTTGTGGCGCCACTCGGTACTTACCGAGAGAGGAGGACGTGGGGGTTCCGGCTATGCTAGAGCGCCAACAACTCCAGGATGAGCTGGCAGCGGGTGCCGATGGGGAGCTTGTTGGCGTCCAGGAAGGTGCGCAGGTCGGCGCGGGCCACGGTGAAGGGCTCGATGAGCTCGGCGCTGTCGGGGCGCGGCTGGCCGCCCGGCTCCACCTGGGCGAAGACCACCTGCACGTTCTCCTCGGTAAGACCTGTGGACGAGAAGCCGGGCTGGGGCAGCGGGCGCACCGCCGGAGCGATGTCGTCGCGCAGCCGATAGCCGGTCTCCTCGGAAAGTTCGCGGGCCACGGCCTCTTCCAGGGACTCGCCGGCGTCGACGAGACCGGCGGGCAGCGATACGCACCAGCTGTTCAGCGGGTAGCGGAACTCGCGCTCCAGCAGCACCGAGCCATCGGGCAGAAGGGGCACGATGCACACGGCGTCGGGGTCGGGCACACCGGTGCTCCCTAAGGCCCCCAAGGCGGCCTCGTAGCGCGCGGGACCCTTGCGGGAAACGCCCTCGTAGGTGTAGGGGCGCCCGTCGGGCAGCGTGTAGTGCAGGTGGTACTTGTTGATCCAGCCGGTGGAGACGGTCTCGACGGACTCCAGGGCCGGGGCAGGGGGCAGGGGCGCGACGGGGTTTCCTACGACCGCGTTTGTCTTGTCCGCCGCACCTTCCGTCTCCTCCTGCGTCGCCCGCTCCAGGGCCACGGCACGGGCGACTTCGCCCTCGGTGTCGCGAATATGCAGCAGGCCGTTCGCCGCGAAGTCGTCGGTAAAGATGAGCTGGATGCCCACGGCCTCCATGTCCGCCAGGTTCGCCTCCTGCACCTCGGGGGTGCGCGAGGAGGTGGCATCTCGCAGGACGGCCACGTTGAAGCCGAGCGCGAGACCGTCGTAGGCCGTCGAGCGCACGCAGTTGGGGGTGGTGGTGCCGGCGAGCACGATGGTGCCAATGCCCTGTTGGCGCATCGTGGCGGCCAGCTCGGTGCCGAAGAAGGCCGACCAGCTCGGCTTCATAATGACGGGCTCGCCGGGCGCGGGTGAAAGCTCGGGCGGGCAGTCGAGGCTCGCAGGGTCGGCGGCCGAGAGGGGCCGACCTCCTTCCGCCCATGTCTCCCAGCGCACGGCCTCCACATCGCTGCCGTCGGCAGCGTAGGCGCGGCGCACGTGGAAGACGGCGAGGCCGTGCTCGCGGGCGGCGGCCAGGGCATGGGCGCAGGCGGGAACGGTGGCGGCGGCACCGGCGATGCACAAGGGCGAGGTAGTGTCGATGAATCCGTTCTGCATATCGATGAGCAGGAAGGCGGCGCGGGCTGGTTCTATCACGGCAACTCCTTAAACTTCGCGGTAGGTTCGCTCCATTGTAGTACTATGGAAGGCGAATCAGGCGAGGCGTTGCCAATCCATCGCCTTGCCCCCTCGACGAAAGGAATCCCATGATCGGACTTGCTATCATCATCGTTCTCTTGGTGCTGCTCCTGCCCCAGGCGCTGTTCATCGTTCCGCAGCAGAACGTCTACATCATTGAGCGGCTGGGCAAGTTCAACCGCACGGTGGGAGCGGGCCTGAACCTCAAGATCCCGTTTTTCGAGACCATCGCCGCCAAAGTGGACATGCGCACCCGCCAGGAGCAGTTCGGCATCGACGCGAAGACCCGCGACAACGTGACGGTGACCATGGCCATCGCCGCCCAGTACCGCGTGAGCGCCCAGCCGGCGGCCAACGGGCAGCCCTCGGGCGTGTGGCGCAGCTACTACATGCTGGCCAACCCCACGGCCCAGATGCGCTCCTACCTCATCGACGCCTTGCGCTCCAGCGTGCCGCAGTACACCCTCGACGAGGTGTTCGACAAGAAGGACGCCATCGCCTCTGACGTGAACCAGACCGTCTCCGGCCTCATGGTGGCCTATGGCTACGACGTGGTGAGCACGCTCATCACCTCCATCGATTTGCCCGCCGACGTGGAGCAGTCCATGAACCGCATCAACTCCGCCCAGCGCGAGAAGGAGGCGGCCCAGTCGCTGGCCGAGGCCGAGCGCATCAAGGTGGTCACCGAGGCACGGGCTCGCGCCGAGGCCATGGAGCAGGCCGGTCGCGGCATCGCGGCCCAGCGCAAGGCCATCGCCGACGGCATCTCGGAGTCGCTGGCGGTCATCAAGAGCTCCGGCGTGTCGGCGGCCGAGGCAAACCAGCTGTTCATCTTCACCCAGTGGACCGACATGATGAGCGAGTTCGCCCGCAACGGCCGCCAGTCCACCGTGGTGCTGCCGAGCGACTTCACGGCGACGGCCTCCATGTTCGAGCAGATGCTCGTGGCCCAGGAGACGGAAGGCGACGACGAGTTCGTCATCGTGGAGGAAGAGGAGAAGTAGCTCCTTCGTCACACCGCTTCGAGCTTCCGTGTGCCGTTCGTGGACTTTCCCAGAAAGGCGCGATAATTTCCCTTGCGCCGAGGGTAGGGGGGCGATATACTGTCAAATCGCGTCCAAACGAGAAATGATGCAAGACCATTTAGAAGTATAGAGTAGGAAAAGGCAATGGATATCATTCGCGCTATTGAGCAGCAGCAGATCAAGCAGGACCTCCCCGAGTTCCACGTGGGCGACAACGTGAAGGTTCACTATCGCATCACCGAGGGCAACCGCGAGCGTATCCAGGTGTTCCAGGGCGACGTCATCCGCCGTCAGGGCGAGTCGGTTCGCGAGACCTTCACCGTGCGCAAGATCAGCTTCTCCATCGGCGTGGAGCGCACCTTCCCCGTGCATTCCCCGAAGATCGAGAAGATCGAGGTCACCCGCAAGGGCGATGTGCGCCGTGCCAAGCTGTACTACCTGCGCAACAAGGTGGGCAAGGCCGCCAAGATCAAGGAGAAGGCGTTCCGCTAGGCCTTATCTTTTGTGTTTGCGAGGGCTCCTTCGGGGGCCCTTTTTCGTATTCTTCGCCGGTGGGAAGGAGCCCGAGGTGATTGATCTGACCGTCCCCGAGATCCGACGGAAGCTGCAGGAGGCCGACTCGGCCGCCTTCGCCGTGTTGGAGCGGTCGCTTGTGGCCGACACGCGCAAGGGCGTGCGGACGGCCGTGGAAGTGGCGCGCCGGCGCCTCGAGGCCGAGGCCGCCGAGGCGGCGCGCCTGGCGGGGATGTACGCGTTCGAGCGGGAGCTCGCCGCCGAGCGTGGAGGGTCGGTGGTCATCGGGCTAGACGAGGTGGGACGGGGGCCCTTGGCAGGACCTTTGGCCGTGGGGGGCGTCGTGCTGAACGCGGACGACCCCATCGCCGGGCTCAACGACTCCAAGCAGGTGAGGCCGGAGGACCGCGAAGTCATAGCCGACGAAGTGCGCCGGCGCGCCCGGGCGTGGACGGTGCAGTACGTGGAGCCGGCCGACATCGACCGGGTGGGCATGACGGCGGCCCTGCGCCGGGCCTTTGCCGCCGCCATCGCCGAGGTGGAGGCCCAGGGCGTCGCGGTGGATGTCGTGCTTCTGGACGGCAACCCGCTGCATCTTGATCCGCGGGAGGTGAACGTCGTGAAGGGGGACGGGAAGTGTGCCTCCATCGCCGCCGCGTCGCTCGTGGCCAAGGTGGCGCGCGATCATGTGATGGAGGCCTATGCCGAGCAGTACCCCGGCTACGGCTTCGAATCGAACAAGGGATACGGCTCCGAGGGCCATATGGCGGCCATCCGTGAGCGGGGGCTTTGTCCCATCCATCGGCGCAGCTTCTGCTCCTTCGCCGCCCAGGAGAGCCTGTTCTAGGGATTTTGCGACGTCGATGCGACGCTAGTGCGACGCTGTTGCGACGCCAGTGCGGTCGGCGCGAGGAACGAAACGGGACATTCCCGCGTCATTTTTACGGTCGTGCTCGACTAAGGTGTGCTCCATCGAGAGGAAAGGAGCGCACCTTATGGCTGCGAGCAGTGAGGCGGGCGTGTTGGAGCGTCCCGCGATTAAGGAGAAGAAGCCCAAGTCCGCGTCGGCGCCCAAACGCAAGGCGAAAGAGGGATCGAGGAAGCGGCGGCCTGCCGATCCGAACGCCCAGGGACGCCGCAACCAGGCGCTGGGGGCGCGGGGCGAGGAGGCGGCCGCGCGGTTCCTCCAGCGCAACGGCTACACCATTCTCGAGCGCAACTGGACCTGCTTCGCCGGGGAGGCCGACATCATCGCCGTCAACGACGAGGCGCTCGTGTTCGTTGAGGTGAAGACGCGCCGCAACGCCGACAAGGGGCTGCCCAGCGAAGCCGTCACCCGGGCCAAGCGCGAGAAGTACGAGCGCATCGCGCTGGCCTACATCCAGGATCACTTCTTCGGCGAGGCCGTGGTGCGCTTCGACGTGGTGGCCATCATCGTGCTCTCCGACGACCGCGCCTTCATACGGCACCATCTGGGCGCCTACTCGGCGGGCTGAGCCGTGGTACGGGGACAATGCGCCGTCACAGGGGCGACGGTTCGCGGGGTTGAGGTGGTGCCCGTGCGCGTGGAGGTGGTCGTCTCGGGCGGTCTGCCGGGCATGGCCATCGTGGGCATGCCGGACGCGGCCATCCAGGAGGCCCGCGAGCGAGTGCGCGCCGCGCTGCGGGCGGCGGGGTTTTCCATGCCGGGGGAGAAGATCGTCGTGAACCTGGCGCCGAGCCATCTGCGCAAGACGGGCTCGGGGTTCGATCTGCCCATCGCGCTGGGCATCCTTGCGGCCACAGGACAGATCGACCCGGCCTGGGCGCGCGACGCGCTGTACGTGGGGGAGCTCTCCTTGGACGGGCGGGTGCGGCCGGTGGCGGGCGCTCTGGCCTGTGCCATCTGCGCCCGACGGCTGGGACTCGATTTCGTCTGCGCCGCCGACAGCGATCCGGTGCCCTTGGACGACGTGCGGCTGCTCGCCATGACGTCGCTGGCTCAGGCGGCC
>OLPW01001827.1_pt1 | contig 20522 bp, 20 predicted proteins | sample 1672161 | NCBI WGS metagenome assembly OLPW01 (sample SAMEA3136654, study PRJEB25190) | human gut metagenome
AAATAATAATATTAATTTAACTATATGAGGTATAAAATGAATAAGAAAATTATAAAAATTAGTATTTTATTTATGATTATTATGACACTTACATTAGGAAATATAATTGCTTCACAAAGTGATTCTTTAATTATAACGACAATTGGATTAGATAAGTTAACAATTCCAAAAAATGTAAAAGATAATAATTTAAAATTTAATGTTAAATTAAATGGTAAAGATACAAGTGAAGATATAAATGTAAAGGTTGAGTATTATACAAATTTCAATTATATAATAGAAGAAAAAACAAATGAATTTATTGTAAAAGATTCTACTATTGTAGAATTAAGTAACACAAATGCTATTGATACATTTAATTTAAAAGAGGGAGATTACAAAGTTAATATAACTTTTACTGTAGGAAGTTATAGCAAGAGTATAAAGATACCTCTTAAAGTTGTTCCAGAATTTAAAAGCATTTATCTTAAAGTTGAGGATAGTTTTAAAAAGGATTATACTCATGGAAAAGAACAACCAGTTATAATACCAGTAAGAGCATATGGTGTTGATGCTAATAATAATGAATACTTAATAAATGATGAACTACTGGAAATAAAAGCAGATTTTTCTAAAACTATGAGTTTAAGCTTGTGGAATAATAATGGAGTATATTACTTAAGTTTAGATTGTAATAAATTAGATATGGAAGTTGGTGAGTATGAAATAATATTTACAGCTAAACAATATGAAAGTTTAGATAGAAATAAAGTAAAATATGAGACAACAGCAACTACAAATTTATCAATAATAAAGAGTGTAAGTAGTATAAGTTTTAAAAGTAATACCATGGAAATAGAAAAAGGAAAAACACAGAAATTAGAAATAAAAATTAGTCCTCAAGATGCACTAAAAAGCGAAATTGAATGGTTATCTGAAGATGAAAATATAGTAACTGTAGATAATGGAAACATAACGGGAGTTAACATTGGAAGTACTATAATATCTGCTAAACTGGAAGGATTGGTTGCAGAAATATTGGTATCTGTAAAACCTATATGTTTTATTGAAGAGATTAATATTAAGGATGTAATTGATTCTTTAGAGGATCAAAATCAAGGAGAAGTAAGATTTGAAACCAACAATAATATAGTAATGAATCAAGAAATATTAGAAGTATTAGGGAAGAACAGACAAAAAGATGTATCAGTAATATATAAAAATGAGGGGAAGATAAAATATGTATGGACTTTTCATGGAACATATATAATGGATAAAAAAATTACCAATATACCACTTGAAATTAATACATCTACAGATGCACCAGAGCAAATTAAAGATGATATGATAAAAAAAGATGTACAGGATGTTATGTATTTAAACTTTAAAAATGAAGGAGAAATACCATGTTATGTTGATATAAGTGTATATGTAGGAGATAAATATAAACCAGGAGATAAAGTATTGTTATATCACTATAATGTAGAAAACAAAGAATTAGAACTAAAAAGTAAGAGATTAGTTGTAAATGAGGATGGAATGATAACTTTTGAGATAGACCACTGTTCTACATATGTAGTATCAAGTAGAGCATTATTTAAAAATAATACTATTATGTATATAGTTTTTAGTATTGCATTTATTGGAGTTATTTTTTGTGTTTTTTATTTTATAAAAAAGAAAAAAGCTAAACTTAATTATTATAAAAGTTAGTCTATATAGTTATATTATAATTGAAATAATTACTGTGTTATTATATAATATACTTGGGTGATATTATGGAATATAAGTTAAAAGATAATAATAAATGTAACACTAATAATAATGAAGTTTCTAAAGTATATTTTACAGATTTTAGAGTAAAAAATGGAGTTAATTTACTTGATAAGTTAAGGCGATTAATGCTTAAAGCTAATATAAAAGATATTGATTTTAATAATAAGTTTACTGCAATAAAATTGCACTTTGGTGAACCTGGTAATCTTGCATATTTAAGACCTAATTATGCAAAAGTTGTTGCTGATTTAGTAAAGGAATTAGGAGGCAAACCTTTTTTAACAGATTGTAATACTTTATATGTTGGTAGAAGAAAAAATGCATTAGATCATATTGAAGCTGCTTATGAAGATGGATTTACACCTTTTTCAACAGGTTGTCATGTTATAATTGCTGATGGAATAAAAGGAACAGATGAAGAATTAGTAAAGATTGATATGGAATATGTTAAAGAGGCTAAGATTGGAAAAGCAATTGCTGATAGTGATATCATAATTTCATTAAACCATTTTAAAGGTCATGAATCTGCAGGTTTTGGTGGAGCAATGAAAAATATTGGAATGGGATGTGGTTCAAGAGCTGGAAAAATGGAAATGCATAGTAGCGGTAAGCCACAAAATGACATTAGTAAGTGTGTAGGCTGTAGATTATGTGCAAAACAATGTGCTCATGATGCAATTACTTTTGATGAAGCTGGAAAAGCACATATTGATCATAATAAATGTGTTGGTTGTGGAAGATGTATTGGAACATGTAATTTCGATGCTATTAGTACCGGAGAAAATCATTCAAATGATATATTAAATAGAAAGATTGCAGAATACACATATGCTGTTTTAAAAGGTAAGCCTAATTTTCATATAAATCTTATTGTTGATGTATCACCATATTGTGATTGTCATAGTGAAAATGATGTACCAATTGTACCAAATATTGGTATGCTTGCTTCTTTTGATCCAGTTGCGTTAGACTTAGCATGTATAGATTTAGTAAATGAGCAAAGTGCAGTTCATAATAGTAGACTTGAAGAAAATATTGAAAAATTAGATAAGAATAAATTGAAATATGTTGATAATTTAACTTTAAATCATCCAGATACAAATTGGAGAAGTTGTATTGAACATGCTGTAAAAATAGGTCTTGGAAATGATAAATATGAACTAATCAAGATATAAAAAACTCAGTAGATTTTCTACTGAGACTTTTTTATTTAAGATATTTTTTTGTTATCTTTTTTGTCAATATTTGAATTTTTTTTACGCTTTGTTTTCTTTTGATACTGATGTTTATGAATTGCTATTTTAAGTTCTTCTAATGTATTATTAAATTTTGGCATTTCAACATTTGGAAATGCATTTATTAATCTATTTTGTAGCATATCCTTTTTATTAATAATATCTAACTTTAATTCTTCTAGTTGTTTTATAAGTGCACTATTTTGCATCTTATTATTAGCTTTTTCTTTAATTTGTTCGCCAATTGTTTGTAGATATAAAAGTTTTTCTTTTAAATTTACTAATGCAGAAACAGTAGCAGTTATATCTATTGCTAAAATAATTACAAATGAAGTTGCGATTAAAGTTATATATTGAGAAGGTATCATGTTTATTAAATCTATAACTTTTGGATGTATTAAATATATTAAGAAAAGTGATAATATAGCAAATTCTAACGAATTTAGTAAACATACTCTTCCGTTTATATTAAATGGAAGATGAGAATAATCCCACCACTTTGCATTAAAAAGTTTTTCCATAATATAACTTGTTACATATTCAAGTGTTGTTGTAAGTATTAGAGACAATATAAAAAGTAGTATGGGATTTGCTGAAAAAGGTTGTAATGAAAGTATTAAAATTATTGCACCAAACCCATATATAGGACAATAAGTTCCAAATAAGAAACCTCTGTCTACCCATTTACCTTGGCATATTCTACAATATATCATTTCTATACACCAACCAACGATACTATATAAAATAAAATATAAAAAGTATATTTTAAAATCCATAAGTAATCACATCCAATGTTAATATTATATATTAATTTGTGAGTAAAGTCAATAAAGTGATAAATTGTGACTTATATAAATATCCTTAAAAATGTTGACAAATTAGTGAAAAAGATATATAATATGTAAAGTACATATAATATATTTTACAACTATTTTAAACTTATATGAAAGGAGGAAATCGTGAATTTTAGTAGATATAGAAAAGAAGTAGATACAGTTCTATCAGAAATCTCTTCTAATGTCGAAAAGTTTATGAAATCTTTTTTGGATATGTTTGGAATAACTGTGATTCAATTTAAAATATTATCTGTGATTTCTGAAAAAGGAAACATATCAATAGGAGAGCTTAGTAATCGAACTATAATGGATGCTGGAAATATGTCATCTATGTGTAAAAAATTAGAGAAGAATGGTTATTTAGTAAGAACAAGAAACTTAAAAGATGAAAGGATTGTTGAAGTTTCACTTACAGATAAAGCAAAAGATATGATTACAAAATTAGATAGTCTATTTGATGAAAGATTTAAAAACTTTTTTGAAAATGAAAACGATGAAGATTTAGAAGTGATTTTAAGAGTTTTAAAGAAACTTAGTGAGAGATTTACTCAAATGAATGAATCACTTAATAAAAAAATAAAGGAGGAATAAAAATGCAAGAATTTATAAAAAAGTATAGTAAAAATACATTGTTAATATCAGTTTTATTACTTATATTATCAATATTTTTAATGTTAAAGCCATTATCATCTATAAATGTAATTGTAAGATTATTTGCGGGAATTATAGTTATTGATGGTATTATTCATATAGTATCATATTTCAAGACACCACAAGAATTTAAAATTTTTAGTTTTGAATTTTTAGAAGGAATAGTAGAAATTATTGCTGGAGGATTTACTTTATTTTTTCCACAATGGATTAGTACTATATTTCCAATTATAATTGGTGTATGGATTATTCTAAGTAGCATTATAAAATTTCAACTAGCTTTAAATTTAAAAAATGTAGAAAGAAGTAACTGGTTAATGCTATTATTACTTTCTATTATTACAATGGTACTAGGAATTATAATAATATTTAATCCTATAATATCAACTATTACAATTACAGCAATTAGTGGTATTATTTTATTTGCATCTGAACTTATAAACATAGTAGAATATATATTTATACTAGTAAAATTAAAATAATATTAGTATTTTAATATCAAAATAAAATGAGAAGATAGTAAAAATTAAAGCTATCTTCTTTTGATCTCTTTAATTTATATATTAAAGTAAATTAATATCACAAAACCAAATATAAAATATTTTCATATAATACCATAGGAAGGTGGTGAAATATGAAAATATTAGTATATAACCCATCAACAAATAGGATGGAAACATATTATAGAAATTTAAATGATCCAATGCCCTATTCACAAGATAAATACTTATCAGTAAAGAAATTTAGAGGCTCATCTAAGTCTGATACTTTATGGACAGATAGACGTGCAATAGAGGCTTTTAATAAATTAAGAAGTTTATATGGGAAACCAATTAGAGTAGGATATGCTTTTAAAAGAATTGGAGAAAAAGGACACTCAGGTATGTCACAGCATTATGCTGGTATGGCTTTTGATATAGCTCAAGGTATGCCAAAAGCGGAGAGAGATAAAATAAGAAATTTAGCAATAAAAAATAAAATGTTTACATATGTAGAACCTGCCAATCTTACACCTACCTGGGTTCACGTTGATAAGAGAGATACAAGGCCAGCATGTGTGGGGATGTTTAATTATATCTTTTTGGTAGTATAAAAATGGTTTGTAGTTTAATTTTGGGTGTGCTAATTACCTGTATGATAACCTTGCTTATTTAATAGGAACAAATAATCGGTACACCTATACACAACAACATACACGCAAAAAGTGTGATGTTTACTATATCAATTGAAGTATGAAGATACAGAGGGGTCTCGGCAAAATTTCCCGAGACCCCTCTGTATCTTCATGTAGAGCTTTACAGGTATAAGTATAAATGTCTGTTAGAGTGTGTATGTTGTTGTGTATAGTACGGTTAAGTGTATATGTGCGTGGTGTGAGATGTAGTAGGTAAATAAATCAGAGGAAAGCAAAATAATTTTTCTCTCCTCTGAAACTCCTCTTTTTCAAAAATGGAAACCCCATAGAAACCGCTTTCCCTTTTAAGCCTTTCCCACCCGTGCGTGTTCTGTAAACTCAGCTATTGTCATAAAATAATTTAGGGGTGGTATTATTGAAAATAGTTTCTCGTGATTATTTGTTAATGCAAGAAATATCCAGATGGCGATTCTTACTTGGCAGACAAATTAGAATTCTTGCAGGTTTTCCCAGTCAAAGAACAGTAGACAGGAGAATAAAGGTTTTAAAAGAATCAGGATATATCAAAGGTGTATACAAGCTCTATGGTATTCCCGCATTATATTTTGCAACCAATAAGGCTAAAACAGTTTTTAACCTTGATTTTGTAACAACAGATGTTAAGGTTGCAAGAATATTGCATGATATAGCGGTTGTCGATACAGCTATTTATTTTATAAAAAAGCTTGGAGCTTGCGACATTAAATCTGAGCGTGAATTTAGACATAACAAGGGGTTTAAGCGTGAGGGGCATTATCCAGACTTTATTTGTAAAATATCAGGTGTTACATATGCAGTAGAGGTTGAGCTTACATTAAAGAATAAGGCTGTCTTTGAAAATAATATTAAAAATAATTTTTTGGAGTACGATAATCAGGTTTGGGTTGTGCCGAAAGATAAAGTTAAAATTTGGACGATATTAGAAGATAATGAAAACATTTATTCAAATCTTAGCTTGATTCCTATGGAAGAGGTGACAAGCTATGTCAAGGCACTCTAAAAAAATCGATTTATCAGTCTTTAATGTCCTTTTAGTTATTACTATTGTGTTTTTGCTTACCCCTGTAGTACCATTTGCTTTTCTTTTATTGTTTGCTATGTATTTGAGTAATTTTAAAGGTAAGTATGCAATAGCAATAAGTTTAGGGATATTTGTTTTTGTTTCAATATTTTCAGATGATGTTATAAAATTGTTCTTAGATGAGTTTAAAATGACTTTGCAAAAATTTGTAGATAGCATAATTCAAAGTAAATTTAATTATGACTTTGGCTTTCTTACGTACAAAAGCACAAGTTGGATTGTAATTTTCATTCTTGCATTGCTTGTTTCAGGCTATTTCAAGTTGTGTATAGACAAAATCAAAGAGAAAGAAAAGGCGGGGATAATACCTCTTGAAAAAGAAATCAAACGAGTAAATAAGACTAATAAGAATAATTTGTGTAAAGAAAAGCCTTGTAAATGTAATTTCGAAACAGATACATTCATAGGATATAACAAATCGAAAAAAAGAATTTGCGTATCCGATGAAGCTAAGCATATTTTTGTAAGTGGTACAACAGGTAGTGGAAAGACTGTGGTATTATCTAATTTTGTAAAATCTGCTTGTATGAAAAATTATGGGGCATTAATTATCGACGGAAAAGGTGATGAGGGAAAAAACTCACTTCTTGAAATTACAAAGAGTTTTTGTAGTGAATATAAAAGAAAGCTATATGTGGTTAGTATGAATGATCCTGATGAAAGTGATAAATACAATCCTTTTGCGTTTGCTAATGAAACAGTTGCAAAAGATATGTTAATTAATATGACTGATTGGAGCGAGGAACATTACAAGACCAATACGGAAAGATATATTCAGCGTTTGATAAAGTTACTTATGCTCTCTAATTGTAGTCTGGATTTTAATTCCATTATAGAGCATATCTCCGCTGATAAATTTATAGAGCTGTCGAAGCGTTTAGTAGCGGATAATTTAATCAATAAAGGTGAGCATACGCAAAACGTGGAAATCGCTAAAGCAAGTGCCCAAATAGCAGATAGTGCAAGCTCGCGATTTTCAACTATTGCAGAAAGCCAGATAGGTAAGATTTTTGACAGTAACGGAATTGATATATACGAAGCTCTAAGAGAAAAAGCTATTATAATCTTTGTTTTAAATCCGTTGCTTTATCCTGAAACCTCTAAAGCTATGGGGAGATTAATTTTAATAGACAGTAAAAAGGCAGTTAGTAAGTTATTTAAGGATGAAACACGAAAATTCTTTATCTTTGATGAAATAAATGTATATGCATCATCGGCACTTGTTGATCTAATAAATAAAAGCCGTAGTGCAAATGTTACATGCATTCCTGCAACACAAAGCTTAAGTGACCTTGAAGATGAAACGGGAGATAAATTTAAAAATCAGATAATAGAAAATTGTAATAATTATATTGTACTCCGTCAGAACAGTTTCAAATCAGCGGAAGATTGGGCTAAAACACTAGGAACAAGGCAGTCCATGGAAATGACATATCAAATGAATGAATTAGGTACTACAAAGAAAGGAAGCTCAAGGCGAGTAAGAGAATTTATAGTACACCCTGATGATATTAAGTCTCAAGGAGTAGGTGAGGCTGTTTATATGTCAAGGGACAAAAAGGAATGTCAAAGAGTAGAAATCTATAAACCGTTTTGAGGTGAGAGAATGAGTAGTAAAATCATTATAATCAAAAAAATTGTAAAAGACTTTCTTAGAGATTTAAAAAAGTCTTTTATGCTGAAGCATCTTGATGTTTTCGATGTATTCATCGAACGGCCAAGATTGATTATATGGCTTGTAACGTCATATATGTTTATGTTCTTGAACATAAAAGGTCAAAACATAAATTTAATTGTAACTCTGTTATCATTGCTCATATCAGCAGCTATATATTTAGTACTTATAGCATTTGTATCGTCTGAGATTATAGAGTGTATATTAAGATATGCAAACGGAGTAAGGCGAATAGCAACACGCGAAGAAAAAGAGCGATTAATTCCACTTTTTGAGGAAGTAAAAGAAAAAGCTTTAAATGATAGCAAAAAGATGGTTAAAAAAACAAAGCTCTATATTGTCGATACCATGGAAATTAACGCTTTTGTGATAGGTAGGAATACACTCGCATTAACAAGGGGAGCGATAGAAACCTTTAATGACGAAGAAATAAAAGGTATCATTGCTCATGAATTTGGACATTTGAGCCGGTACGACGGTCAGATAACCTTATTACTCAACTTTTGTACAACAATGTTCTTATGGATATTTATAGCATTAAGCTTTGCTATTAGATTCATTGAGGGATTTTTTGAAAACAACATAATAGGTAGTATGTTGAGTTTTGTAAGATTTATATTAGATTTGGTTGTAAAAGCAGTTTTGTTCGTCTGGACAATAATAGTATCAGGAGGTAGCCGACATGCAGAGTTTATGGCTGATAGCTATGCCAAAACCATAGGTTACGGCGAACAGTTAAAGCAATCTCTTTATATCCTATATGATATGGAAATATCGAAAAATAAAGGGTTAATAAATAATTTGAAGAAAAGCCATCCGATTTTAGCGTATAGAATAGAAGAACTTGAATAAATCAGAAAGGTTATTAACAATTCTCATTTATTAGCATAAAATAAAGCAAGCAGAATTTTTATACTGCTTGCTTTTTTCGTAGAGTATTCAAACATACGAAAAAAAGACCTGTACAATGTACAAGCCCTTAAGCACAGCATAATTTCAATTTCTGCATATTTAGTTGTTTTAGAGTTAATGATGAATGAACATATACATTTAATGTAATTCCAACATCAGAATGCCCTAATATTTCAGATAAAGTTTTTACATCAAATCCCGCTTCGATTGCCCTTGTTGCGAAGGTGTGTCTTAAAGAATGAAAATTAATTTGTGACACATTTGCATGTTTCAAATAGCTTTTAAAATTATTCTCGTATGTTCTCGGCTCAATAAATTTGTTTGTATTTGCACTTAAAATAAAAGCTTCGGTCGGCAAATCATATACTAACTCTTTAAAAACATCAAATATAAAGTATGGAATCGGTACGCAACGCTTCGAGCTTAAGCTCTTAGGAGTATCAATAATAACTTTTGTTTTGCTTTTTGCATTATCATCTGTATTTTTAACTCTTATAATTGTGTTTTCTATATTTATGGTTTTTTGTTCAAAATCAATATTTTTTCTCCTTAAGGCACATATTTCCCCTATTCTCAGCCCAGTGTACAATGTTAATATTATTCCCAGTGTTTTATAATTGATATTGTTTAGCAAGTATCTTTCGAGTCTTGCTTGCTCATCCAATTTAAGAATTCTTATATCTTTTTTATTCTTTTGCGGTCTTACTACTCCTATATTGTTTTTTAGATTATAATTCTCGGTCTTGGCAAAATTTAGAACTAAATTTATTACTGATAATATGTCTTGAATCGATTTTGCAGATAATCCGCCTTTTCCATCTAAACGCCCATTATTCTTTTTGCTTAGAATAAAATCACTCAATACTTTAGTATCAAATAAATCAATATTAATAGCTCCAATGCAGGGTAATATTTGTTTATCTAACAATTCTACATACTTTGAATACGTTGATGCTTTACTCTTTATCATGACAGTATTGAGCCATTTAAAAGCGATTTTTTCAAAACTTATATTCTTTTCACTCATTTATAACACTCTCCTTTAGCTCATTACAGAAAAACATATAAATCTGTTGACAATATCCGACACAAATTATATAATTAAACTGATAATGGTATCTAATTTTTCGTATATTTGAATACTCTACGAAAATTGATGCTTTTATTGGATAGCATATGTTTAATGAGGAAAGGAGTACAACTATATTTTAACATACTTTTTCGTATATTGTTAATTCCGGGAGGGTAATCATGAGCTATTTTAGCAAATTAGAACAAAGCAAGAGTAATTCAAAGGATTTTAAGGTAAAACAGCAAGCTATTCTTGATAAAAAAATTGAAATAGATGATAAGAAACAATCTTTAGATAATATTGAAAGTGAATTATCATCAGATTTACCGGATGAAGTATTTGATAGTATTATGACTGCAATTGAAGGACAGCAAGAGAAGATAGAAGAAGAAGCTGAAGAAATTAAAAGAGATGCACAGGAATTCGACGATGATTTGCAAGGTGAAATTGAAGATATGGATGAAGAGCTTAGAAGTGCAGAAAGTGATCAACAACAGCTTGATAACTTATCGCAAAAGGCTAATGAATTTGCTGAAATAGCTCAAGCCATTGAAAGTCAAAATGGAAAAATTGATGTTTGTATTAATGATCTTGGCGGATTAAAAAATGAGTATGAAAATATTTCGGCTAATGTAAAAAACATTATTAGAGAGATTTAGGAGCAGAAAAAATGGAATCATACATATATAAATTGGAATATATACCTGATTTATCTCTTTCAAAGTATTCATCGTTGAGTGAAAGCGGAGTTGATGGTGTATTATTGAGAAATGAAGCATTTTTGCGGCAATGGCAGAGAATATGTTTAATAGAAAATGTAAGCATTCACTTTATTGCTTATTATAATCCTAAAATAAGAACAGGAGCTAGATTAAACATCTATCTGGAAATACTAGCCAGTGATGAGGAAACGAAGACAAAATGTGAAAAATTATTGTTTTCTTCATCGCTAAGCGAATACTTTAGTTTTGTGGCTTGCAAAGATAACGAAGCAGATGAGTTGAAAGCGTTAAAATTTCAATATAGAGCCTGTTTGATAAAGAAAGAGAGAGTTTTTGAATCTACAGTATATATGGATTCAAGAACTAATACTCCTGCTCGGTTTTATACTGTTCCAGAGTGGAAAATGAATGATAAAGCAAGGCTTTATGACATGTTTAAAACCATGCAGGCATTAAATGAAGCTTCAATATATAAGGTCGATTTGTATGCAATTGATGCATATGATTCTATTTTTGAAATTTTCAAGTCTCCAATCAATAAATTAAGAGAAATCAGAGATAAAAGAAATGATCGAATTTCTATTTCTGTCGACCGTAGTAAAAATTCGTTTGATAAACAAAGAGATGTTGCGGCTGAGGAAACACTAAAGCAATATGAAAACTTTTTAGATGATGTTGGCACTTGTCCATATTTTAAAGCTAATATTTCCGTGTATATGGATGATTCTAAAAGTGCCAATATACTTCTGGATTCCGCAGCTTCTGAAGCTCTTGATGAAGGAGATAGTTATATTAATGTCATAGAATGTGAAGATACCCCTATTCCATCAAGAGAACATGCTGAGAATTGGAGGAAAATTATATCTGACAAATTTTCCTTTTGGCCTACTTTGTTTTCCATTGAAGATATAAAGCCGTTTTTTTGTTTTCCTGTATTGTATGACGGAGAATATTTGGAGTTAAGAAAAGAAACCGAGGTAGGATTTATTAATGATGGAAAGAGTAGTTCAGAAGAAAAAAAAGAAGATAAAAAGGAAAATGAAAAGGAAAAGGAAAGTGAAAATGAAAAGAAATTAACATTTAATGCGGAGCTGTTTTTAGGGCGTGATGATAACAATCGCGAAATCTATTTTCCTATAGAGAATTTAAATAAGCATTTCTTTATATCCGGAACGCCCGGTTCTGGAAAAACAAACACAATGTTGTTGTTATGCCATACTTTGTGGATGAAGAATAGAATTCCTTTCTTAGTACTAGAACCTGCAAAAAAGGAGTATAGAGCTTTATCGCTAACAGATATAGATGATTTGATAGTGTTTTCTCCATCGTCGGGAAGTGAATTCCCATTAGCACTAAATCCATTTGAATTTGTAAAAGGAATATCACTGTCAGAACATATTCAAAATCTTATGCAAGTTTTTGAGGGAACATTTCCATTAGACCCGCCATTACCGTCCCTGCTTGATAGATCAATTGAAAATATTTATAAGGATTTGGGCTGGACAACTGATGATATCAATGATGGAACTAAGCCTTATCCGACATTATCTCAATTGTATAAGCAACTAGAATATGAGCTTAAGAACACAGACTATTCTGGCGAAGTAATGGGAAATATGAAATCTGCACTTGAGATGAGAATAGGCGGTCTCTTAAAGCGCGATTTAGGTAACATCTTTGATGTAAACTATTCTTCTTTATTGCCGGAAGAATGGATAGAACGACCAATAATCATAGAAATGGAATCGTTGGGAGAATCGCCGTCTAACTTTATAACCCTCATGTTGTGTACCATTATTAGGGAGACTTTAAAAGTTAATCCTAACGATAAGAAAGAAATGCTTACCCGTCATGTTCTATTTATAGAAGAAGCACATAACTTAATCGGCCCGACGACATACAATCCCAATCAATCAAACCCTGATCCTAAGATTACAGCCACAGCATATATAGTTAAAATGTTAGCTGAAGTTAGAGCATTAAGGGAAAGTATTATAATCGCAGATCAATTACCTACTGCAATGGCTCCTGAAGTAATTAAAAACACGGGTACAAAGGTAGCACATAGAATAACCTCATTAGATGACAGAAATTTAATAGGACAAACTATGTCAGCAACGCCCTTGCAGTTGGAACAAATGGCAACATTTTCTAAAGGTAAAACTTTAGTAGCTTATGAGGGTTTGTTGAAGCCTTTTAAAATGCAAATAGAGTTAGCACCTAAGAAAGAATCACCTGTTCCAAATGACAAAGAATTGTTTTATAAGGAAATTGAATTTAATAGCTTTAAGAAATGCGTTTTGCGTTACTATTTTTCTTATTTCGAGAAGAAGAAAACGAACTTTATTACTTTATCAGAAGTGATTTACGCTCAATATAATGATCTGAAAAAACTGAGCCAGCTGATTAAGAATTGTGATTTAACCGATAAAAAAATAGTAAGTCAGTTAGCTAAGAAGATTGAGCTTATAAAAGAGGATTTTGAGCGTAAACATATAATTCGAGAGCTATCAATTTTAAAAACACAAACACAAAGGATTATTGCTTGTGATTTTTTCAGAGAGTTTATAGATTCAGATGATAGAGTAAAAAAGTTAAATGACCTGTATACAAAGCTATATGAGAAAATTGATATTCAAATTGACAATTATACCAACAATGCCATGAATACTTTGAAAGTGTATCATGACAAGATCACTAACCTTATTAGATGAAAGTAAGGGGATGAGAAATGCCGTTTGATTTCAAAGCTTGGTTACAGGAAATGACTTTTAAAGGTGATGAGATAACAGAAAATACTGATAAAATATCTGAGAAAAAAGAAAATTTAACGGATATAGAAACAGAGCTAAATTCGCTGAATGTTGATAGTGAAGTGTTCAGTGAGGCTATTGCTACAACAAATGAGTATTTAGAACAAGAAATAGATTCTATATCTGAAGACAAGAAAGAAGTAATACAAGAGGCTAAAAATAAATTCTTAGATATAGAGATGCAAGAAGCAAAAATTCAAGCTCTCGACGCCCAAATGAAAAGTCTTGGAATTGAAATAGCTTCTGATGATGTGTATAAGGAGTTTGATAAAGAGAAATCTGAAATAAAAGAGTTACTTAATTCATTAGATGTGGAAGTCAGTGACACTAGAATCATATCGGGGGCAGTGGGTGTAGTAACTGAACTTGCCGATACTGCGGATAGTGTTTCTGAAATCCAAGAAATCGAGAAAGAACTATTCTTTTTTGGCGATAAATCAAAGAATCATAAAATATCTTCCAGTTTAACAGTACAAGAATCTATGCGACTCCAACGAATGGGTGTGAAACGAGTATGCTTAGACTCTTGCCATGAGAAAAATAGACAATCTGTTGTAAACGCAGTTGAGAAAATGTTTAATGAACACCCCGAACTAAGAGGTCAAGTGTTGGAGATTAATTGTCACCAAATGAGCAATGGTACATATGCATCTTATGGTCCGACACATTTTGGTTCAAATTTTGGTGGAGTTCTCAATATCAATTCCGACTATTTTTCTGATCCAAATCTTGATGATGATCTTCGGGAAAAAAGCCGGATGGGGTGGTTTGTTCCTAACGCTTCCAGTGAATCTATAATTGAACATGAATTAGGACACGGAATGCACCTTGAACTTTGTGCATTGTCTTGTGGGGTACAGAATGGTTCTATTCCAGACTCAGAAACATATAACAAAGTAATCCAGCAATACATGGATGATGTACACGCAGATACAATTGTTGAAAATGCCTGCCGTTCACTTAATATAGAGTTTGATAGCTGGGAGTTCTCAAGGCAATTATCTAAGTATGGTGGAAGTAATTATGGTGAAGCTATCGCAGAAGCGGTTTCAGAAGTGGAGCATAACGAAAATCCAAGACCTCTTGCCTCTGCCATTTATCGTGAACTATTGGCATATAAACAGAATTTTGAAAGGAGAAGTTGAAATGTTATTTGATATTCCAAATGAATTGATTCCATATGTGAGAATCAGCAAAAAGCATGGACTTGTTTGTTCCGATGAATTACCAAAAGAACTCATACCCGCTTTTAAAAAGGCAAAGAAAGATTATGAAGAGAGAGAAGCAGCAAGGATAGCAGAGCTTCGACAACTTCATGTGAATACCGACAAGGGGCAAGAGTAGTCTTTTGAATTTGTCTGGATTGTCGGGAGAAAATAAAAAAATAGTAAGATACACTTGATGTCAAGAGTATTTATCCTTGAAAAGAATCAAGAGATGATAGTTACCAAAGTAGAAACAAGATTTGGTAAGCGGTTTATTGATCTATTAGTTTTAAATAGTTAAGGGAGTGATTATATGTCTGATTTAAGAGATAAATTTTCATACATGAATGAGGGAGAATTAATATTAATGAAGCATAGCTGTCAGGAATGTTTAAGAAAACACAAAGATGATAAATGTGAATTTTATCCTGACGGTATTCCTGATGAAATACTTAATTTTAAAAGGCGTTGCAAATATGAAGTTCGTAGCTCTGATGTTGCTTTACATGGTGAAGAAGCTTTTGAACTATATAAACAGCGTGAAGAAGAAGGATAACTATGTGGGAGTACAAGGTAATAAAGCTTAGTGCAATAGGATTTAAAGGCGGTTATATTAACATTAGTGTATTTAACGAGCAATTAAATCTGTATGGGAAAGAGGGATGGGAATTAGTGACCAGCTTTGACACGAACGAAGATAGTGGGAAATCAAGGGAAGTAATAACAGTATTTAAACGACATAAAAGAGAGGAAAATTAATATGCTTGTATTTGTACTTATTATAGCTGCGGTCATTTTGGGAATATTGTATTACCGGCACAAGGAAGAAGTGAAAATACAAAAGAGGATGACTTATGAAATGAACATTTATGACATTGATCGTTATTTTAATGAAGAGATGAATAAAGCTGAAAAGGAATATCCGAAACTTGTAAGAGACTTAAAAAAGCAATTTATAGGGTATGAGGACTACATAAATAGATGGATAGACAAAATTTTAGCTATACAATACACAACGACAATTAATATGTTCTTTAGTGGAGTTTATGGAATAAATCGGAGCTTGCATCAAATAGAAATTCTTAAGGGGATACGTGAAATTGACAACAGAATTCAGTATACTTTAAAATATCAGTATCAATTTTTATTTGACAATGTAAACTATAAGAACAGCATTTTCTATAACAATCAATCGATAGATAATACGATAAAGCAAATAAAACTTAGGGCTGAATACTATGAAAAGCTATATGTAGATATATTGGATATGATTAGTGAGGCTGGAAGATTAAAAAATACACAAGTATTGACAGCCGTTGATAAAATAACTTTTGCGAATACCACCGATGAGTACATATATGAAATGTTAAATGCTTTGGTCTATTTTTCTATAAAAGATGATTATAATAGCGAGCAATATGAGAACTTGTTTAATATTGTTAAGATGTACTATTATGTGGATGAAAGCGAGATACTTAATTTAAGACCTAATGATAACTATTTGGTCGAAATACCTCTTAATATGGTTATCTCACAAGTGCTTAATTATAATCGAGGTGGATTAATTAGTAAAACAGAACCTTTGCTTAAAAAATATCTAATTCATTCCGATGTAAATACAGATATTTGTGATATTTTAATCAACTTATTTCAGTATTTAAAAGCAAAGAAACAAGAAGAAATTGTACTCGAGTGTATGTTTGAAAGAAATATCCCTAGAACAGCTCAGCATGAAGCAAGACTTGCATTCTTGAAAAAAGGTATTAACAATGCTCCCGATTTAATTAATATAGAATCAAGCGAACAAAATAAAATGCTATATGATTATAGAAGTGTGAAGTGGGATAGTAAGCAAATTAAGGATTATTTTGAAATGCTTACTATGGATGGTGAAAAATTATATGTACCTCTTGTTTTTGATGAATGGAAACAAAGTGTTCCAGCACAAGGATTTGTCTGGAGCGATGAGACTGCATTTGAGGTAATAAATGCGGCTATTCAAAATGAATTTGATAGTCACTTTAGTTGCTATACAGTTTTATCGGGACCAGTAAATGACTCAAGGGCAGAGGATACTAATACGATAATAATAACCTCAAGCAATTATCCGGAAATATTAATAAGTGTAATCGGTGAGCAATTTGCAAAAAGTAACGTGGACTTAGCCATATATGGTATTTTTTGTCCAGATAGAGTTCAAGGGGTATCAGACAAAGATGTTTCCGATTACAATTCTATTCTCTGCAATCAATTTATATCTATTAAAGAGGGACAAAATCCTAAGATTAGTGCGATGATTGCTACAGTTAAATCAGTAATCACCAGAGAACTTGAAGTTTGGTTTAATGGAACTGATACTATAGACTTCTAATAGTGGAAAAGAGGAAATCGATGTGAGATGCCCAAGATGTGGTACTAAAATCAGAAGGAATGAGAATAGATGCAGCTTTTGCGGTCTGCAAATTGGTAACAATGATGCTTTTAATTCTATTTCTGCGAGAATTAGAACTAAAAAAGTTGAACTTAGAAGAAGAAACATTCGCACTGTCCTTATAATTATAGCTTCGTTAGGCTTCTATTTGATACTTTTTATTGGTCTAGCTTTGTTATTTCAAAACATATAAAAATGATAAAAAGCTGGCAGAATCAATTTCTGTCAACTTTTTACTATTTTAGGGATAAATATTGTGAAAAATGCTCAAAATGAACGTAATGTTGATGGGAAATCAATTATAATCTGTGCTTTTGCTTGCATACACTAAGCAACTTACCATGATATAAGTTGCTTAGTGTATATGCAAAAAAGTGGCTATTTTCCTATATATTTCGAGATATAAGGCTCATTTATGAATCTGAAATATATTGAAATAGTTTGATGCTTAATTTTGTCCTTCCCCTCTTTAACGTAATATCCTTGACCTACCTCTATTCTATCAATAAGCCTAAATAGTAATTCTTGGTCAAGCTCCTTTATGTCGGTATATTCCTTTACAAGATTATAGAAATCTATATAGGAGCTTTCACTTTTTTTACTTGTCTGTTCATTGATCACTTTGATTCTTTCATTGACTGTTTTTTTCTCATTTTCATACTTTGTTACTAGCTTTTCAAATGTTTCTGAAGATATTATGCTATTAAAATTATCCTCATAGATTTTTTCAATCATTTTATCAATTTCAGAAGAACGCTTTTTTAGCTTTTCAACTTCTGACTTTAATTTATCACTATTCTTTGAGCTTTCTAAATCTTTTCTTGCGGATAAAGCAATCTTTTCTATATCTTCCCTTGATAGGGTAAGCTGCTTTTGAATGGTTTTTAATACAATATCATATAGAGTATTGTAATCGATAAAATGATTTGAACAGACTGATTGACCGTATAATTTATAACTGCCACAAGCAAGATTAGCGGGAGAATCTTTTTTACGCGTTCCAACAGATGACATGCTTTTTCCGCAATCAGCACAGAAAGCAATTCCAGAAAATATGTTTTTGAAACCTTTATTCTTTTGACAAGTTCTGCTTTTTGAAAATCTTTGTACAATCTCAAAAGTAGTTTTATCAATTATAGGCTCATGTGTATCCTCTACTATAATCCAATCGGTCTTAGGGTTAGCAACAGTAACTTTACTCTTGAAAGATATTTTTGTTGTTTTCCTTTGAGCAGTATGCCCAATATACGCAACACTTCGCAAAATTTTAGAAATAGTCGCTGATGTCCAACGCATATTGGTGTATTTTGGATAACTCTCTAAACTTAGATTATACTTTTTGCACCTATACATAATAGGAGTAATAATCCCCTTGTTATTTAAATGTGTTGCAATATCAGTAGGACGTTTCCCTACTAATGCCATATCAAATATTTCCTTTACAATAGGTGCAGTCTCCTCATCTATTACTAGCCGGTTTTTATTTTTGGAATCTTTCTTATATCCATATGGAGCAGAGTTTCCTATATAGTATCCGTCTTTCATTCTAGCCAAAAAAGATGACCGAATTTTCTTTGAAATATCTCTTGCATACATTTCGTTTATGACATTTTTGAAAGGAGCAATGTCGTTATATGGACTGTTTGAATCATATCCATCATTAATAGCTATATAACGGACACCCTTAGACGGAAAATATATTTCTGTATATTGTCCTGCTGTAATATAATCGCGACCAAGTCTTGATAGATCTTTAGTAATTACAAGGTTTATCTTTTTATCTTCTATGTCTTGTATCATTTTCTTAAAGCCCGGACGGTCAAAATTAGTACCGCTAAAACCATCGTCTATGTATTCCTCATAAACGATAAAGCCATTTTCTTTAGCATATGCTTGAAGAATTTTTCGCTGTGTTGTAATACTCGAACTTTCAGAGTTTCCATCATCTCTAGATAATCTCATATACAGTCCTGCAATATACATCTTATTATTAACCACAAAGCCCCCTCCTTTCAAAAATTAATAAATTACTCATCTTGCAAGTGCTTGATTTTTGTAGTCACATAATCTTTTAATATTTCAAACAAGGTTTGACTTCCTAAGAAATTAACTTCGATGATATATTCATCGTTATTTTCTAATTCTTGATAATCACAAGAATTTTTCAAAAATCATCACCCATAAATTATATGAGTAAATTAAGGCAATGTTTACAACTATTATTTCGTCAAGCAATGCACATTGCATAAAGGTGCATTGCTTGTGTAGTAACATGATCTTCAAAATTAAAAGCAACTGTTACGATTTAGTAAAAGTAACAGTTGCTTTTTGTTTTGAATAAAAAACGAATAATAAAGTACGGATTATATACATAGAATCAACTAATAGGTGAATATAATGAATGATAAATACAAAGTCGTAGAATTTTTTAAAACCGATGATGAAAGACAAATACAAGAAAGGATTGAGAGGATAATTAACAAATTAGTTAATGAAGCGATTAACAAGCAATAGATTTACTTATTGTATAATTAATGGTATAATATTTACAACTACAAACCATAGTTATACAAATAGTAGGTTCAGGAGGTATAACTATGAATGTTGCAATTTATTGTAGATTATCGAGAGAAGATAGAAATAAAGGACGGTGAGATAGACAGCGAAAGTATTAAAAATCAAAAATTAATGCTTACAAATTATGCAATAGAAAAGGGTTGGACTATTTACAAAATATATTCTGATGATGATTATTCGGGTTCGGATGATAATAGACCTGAATTTAATCGATTGTTGAGTGATGCTAAAAATCGTTTGTTTGATATTGTTCTATGTAAAAGTCAGTCTAGATTTACTAGGAATATGGAAAAGGTTGAGAAATATATACATACAGACTTTCCAGCATGGAACATTCGATTTATTGGTTTAACAGGGTAAATACAGATATGAAAAAGTTGGTG
>OLPW01001839.1_pt1 | contig 20421 bp, 14 predicted proteins | sample 1672161 | NCBI WGS metagenome assembly OLPW01 (sample SAMEA3136654, study PRJEB25190) | human gut metagenome
CCCTTTGTCCTATTCCTCGCATTTCGGCTGATTTTTCGCAAATATTTGGAGAATTATGCCGCCATCACGTTTCTCCCACGCCTCGTTTTGATGCGCGCTTTATTGTTGATCCTCAAAACGAAAAGCAAGGTGTCGTTGTCGTACAAGTACACGAAGGCGATTTTCCTCCCTATGTAGCTGATGGCGTAGTGGAAATTCGCGAAGGATCTACCTCGGGTCCTGCCCTTGGCTCCGCCTTGGTCGAACTTTACGGCAAAGCAACCAAGCGCACCCAAGAAATTAGAGAGTTTTGCCGTCGAAGCGTTTGGTATCCAGGCGATAACGCCACATCACCCGCCGGCACAATTCCGGTTCCGCTTTTTAACCTCTATTTGTTCCGCATGGGAAGCCGCGCAAGCATAAGTACGTCACGCAGCGTTATAAACACCCACGTAAGCGCCATGCGAGCCGCCTTCAGCCAACAGGGCATGCAATGTCATGTCCAGCATGCTCATGACTCGTTGATTCTTCGTGCTTCGATTGCTTTTCCTGGCGGACCAGCACACTCAGCACTGGAACTTTTCCCTGACGAATCCATGAAGCTCACCGTTCCTGCCATCATGCTCGAACTTGATACCTACGAAAAAGCGGTAAATGATCTCAAACAAAGTGGGATTGAAGTAGCACCCACTGCACGTTTTATTGGAGCTACCCGCACGCTAAAACGAGTTACCCGTATGGCATCTCTTCTTGATCGCTACGTGCGACAACGAGGTATTTCCTGGACCAGCTATGCCGTTGCCTATGAGCTGGAAAACATGGAAGGGGTAATTTTGTGGTCAGAAAAAGAAACCTACCACACCTACATTAAAAACCATGGCCTCCTCTTCTGCGGAAGCACCGATGGCCGCAGCCGTATTCGCTATTTAGATGACGGAGAACATGACTCGTTTCGCGCACGCCAGTTTGCAGGAAGTCATTTCTTTGAAGCCTGCGGATTACCTCTCGGATCGCCCGACCCCGAAGACAATGAATTGGTGGACGCTCTTCTGCGCGACGGAAAGCCTTACCGTGCAGAGCAGTGAAACAACTCACGATATAGGCAAAATACGAAAGCACCGAAGCTTCTAATTGATTTTCGTTAACGTAAGATTTTATGGATCCTTAGTTAAAAAGCCTTTAGCTGAACCTCTAAGAGAGACTTACCGCCCAGGTAAAAACTCCGTAAAACACAAGAAGCGCTGCCAGAAAAATCACGTTATACCAGGTAAAGGTCTTAAGATATCCGCTGCGTTTGACCAACCCTTCAGCAGTGACCAGCTTAAACGAAATAATACTTGCCATTGATGCAATCAGGGTACCTAAACCACCAAGATTAGTTCCAATAATAAGGGCACCCCATTGATCAGAAAAACCCGACAGTAAAAGTGCAGCAGGTACGTTACTGATAACTTGACTTAAAACCACAGACGCTATTACTGGTGCTGTATCCACCAGCTGAGAAACAACCTCATGAATAAGCGGAATTCGTCCCATGTTTCCAACAAATACAAAAAGGGCGATAAAGGTGCATAAAAGCCCATAATCGACGCGCTTAAATACCTTTCTATCCATACACAACGCCACAATCACCACAACAACACAGGTAAAAAAGACCTCGATCACTCCTGCAACGGCGCAAAGACACACCACAAACAATAGTCCATACACCCCAGCACGAAGGCATTTTCCTAATGGATATCTGCGTTTTATTTTTCCAGTATGTCCTGGTGACTCCATTGTCTTTTTGGATGATTTTCGAAAAAGGACGAAAAGAAATCCCGCAAGCAGAAGCGCTGCAAAGCCAGTATAGGGTGCCATGAGCACTACAAAGTCAAGAACATTCATCTGTGATGTTTGAAACAAATAAAGGTTTTGGGGATTTCCCATAGGCAACATCATGCTGCCAAGATTCGCCGCAATGGTCATCAAGGCTACAACCGGACCCATAAAAACATCCATTTTCGCCCGATGCATCACCACGATTGCAAAAGGAACGAAGGTAATAAGAGCTACGTCGTTGGTGATAAACATCGAACAGGCAAACGTCAAGCCAATAAGAGAAGAAGCAATCATCATCCTTGATCGCATATGGGAAACAACCCATTCTCCCATGATTCGAATAACACCCAAAAAGCGCAAGCCTGCCACTACGATCATCAACGACAAAAGCAGCGCAAGGGTATGCCAATCAATATAGGAAAAATAAGCAGCATCCGGAACAACAAAGATGCAAGAAATGAGTGCGGCTACCACTGAAATAACCAGCACTATTTCTTTACGTACAAAGGATCGTATGCTCTCTGAAATATTCATACCTGCTTGCTTAAGCTTGTTTCCTCATCGATTTTCTCTTTGGACAATAAGATAATTGTGGCTTCTTGGGATAATTCCCACTCCTTTTCAAAGGGTTTGCGTACTTGCAAAATACGTACTTACAAGACACTTACTTTTTAGTAAGTACGTAGCAGAAATGAATGCGTGGATTACGAGAAAAATCTTCAGGGATGGTTTGCGCCGTTATGTTCTCAACCTGCAGACCAAGTGAGGAAACAGCCTGTTCATCAAGTTTGAACGAACGCAAATTTCCTGAAAATACAATCGATCCACCAGGCGCCAGAAGCCTTACAACCCCTTTAAGCAATGCGACATGATCGCGCTGGATATCCCAGGTGCGCTTACCCATAGTCTTTGAGTTTGAAAAGGTGGGCGGGTCGAGAAATATCACCTCATAAAAGCCCAAAAGGTTATCAGGTGCCTGTTCTACCCATTGCAAAACATCAGCACGCACAAAGTGGTGATGTTTGCCCGTAAAGCCAGAAAGCTGCATGTTGCGACGAGCCCAGTCCAAATACGTTTGGCTCATGTCTACCGTGGTAGTCTCAGCCGCTTTCGCTGCTGCAGCATACACACTTGCCGTACCCGTATAGGCAAACAGGTTTAAGAAACGCTTGCCTGTTGCCATTTCTCCTACCAATTTACGCGTGATGCGATGGTCTAAAAACAAGCCCGTATCCAGATATCCCGACAGATCAAGTTCAAAGAGATGATGATCTTCTTCAACTAAAAGGGTGCGACGCGTATGCGTTTCGCTACGGTACTGGGAACCGCCTTTATCTTGTCGTCTCACTCGAGTGAAAAGCTGCTCCTTGGGTATATCAAGAAGCACTTGAGCCACAAGGCACGCATCACTAAAGCGGCGTGCCGCTTTTTGAGGATCAATCTCTCGCGGCGCTTGATATTCGCTCACAAGAGCAAAACATTGTCCTGTTTTCGCTTCTTCAAACACATCAATTGCAACAGCATAATCGGGAAGATCAGCATCATAGATTCTAAAGGCATGAATATTGTGCTTGTGCGCCCATTTTCGCCGTGCCTTTATCATTTTGCGTAAACGCGAAGCAAACTGTTGAGCATGACCCGATGACACTGTTATCTCAACTTCGCTTCCATCAAGCTTAGTAAGAGTGAGAGATTCTTTAAATGAGTTGCCCAAACGATAATCTCTAAGCATTGCCTCTATTGCGCCGTTGTATACCGCAAGCGTACGCTGGGCATCATAGCCAATAGACGAATCAAAAGTTGCATCGGGTGTGATAACGCACATGCGCCACGAATCAGACAAGCTGTTCAGACCCTCGGCAAAATGCTCATAGAATTTCTCGAGGGAATCTTTCATAAGGCGCACGCCATAAGGAGGATTGCAGGCAAGAAAACCTGACTTTTTGATATCAATCCCCGCCTCGCGCAAAGTAACAGGCAGATTTGCGCAATCCGCACAAACAAAATGAACCAAAGAAGCAAATCCTGCACGACGCGCATTGGCCTGGGCAATTTTCACCGCTTCATTATCGCTATCAGCACCAAGCATGAAAGGAGCGTGCTCCAATCCCTGCTCAAACCGCTCATCCGCCTCGTCTAAAAGCTCATCGAAAGCCTGCGCTTCAAAGTCTGCACATCCTACAAATCCCCAGTAATCACGGGAAAGTCCTGGGGCACGATCGGTAGCCATCATAGCGGCCTCTAGCACCAGCGTGCCACTTCCACACGTCGGATCAACAAACACAGGAGCTTCGATTCTATCCACCCCTTTACGCTTTGCCTCGGCACGCCGCAGGGCAGGAGATGCAAGATGATCCCATCCTCCCCACACCAACATGCCTGCCGCAAGAGCTTCCTTCAAAGGTGCCTCGGTTGCCTCATCTGGTGTGCGATAGCCACGACGATGGAGCGATTCTCCCGCAAAATCGATGGAAATGGTCGCCTTCTTTTTATGAACCGACACCCAAAGAGGAACATCGGGACGATGAGCGGCAACACTAGGACGAAAACCTCGTACTTCACGAAGTCTGTCACAAACCGCATCCTTTACCTTAAGAGCAATGAATTGGCTGTTGCGCAAAGCTTCGTTTCCTCCCCGTGCGCTAACCGCAATAGTGGCCTGCTCACCACTGGCAACAAAGTGCTCCCAAGGAAGGGCTTTAACGCCCTCATAGAGACAATGGGCATCACTTGCATCCACACGGTCTATAACCCGCAACACGCGTGAGGCAATACGCGACCACAAACAAACGCGATACCCATCGACCTTTGTGCCAAAAAAGACCACACCGCTTTTAAGAGGACGAACGCGCTTTGCACGAAGACGCTTTAACTCATCAGCTAAAAGCTGCTCAAACCCTTTGGGGCAAGGGGCAAAGTATTCAATTAGAGGTTCTGGGGTTTGCTTGCTCTTGCTAATGGAGGCATTACCCTTACATTCAGTCATATAGGCTCTCATCCAAATTTAGTAGCGTATAGTCATCAATATTAAACCGCTCATGAATAATACGATAAACCGTAAGCGTTGTGTCGTTGCATCGATACACAATAATATAGGGTTTTGAAAGTGCACTTCGATATCCTTTTTCTTCCAATTCACTGCTCTCAAAACGCTTGCCCATATCAGGAAACATGCATAATCGATCAAGAGTTTCATCTATGGCACTAATAACCCGTAATGCCGCCTGAAAAGAGCGCTGTTCTACTCCTAAATAGAGAGCGATTGATTCTTTGTCTAATTGAGCACGAGGACGCCACGACAAAATTAGCTTATTATTCATCGTTTTACCGCATCTGTTGAGGTCTATAGTCAACACCCATTTGCTCAAAGATTTCTTTCATACGTGTGTCAGACTCTTCTTTAGATAACGTTTCTGGGTGATATTTTTCTTCAATTTCCGCTTCGCGCAGTGCCATAACAAGACGATTGTGCAAAACCATAGATTCGTAAGCGTTGCTGTCCATCAATACATACGCAGCAGTTCCATTTTTGGTAAGCACAATAGGTTCTTGCGTTTCGGTTGCCTGAGAGCACACATCATTCATATGAGTACGTAAATCAGTTATCGGACGAATTACAGGAAGTGCAGAAGAACTGATCATAGCATGCCTCCTTTTATTAAATACATAATTCAGTACATAATTATATACTGATTTCTTACATATCGCACCTTGTAGCACCTTACGTCATTTTTTGGCTACCGAGTCATTCTTTAGAGCTCTCTCTATTCCTGTTAGCGGTGTTGCGGTAAACGGAGAAGATATCGACATTGCTGAGATTAATGGAGTCGATGTAACCAATCCTAGTAACAGCAAATCTAGTCCCGGCGGAGAAGCAGCGCTTCAAGAACTCACACAAAATGGAACGACTTAATGATTACTATTACTTTGCTACACCCATTGAAATAAGTATCAAGAGAACAAAAGTCATAAAAAGTGCCGCTCGAATAAGCGGCACTTTTTCGTATCAAGTATATATTTGACAAGCAAAGATTAAGCTCGGAGCTTGTACGACAAGCATGAACAGTTCGAAAGTCCTAAAGCTTAGTCTTCCAAATAATCCTTCAGCTTCTGTGAACGAGAAGGATGACGCAGCTTCGCTAAGGTCTTAGATTCAATCTGACGAATACGTTCACGTGTTACGCCAAATTCGCGACCAACTTCCTCTAAGGTACGAGGATGCCCGTCTTCCAAACCAAAACGCAACGAAATAACCTTGCGCTCGCGTTCTGCCAAACCTTCAAGCGTCTTAGCCAGCTGTTCTTGAAGCATACTAAAGCTTGCTGCATCAGGAGGAACAACAGCAGCATCGTCTTCAATAAAGTCACCCAACTGCGAATCTTCTTCTTCGCCAATAGGTGTTTCCAAAGAAACTGGTTCTTGGGAGATCTTTTGAATCTCACGAACACGCTCAGGAGTAAGGCCCATTTCCTCTGCAATTTCTTCAGGGGTAGGCTCACGACCAAGCGATTGCAACAGTTGACGCTGAATACGAACCAGTTTATTGATGGTCTCGACCATGTGTACCGGAATACGAATGGTACGAGCCTGGTCTGCAATGGCACGCGTAATGGCCTGGCGAATCCACCAGGTTGCATAGGTAGAGAATTTAAAGCCCTTGGTATAGTCGAACTTCTCAACTGCACGAATAAGACCCAAATTACCTTCTTGAATAAGGTCCAAGAACAACATGCCGCGACCAACATAGCGCTTTGCGATAGAAACTACCAAGCGCAAGTTAGCCTCAATAAGCTGCTGCTTTGCGTCAAGTCCTACCTGCTCGACACGAGAAAGACGACGACGCTCGCGACGTTCAAGCTCAATGCCCTCTTCTTCAGCTTTTTCCAGCTCTTCTGTTGCTGCAACGCCTGCTTCAATCTTCATTGCAAGATCGATCTCTTCTGCAGCGGTAAGCAAAGAAACCTTACCGATTTCTTTGAGATACATACGAACAGGATCGCCTGTCAAAAGAGCCACTGAAGAATCAGCTGCCTGCTTGCGCGTACGAGAGCGCTTGGATTTGGTCTTGTTATTTACCTTTGGAGGAGCAATTTCGACGGTAGCCTTAAGCTCTTCTTCGGGAATGCCTTCAAGAAGACTCTCGTCAGTTAAATCGCTTTCCTTAACATCGGAATCATCATGCACCTCATGCAACGATGGTTCGGTGTTGGATTCAAGAATGTCTTCGGTTTCTTCATCTTCCATATCTTCTGCCTGAGCAGCCTTGGCTTCGTCCGCCTTTTTCTTTGAAGATGCCGCGCTTTTAGCCTTTGCGGTCTCCTTCTTTGCTGTAGTCTTTTTTGCGGGAGCCTTTTTCGTAGAAGATGACGCCGTGGTCTTCTTTGTAGTAGCTTTTTTAGCAGGAGTTTTCTTAGTCTTGCTTTCCGTTTCTTCCTTCGTTTCGGTTGGCTTTGATACTGAGCCTTGAGAGGAAGCCTTTGCCACGTTATTTCCTTCCCACGATTCATTCATACTTAGCGAAAACTTCGCTAGAGAAACATCGAATCATTATACCTCTAAATGGTCAAAGTTATAAAAGATTTATCGGATCGATATCTATCGACACCCGTACTCCCTGTTCTGGCTTTCGTTTGCGGAAATACGCCCCCACAAAATCTGCAATATTGCTTCGAGGAGGAGCCTTGATAACAAGATGATAGCGCCATGCTCCCTTTAAGCGCTCAAGTACGCAAGGTGTTGGAGGAAGTAAAAGCCAGCCATCCTGTGAATCAAGCGTACGTGCCTGTGAGCCGGGTACACCGGCACGTGAGTCAAGCGTGCCGGCCCGTGGAATAAGATCCGAAAGATCAGCATACAGGCTGTGAGCAACCTGCTTTACCTTGTCTTCGTCTTTTCCCCATACCAATACATTTGCCAAACGAACAAACGGCGGGTATCCCAGCCCTTTTCGCAGCTCAAGTTCCTTATCCAAGAAAAGTTGTCTATCATAGCGCGCCGCCGCCCTGATAGCCGGGTCTTGAGCGCTGTATGTTTGCACAATTACCGCGCCGGGCTTTTCTGCTCGTCCCGCTCGACCAGCAACCTGTTCGATCAAATCAAACGTTCTCTCAGCACTACGAAAGTCAGGAAGCTTAAGCATGGTGTCAGCATTTATAACACCAACAAGTGTCACCTCATCAAAGTCGAGGCCTTTTGCGATCATTTGCGTACCTAAAAGCACCGCAGCACCAGGTTTGGCAAACTGCTCCAACAAACGCTGATGATCACCTTTACGCGAAGTGGTATCAGCATCCATGCGAATAATATCGCAGGTCACATCAGTAAGCAGGGAGCGCAACTCCGCCTCCACACGCTGAGTTCCCGCTCCAAACCGTTTCAAATAAGGACTGCCACAGCGAGGACACGTAAGCGGCACACGCTGTTCAAATCCACAATGATGACAAACTAACTTCCCCTCTCGCTCGTGATAGGTAAGGGAAGTTGAACACGAGATGCACGACGGTACAAATCCGCAATCCCGGCACAAAAGAAACTGTGCAAACCCTCGCTGATTGAGCATCAGTACCGCTTTTTCTTTCTTTTCAAGCACGTCAAACAGCGCATTTTGAAGCGCACGAGAAAACATCGATCGGTTGCCGCCGCCAAATTCACGAGCCATGTCCACCACCTCGATAGTAGGCAGCGGTTTTCCATTTGCACGATTCGGCATTTCAACACGATGCCAGCAAGGATCACTCGCGCAACGCTCCAGCGCTTCGAGCGATGGGGTTGCCGAACCTAAAACCATAACCGCACCATGTTCACGTGCAAGCCAGCAAGCTACATCGCGCGTGACATATCGAGGAGCTTGATCCTGCTTGTAACTTGATTCATGCTCTTCATCGATAACGATGATTCCCACCTGCTTTAGGGGAGCAAACAAAGCACTGCGAGCTCCAACAACCACCTGAGCTACGCCACTGCGAATAGCATCCCATTGATCGTAGCGCTCTCCCTGTGACATACGAGAATGCAGTACTGCCACCCTATCGCCAAAACGTCCTCGAAAACGCGCAACCGTTTGTGGCGTGAGCGAAATTTCAGGCACCAATACGATAGCGCCACGCCCCTGTTCTAACGCGCGCTCGATAGCGCAAAGATACACCTCTGTCTTACCTGAACCGGTAACACCGTCGATCAATACCACTTCGCCAGCATGGGTCATAGCGGCTTTTTCGATTACCGAAAGAGCACGTCTTTGATCTTCGGTCAGAGCTGGCTTTGGTTTTGTACGAGCAGAAAACACCTCGCTCTGATCTTGGGGTGAGCGCAAACGTCTACGCTGTTCAATGCGTATAACGCCTTTTTTCTCCAAAGAGGTTAGAGTCGATGCAACCGAACCATATTCAGCGGTTAGTTCGCTTACCCGTAAATCACCTTGACGAAGCGCCTCCAACACACGCTGTTGTTTTACCGCTCCCTTGCGAGGAACAAATGAATCAGCCGCATCAAGGCGTACCACCCAGCGTTCATCCACCTCATGAATAAGAGGTCTCGTTAATTGCCATGACCCTTCGATATACTCCATTCGAGGAATACCACCAGGAGGCATAAAAAGACGAATACTTGAGGAAAAAGGTGCAATGTAGCGCTGCGCCATAAACGAAGCGCAACGAGCCCCTATTTCGGTGAAATAAGGTTTGCTGAGCACTTGTTCGATTTCTTTGAGCTTATGAGGTTTTATCCCTTGCGGAAAAGGATCATGGACACCTAAGGGTGTAATTTCCACCACGAATCCCACCGCACTACGATGACCGAACGGAACAAGTACCGCACAGCCTACCTCTAATGCAAAATCGTGAGCATCTGTATCCGTTTTATGACTGTCCGCCAGACTATCATCGGCTGCCTTATGACCGTCCGTTAGGCTATCATCTGCCGACCTATCTTTGCCTGACGGTGCACCTTCCTCCGGCAAAAAACTCTCTTGGACAAAGCTTTCCTGAAAAAGGCTCTCCTGAATGTGTTCGGCTTTTCGATGTTTTTCGTGAGAATCTTGCACAGAAGCTTGCGAGAGCCGGGCACGATCTTCTTCGCTTTCAACAACCACATAGGTAAAGGTAGAGTCAAGAGCTTGCGTAGGAATATCAAGAACAACCGATACAAGCTTCAAAGATACTCACCTACTTCTTACCTACAAAAACGCAACACAAGCCGCACAAAACAGCCTTCGCTTACCAGAGGCACAACAACTTTCGGCAAAGACTACATCAGGAACGCAACAACTTCCGATAAGGACTTATGCCAAATACACAATTACTTTCGGTAAAGCCTTATACCAGATGCGCAACAGCTTTCTGCAAAGCTTCAACCTTGTCTCGTTTTTCCCAGGTAAATTCCGGCAACTCACGACCAAAATGACCATAAGCAGCCGTCTTTCGATAGATAGGACGACGAAGATCAAGAGCGTCAATAATAGCCCCTGGACGCAAGTCGAAGACCTCTTCAACAGCACGAGCAATAACGTCTTCTGGATACGCACCGCTTCCAAAAGTTTCCACCATAAGCGAAACAGGACGTGCCATACCTATTGCATAGGCAATCTGAACCTCGCATCGATGCGCAAGACCGGCGGCAACAATGTTTTTCGCCACCCAGCGTGCAGCATAAGCAGCAGAACGATCTACCTTAGTGCAATCCTTGCCCGAGAACGCACCGCCACCGTGACGACCCATACCGCCATACGTATCAACAATGATCTTTCTTCCGGTCAGTCCCGCATCGCCCATAGGGCCACCAATAACAAAACGTCCGGTAGGATTAACGAAAATCTCGACATCGTCAGCAACGTTTACCTGTTCTTCTTCAAATACCGGATTGATAACCTGCTGGATAAGTTCTGCGCGTAAATACTCTGGATCAATCTCTTCAGAATGTTGGGTGGAAACAACCACCTTTTCTACCTGAGTGGGCACTCCATCAATGTAGCGTACACTGACCTGCGTTTTTCCATCGGGACGCAGATAAGGCATGACCCCCTCTTTGCGCACCTTAGCCAAACGCTCTGCCAAACGATGAGCAAGATAAATTGGCATCGGCATAAGAGTTTTCGTGTCGTCGCAGGCATAACCAAACACCATACCCTGGTCTCCTGCGCCTATCTGATCATACGGATCAAGCGCTTTGCCGCTCTGCGATTCGAAAGAAGCATCTACTCCTTGTGCGATATCGGGAGATTGATCATGAATAGCATTGAGCACGCCACACGTCGCACAGTCAAATCCATACTTTGCACGATCGTAGCCGATATCTTTTAATACGCCGCGCACGATTTCTATCGTATCAACATAAGCCTGCGTGCGAATTTCACCCGTAACAAAGATCATGCCAGTTGTTGCAAGCGTCTCGCAAGCACAACGGAAAAGCTCAGGGTTTGCAGGAGAACCGTCGGGGGCAACATAGCCTTCTTCGGCAAGTTGGATTTCCTTTTCCAAAAGCGCATCTAAAATAGCATCCGAAATCTGATCGCACACCTTATCAGGATGCCCTTCAGTTACTGATTCACTGGTAAACAGATAAGAACGTGGTTGTTCTTGCATATATAATCCTTTCAAAACAAGGAGCGCACTACAAACAAATGCTTTCATGCTCCTGTGTTGAAGTTGTAAGCGTAGTACCTTAATAGGTATGTATTCGACATACTACCATCCACACTCTCTCAGTATAAGTACCCATCGCGGCGAAGGCGCATAACTTACACGCTTTCTTATTATCTTGGTTGTCGATTGCATTACAAAAAGATTTCCGTTGGTTAGCAAACAGGCGGCAGGGATTCATTTATCCAACAGATCCAACATCTTTACGATATTATGCTCGGAATCCACAAGGAAGTGGTCGAATGTTTTTCCAATCGCTGCGTTTGATGTGTTCGGATGCTTTCACAGCTTCCCTCTCAAAGTGGTATCAGAGTAAAGAAGATATTCCACAAGTGTTGATTATGGTTTTGGAACAACTTATAATCACGGGCCAAAAAGTGCTTCCTTGAGGTTTATGATACGAATAGAAAGATTTTGCGGTAAAAGTATCATGACTGCTAACAATTCGACGAAACACATTGACAGACGCATCGTACGTACTCGCCGCGCTATTCACACTGCCTTTATCGAGTTACTCACCGATTGCGAATACGACAAGATTACGATCACTGCTCTTGCAAAGCGCGCTGATATTGATCGAAAGACCTTCTATACCCACTACTCTTCGATTGACAATCTCTTCGAAGATGTCATACGTCAATATACGGCAAGGGGACTTGAAGGCCTCTCACTGAATGATCTACTCAATGATCCTTCTCACTTCACCAAAAAATACTTTTATGCGTTGCAGTCAACACTGCCTCTTTCCAAGGAGCAGCGTGTCAAAATGCTTGGTCATATTCCCATGCATAAATTTATGCAGTATGGCACCTCTATCGCACGCGAGCGCATCTACGACTCAAACCAAAATCTCTCCCCCGAAGCAAAACGCTATATTGATGTAGTTCTGGAATTTTATTTAGGGGGCATCTTTCACGCCTATGCACTCTGGCTTTTCAGAGATACTGGACTTACTCTTGATGAAGTAATTGAACTGGTAAGTATTAACGTAGCCGAAGGCCTTACCGGACTTATGGAGCAGCGTGTGCTCCCCCTTGATTATTCATAAGTGTTGAGATTTGCGCCTGGCGGTACTTGGAGAGATAGTATGAAAAGCAATGCTGAATTAACCGAAGAATACTTTGCAGTTGCAAAATCGCTTGAAGGAGACATTCCCGGCAGACGCGCTGCCTATGCGTATATGCAAAATTCTACCGCCATCGTTCATCATGCGGTGGTAGCGAGTTCTTTTATCCCTCGCCTTTTCAACGATGAAAGCTGGAATGCCTTCAAAGAAATTTCCGAAACAACGCATCGAATTCTTTGCAAAGTGATAGAACACTATCTTGCCGACCCTGATTACCGCACAATTTTTTCCTATGACAAGCGCTTAGAAGAACTCATCCTTCTTCCCCGCGGCTATAGTGATACCTTGCCTTTTGCGCGTATTGATGTCTTCCTTAATGAGGATGACTTAACGTGTGGTTTCTGCGAGTTTAACGGAGACGGTTCTGCTGGTATGAACGAAAACCGCGAAATAACCAACAGTATATGCACCACTGAAACCTTTAAGCGTTTTGCCCAGACCCATAGTGTTGAAACATGCGAGCTTTTCGAATCATGGGTTGAACAGTTTATCGACATCTTTAAACGATCAAAGCACTACACCCCTGAAGCACGCTTTGCTATATGCGATTACCTTGAATGCGGTGTTGTTGATGAGTTCAAGGTATTTGCCGAACACTTCAAACGCCACGGGTTCGACTGCGTGGTCTGCGATGTACGCGATTTACATTTTGATGGCAAGACCCTCTACGCCAACGATGGCAAACCAATTCATGCAATCTGGCGCCGCTGCGTCACCAATGACGTTTTAGATTTCTGGGATAAATCCCAAGACCTTATCGAAGCCCTTCGATGCGAAGCTGTTGCCTTGATTGGAAGTTTTGCAGGGCATATTGTTCACGATAAGCAAATTTTTGAGGCCCTCTATCATCCTAAGACACAGGCCTTGCTCACCGAAGAGGAAAATGCCTTCATCCAACGTCATGTTCCTCGAACGGTATTTTTAAATGAACAGGATGTGGATCTTGAAGAGGTTCGCACCAATAAGGATGCCTGGATCATTAAGCCAACCGACAATTACGGAGCTCGTGATGTGTATGCCGGTCTCTCCTTTTCGCAAGAACAATGGAATGACCTCATAACGCGCTTTGCCAACGAAGCATCGGGGGCACCTTTTATTGCGCAGACCTATATCACGCCCTTTAAAACACATACCCTTGCCCCTGACACTCACATAGAGCGCTTAAGCGATAACGAAATAGACACCCAAGGCACGTGGTATAACAACCTCAACGGACTCTATCTCTACAATGGTAAGTTCCAGGGTGTTTTCTCGCGCTTAGGACCCCTTCCTACCATTAGTAAAGAACATCAAGGTATGACTGCAGCAACACTGCATGTAAGAGGTTAGCTTTTATGGTTGGACTCGCAAGAAAACTTGTTCTTTTTGCCTTGAGCATAGCTACCAGCATTGCCCTTGCCTATAGTCTATTTGGCCTTGGCTTCATGGTTTGCACCACCCCGCAGGCAACCTCTGCAATCGGAGGCACCTTCTCTGGCTGGGAGCATGCCACCTACCCTAAAGAAGATATGGAACAGATCGCTGAAGCTGTTCGCTCATTTTCAATAGAAGGGACTTCTTCTGAGGAGCTCTACAACACCATCTATGATGCACTGCAGCAAACCCAGCCACAGATTGCCGCACTCTTCGAGGCAGGATCAGCAAACGATACTACGGTGGATACCTCACAGCTTGAGTCAACCAATCTTGCAAAGTTAGAAGAAGAATTTTCTCTTCCTCGAAACGCCCTCTCGCACCTTCAGGATTGCACCCCCATTTTCACCACAGGGCGCATTTCGGTAGGAGTGGTCGGTGCCTTTGGCATAGCGGGACTTATCGCACTGGGAATTCTAAGTGGAAGAAAACGCATAGGAGGAGCACTGATAGCTGCCTCATCGCTGGTAATCGGCGTACTTGTTGCACTGGGCCTTTGGGCAGCAATCGATTTTGAGGGGCTCTTTACCTGGATGCATACCATTCTTTTTGCACAAGGCAACTGGACATTCGATCCCGATTCGCTTCTGATTACCTTATTCCCAGAAGCATTCTGGGCTGCAATGGCAGGGCTTTGGATTTTATCAAGCATCGTGTTTGCGTTAATCGTGGGCTTTGTAGGTAAAATTCTTGCTCGTTAATACCTTGCGCACGGCTCTCTGAAGGGGTTTGAAGGTGTTAAGGATTGCGGTTTTCTTTAAAGACAGAAAAAGCGCAAGTCCTTTGTATTCGACTCATTTATTTGGGATAAACAAATCGTATGTCGAATTATCCTACTTGCGCTCTAGTCTTTAAAGAAAACCGATTACCAATCCGCTCACCTTCAAACCCCTTCGAGGACCGTACGACAGATAAGCGATGGTTTTTATGCCAAGCGAGACTGCAACTCTTTTGCAGCTGCTGCCTTGTCGAAGTTACCGCCTGTCTTTTGAGTAAGCGCACCCATAACCTTACCCATTTCCTTTTTAGTTGCTGCGCCCGTTTCACTTAAAACCTGATCAATTAACGCAAGCAACTCATCACCGGATACTTGCTTGGGAAGATAGCTTTCCAAAATCTCAACCTGCTCGGTTAAGCGATCGGTGCGCTCTTGATCGTTGCCTGCCTTGATAGAGCCCTCAAGGGTTTCCTTGGTCTGCTTAATGGTGCGCTTTAACATGGCATCCACATCAGCATCGGTGATTTCCCTGCGCTCGTTCACTTCGATATTCTTAATTTCACCGTGAACCTGACGCAGAATAGACAGACGGTTCTTGTCTCGTGCCTTCATAGCCGCTTTGATTTCATCTTGTAGTTCTTGGTAGTTCATATCATTCCTTTTCTTTGTGCCCTCTAAAGCACATAACCTTCTCATAATCAATCCCATTATACTCACATCGTCGAGGTCCTATGCGAGCCTCACACGTAAGCTTCAGGTATCCTAAAGTATCCCGCTCTTGCAAAGATGTCTTTGTATGAGAATTATTCTTGGGAAGAAACCAGCAAGCGTATAATACAGCTATCCCTTTTATGCAAATATGTATTTCCCTTTCGCAGAAGCGACTTGTCTACCTATGCTGCTATGCTCATTGGTAGAGCTTATGTTGTGCTTACTCGACTGGGCTTATACACACAAACCCCCGATACGAGAAAGGAACCTTGTGGGTTTTACTAATCGCTGGCACGCATTTTTTGATCGAACTGTTCCCAATATCATCTTGCGTATGATAGTTATGGTTTGTGGACTAGCTTTTGTTGCTGCCTCGGTTGGTTTAACACGAGCAACTGGATTAGGAACATCTCCTATCTCCTGTGTTCCTACCACCCTTTCCTTCTTCACGCCCCTTACCATTGGCGGCTGGACCTTTGTTATGAATGTCCTTTTCGTTGTATTGCAAATTATTTTGCTCAGGCGTGATTTCAAGATTGTTCAGCTGTTACAGATCCCCTACGTTTTTGTGTTTTCAGCCTTGATCGACTTGTTTGTACCGATCTTTGCAGTTGTTCCCATGCCAAACTATCTCGTTCAGCTTTTCTTTAGCATCGTGGGCTGTTTCATGACTGCTTTTGGCGTGTTCCTTCAGGTAAAAGCAAGTTTTCTTACTCTTCCCGGTGAAGGCATTGTTCTCAGTGTTGCCAAAGTATCCAAATGGCCGTTTCCTAAATGTAAAATAGGTTTTGACGCAAGCAACGTGATAGTTGCCACTGTTGCTTCCCTTGTTGCAATGGGAGGTCTCTATGGTGTCCGAGAAGGCACTATTATCTCCGCGCTTGCCGTAGGCGCTATCGTAGGATTATTTAACAGAATTTTTTCTCACTTCGAAAAGTTTTGCCCAATCAAAGGCCATATCACCCTTACGGCAACAACTATGGCATCACCAGACGAAGCATCTGCAGAAGGAACCTCGGCCACAAAGCCTCGCAGTGCAGAAAACCCCGCACAAACACCTTTGGTTATCACGATTTCTCGTCAATTTGGATCGGGCGGGCGTGAAATAGGACAAACTATCGGCAAGCATCTTCATATCCCGGTATTTGATCGCTCACTTATTGAGCTTACCGCCAAAGAATCGGGACTTACCCCCGACTACGTTAAAACCCACGAGCAAGAAGTACGCCGCGGCATAATGTATAACCTCTATATGCAAAGCTATGCAAGCTTTGGCATCGAGCCTACCCAAACCGACGAGTTATGGCTTGCACAAGCGCGTGCCATCACCCGCATCGCCGATCAGGGAAGCTGCGTTATTGTGGGTCGCTGCGCTGGCGCCGTACTGCACGATCGACCCAATGTTTTCAATGTCTTCGTTCATGCTCCCCTTGTTCCCCGCATTGGAAGGGTTATGAAGCGCGAAAACGTTGACCATATGAAAGCTGCCGAAATGATTGAAAAGGTAGACAAGGAGCGCAAAGAGCACTGCGAGCAATACGTAGGATCACACTGGACCGACATCAATTCCTACCACTTGGCTATCGATTCAAGCGTTATCGGAGTGGAAGATTCCGCTTCCTTGATTGCAAAACTCGCTCAGCATGCCTATCCCGAGGCACCACTAACGCCAACTCCTAAAAAGCCCACCCAACCAAGTGCACATAAAGAGCGCTAATCGTTTATTATCTAAGCGCTACATAAATATGAAAGGATAACTCTATGAGCGATCAGTCAAAGCCTGTCCGTGTACGCTTTGCGCCCTCTCCCACCGGAGAGCTCCACATCGGTGGTGCCCGTACCGCAATCTATAATTGGGCCTTTGCAAAAGCTATGGGCGGCTCTTTTATTCTTCGTATCGAAGATACCGACCCTGAACGTTCCACCGAGGAAAATAAACAGGTTATTTTACGCGCCTTAAAATGGCTGGGACTTACCTGGGATGAAGGCCCCGAAGTAGGAGGCGAGTTTGGTCCTTATCTTCAAACTCAGCGCTTTGATACCTACAAAGAAGCCCTTGAGCGCCTCAAAGAGCGCGATGCAGTCTATCCCTGCTTCTGCACAAAAGAAGAACTTGATGCTAAGCGTGCTGCTGCTGAAAAAAGTGAAGGTGGTTATTCAGGCTACGATCGCACCTGTCGCGGTCTGAGCAAAGAAGAAGCCCAACGCCGAATTGATGCAGGGGAGCCTCATGTTTGGCGTTTGAAGGTACCCGAAGATCACGGTCCAATCGAATTTCATGATGCGGTTTATGGTGATATGTCATTTCCCGCTGATGTCATGGATGACATGATCTTAGTTCGCACCGATGGAAGCCCCACCTATAACTTTGCAGTGGTGTGCGACGACGCAAACATGCATATCACCCATGTAATTCGTGGTGATGACCATCTTTCCAACACGCCTCGTCAGATTCTTATCTATGAAGCACTGGGCTATGAAATTCCAACTTTTGCCCATCTCTCTATGATCTTAGGTTCCGACGGGCGCAAGCTTTCAAAGCGTCGCAATGCTACCTCTGTTGAGCAATATCAGGCAATGGGATACCTGCCCGATGCCCTGGTTAATTTCCTCGCTTTGCTTGGTTGGTCGCTTGATGGCGAAACCACCCTTATCCCTCGCGAGGTACTCTGCAAAGAATTCAGTCTAGATCGCATCACCCGCAAAGACGCTATCTTTGATGAGACGAAACTTGACTGGATGAATGGCGAATACATCAAGACCATGGGTGCACGTGCTTGGGTGGATGCCGTTGCTCCTTTCTTAATTGAAGCCGGGCTTACCACAGAAGATGCCATCAAAGAGCATCACGATTGGTATGAAAAGCTCTACCCTCTGGTAGCTGAACGCATGAAGCGCTTAACCGAAGCACCAGAAAAGCTTGCCTTTATCTTTGATGGTCCGAAGGTAACCTTAGATGAAAAGTCAGTTCAGAAAAATCTGCTTAAAGAAGGCTGCCGTGCTGAAGAAGTACTTAAAGAGGTACGTGCCATCCTTGCTGATGAGTCCATTGAGTGGAAATGCGATCCCCTGCAAGACACTTGCCGTGAATTAGTGGACAAGTTAGGCCTGAAAGCAAAGCTCATCTTCCAACCAATCCGTGTTGCCGTTACGGGCTCTCAGGTATCTCCTCCACTTTTTGAATCTATTGAACTGATGAAGCGCAGCGATGTTGTCGCGCGACTTGACTACACTCTTTCAGAGGTTTTTGGTGCCTAATTCCCACGAAATACCACAAGCTGAGCCCTCTTCGCCTGATCAAGAGCACGAAGAGGGCCTCGCTGAGCAGGAAAATAAACGAGAAGAAATTGCGGCACTGCCTTCTTGGTGCACTGCTCCTCAGGGCTCTGGCTGCAATCGCTGCGTTGCTGCCTGCCCCCATCAAGCAATTACCCTCAACGAAAACGGCCCTTACCTTGACGAGAGCCGCTGCACTCGCTGTGGCATCTGCTGTGGTGTTTGTGATGCGTTCGCCTGGAGCCGCATTACCTTAGAAGATCTTGCAAAGCGCTGTGAAAATGAAGCGCACTCAGAAGGCTTTATCTGCTTTACCTGCAACGAACATATTTTTGAAGGAGTTGCCCCTCGAAGCAATGTGATCGTGCTTCCCTGCCTTGCAAGCGTTCCTCCGGAGTTTTGGAGCTATATCCTTGCTAAAGGTCTATCAGTTGAGCTTTTTCTCGATCCTTCCTATTGTGAGACCTGCAGTGTTGCAGGGGCCAATGCATCTGCTTTGTTTGAATATGCAATCAACCAGGCACAAACATGGACCGAAAGAAGTATTTCTTCTGCACCCTACATCCCCGAGCGAGAATCGCTCCTCTCGCTCTACGCCAACGTAGACGAAGGAAGCAGACGCGATTTATTGGCAGTTCTCGCAAACGAAGGTAAAGATATCGCAACGGGAAAACATCGCCAACGCAATGCAGGCACCATCGATTCATTTCATGAAAGCCAAGAGCGTTTTCGCGCGCAAGGCAGAATCAAAGCCGCCGAGCAAAATGAACATATCCCTGAGGCACTCAGACAGAAGCAAAAATGGCCTCGACAAACCCTTATCGTAGAAGCGGCACGATCATTGCCTGAAAAAGCGCCGAATCTTGAGCGCTACGCATCAACTACTGACTATGATCTCTGCCAGAAAACAAAGAGCTGTGTTAACGCTTGTCCTACAGGTGCGCGACAATGTAATGAAGAGGGTTATCCTGTAGTTGATAGTACGCGTTGTATTGCATGCGGTATCTGCGTTTCCGTATGCCCTCACAACGCCTGCTCATACCGCACTCTCAGTGCTTACGAGTACTGCGAAAGGACCCCTCATGGCAAAGAATCCTGATCCTTCATATTGGGGAAATCCGCCACAAACCCCTACAAGGCATAGCTCTTCCACCCACTCTGAGCATCCCGCACAGCCAGTTCAGTCAGTAGAGCCCACGCAGCCTACCCAGTCGCTAGAGCCAACAACGCCGTTTACGCCTGCACCTTCCCGAAAGCATCGAGGCTGCATCATCGCAGTGATCATAGCTCTTATCCTGGTAGTTTCTTTGGGGATTGCTGGCTGTGTTGCCTGTACAAACTTGCTAGATTCTCGCGTTTCCTATCAAACAAATCAAAGCTACCCCTTTGCCTTGCAGCCCAGTACGCCTGAACCATCAACAAACGCAGAAAATTCCCTTAATAACGAGTTTTTCCGCGATGCGTTCGATCTTGATGAGGCCACCCCTAATTCTTCACTAAGCACCGATGAGCTTAACAGCATCCAGTCTTCCTATTTTTCCGACAGCACCAAAGAACCTAATGAAGAAGGTTTCTATTCCGATGGCGTATATTTTGTGGGAAACGATTTGCCAGAAGGAAGCTATTGGTTTACCGGAGAGGATGATTCCCTTTCGTTTTTCTTCATCCTCGACCCCACCGAAAACAACAACACCTATGACGTGGTCCATATCAACAATTACTATGGGCACAATCTCATGGAG
>OLPW01001847.1_pt1 | contig 20321 bp, 20 predicted proteins | sample 1672161 | NCBI WGS metagenome assembly OLPW01 (sample SAMEA3136654, study PRJEB25190) | human gut metagenome
TTTGTTCTCCTATTACTACTAATAAATACATATTAAAGTAAGCGATAACTTACTATTTTCCCGACTAATTACTAAATTGTAATATTATTACTTGTTTTTTTATATATTTTAATATTTTAATTAATAATGGTCTAAAAATCAAATATATCACATATCCAATAATTCCACCGATTACATTTGTTATTATATCAGTCATATCAGCGTCGTGTACATATCATACTCAAACAACCTTTTGAATATTTTTGAATTTTTTATTAAAATATCACCTTTTTAGTTTCGTCTAAAAACAAAAAGCTTTATTTTTCAAAGCTTTTTCGATGTAGTACTGAAACACACTCAATATGCACTGACTGCTTATTAAAAACATCTTATATGACCTTGTATGTTGATAAAAGACATCTAATTACTTTATTCATTTTCATTATATAATTTATTTAAATCTGATTTATAGATAACTTTGCTACCTTCTATTCTTATTATTTCACTATATGCCATCCTAAATTTTTCTTTATTTTTTTCTGAAAAGCATTTCAAATATTCAAGATTAGCTTGAGCTGTTTGTAAAAGAGAAAAAACTTCTTTTCCAACTTCTGTTAGCGTATATATTGGTAATGAAAGTTTTTCTTTCTTACCTTCTATAAATACTATTATGTTATTGTAAATTATTTGCAGCTTGTTCACAGAAGCATTCAAAGATTTACCATCTTCTTTTATAAAACCTATTTCGTCCAAAAACATTATATCTTCATAGGTAATATTATATTTTTCTAGTACTTCATCATCATTCAAAAGAAAATACCTATTACCTGATTCCATAATAAAATCTGCTATCTTTGTAAACTTTTCTGCGTCCTTCTTGCTCATATTCTTTACTCTTTCCAACGTTCTTAATGAATATGTTCCATTATTCTCAAGTTCTCCAGCTAATATTTTTGACCAAACCAACTTCAGTTCGTCATCACATATATTTTTAGCATTATCAATAAATGTCATAATCCAAGTATCATCCATAAGATCTATTTCACATTGTTCTATTGGCTTATTTAACATTTCTATTGCTTTATTTACTATATCATTTTGATTCTCATATTCTTTTAGAATTTTCTTGTAATTACTTGTAATAGCTAATTTCTCTATATTTGTTAAATCTTCTCTTCCATTAATTTCTTGTAAAAATTTAGTTCTTGCTAATTTCTTTTCTCTATATGGTCCAAATATAATTCCTGTTACTCCAGCTATTTTATCCATCAGCTTATTATTACATACTTCTCCATCAATATTTACATCAACTTTAATAAATGATTTTTCACTTTTTTCCATATTTTTCTCCTTTTCATCTTATGTTATATCACATTCTACGCGAATTCGCAAACCATTTTGAATTACTTTTGTACGCTTTCCATTTTCTCCAATTTCAAAATAATAATATTGCCTTGTATTAATAAAATCTAAAATTACATTATTTGCATTTAAATCCAATTTATTATTTGCAATGATTAATTCCTTTGGTATTTCATCACGAGGTCTTAAATTAAATTCTCGCTTTAAAATAAACCTAATTATATAAGGATTCATATTACCATTTTCATCATATCCTCCAACAACAATATGATCTACTAATGCATCAAATACTTCCTGGTCAAATTCATTTAAAATATTATTTGTTTCAAGAATGTTTTGTATTTTCTTTAATCCTTCCTCTATACCATTTTTATCTTCGGCTATAAGTTTAAGTTGTTCTTGTCTATGTTCTATTATTTCAAGCTTATGTTTAAACTTTTCCATTTTTTCATCATATACGTCTTGAGTTATTTTATCTTCTATCAGAAAATCCAACAATTTGTCTTTCTTAGCAACTAATTCTTTATGTCGTTTGTTCAAGCTCTCAAGTTCTTTTGCGGTATTTGCATTATTAGAAGAGTTTCTCATTAAATTCATAAAATCCGCCATTTTAAATTTTACATTAGAAGTTAATAATTGATAACTATCTATAAAAGCCTCTTTTATTATTTCCTCTCTTATAGTTTTTGATTTAGTGCAAGTTTCCTTTCCATCTTTTGCAAAATTCATGCATGACCAGGATGGAATTTTACTTTGTTTTTCTCCAATTACTGTTCTTCTAACATAACAATTCCCACAAAAGCCACATCTAATTCTACTACTAAAAGCATATTTTCTGCTTATATTACCAATTCTTCTACCTGTTGCTCTAGCACCGCTTCTTGAGTCAAGTATTTCTTGAACAAAATCAAATTCTTTTGGAGCAATAATAGGCTCATGATGATTAGAGATATAGTATTTATCCACTTCTCCTCTATTAACATATCTTTTATGAGATATTGGATCAGCTGTGTATGTTTTTCCTTGTAATACATCTCCCTTATATTTTTCATTTCTAAGTATTCCTCTAATTGTTGAATCTCTCCATTTATCTTTTCCTGTTGGAGATTTTATACCTTGCTTTTCTAGCATATTTGCTATCCAATTTGCACCATGTCCAGCAATATATTGTTCATATATATTTTTCACAACTTCTGCTTCAGAAGGTTCAATTACAAAGTTTTTTAAATCCTTATCATATCTGTATCCATAGCATTTTGTAAAACCAATTAATTCGCCTCTGTTCATTTTCATACGAAGTCCTAGTTTAACATGCTCTGAAATATTTGCACTCTCTTGCTGTGCAACTGCACTCAAAGTTGTTAGTATTAAATCACTTTTAGCTGCATCCATTGTATTAATATTATCTTCTTCAAAGATTACTGCTACATTGTTTTCTCTTAGCATTCTTATGTATTTTATTACATCCAAAGTATTTCTCCCAAATCTTGAAATTGATTTAGTTAATATTATATCTATTTTCCCAGATAACGCATCTTCTATCATTTTCATAAAGCCTGGTCTCATGTAATCTGTTGTACCAGATATTCCTTCATCTGCATAAACATTAACTAAGTCCCATTCAGGATTCTCCATTATTTTTTCATAATAATATTTCTTTTGTGATTCATAACTATTTAATTGTTCTTCTTCCATTGTACTAACTCTCGCATATCCTGCAACTTTTAATTTTCTATTTATGACTTGTCCAGTAGTTTTATCTATTCTCCCTTCAGTTTTGGGTATTTTTATAACCTCCATTAATTATCACATCCTTTCTGCACTGATTTTATCGATATAGGATTGATAATACAAAACTGCAAATTTTCTTTTATTTTATCTTTTGCACATTTGACATTTTCATTATTTAATACATTTTGTTTCTCAACAAAATTAATTGTTTGCAATTCTAAAGACTTATACATGGCTTCTTCATTACATTTATCTACATTATTGATTATTATATTTTTAACCACATCCATCTCCTTCTATGAATATAGCTAAAAGTGATAAAATATTAAAATCATTAAACGGCAACTTTCATTGCTCCACAGGGATTCCACCTACCTGACTCTGTCAGATTTATCTTCATTGCGTGGGACGGTTATTATCTCGCTCGTGCTGTGACTAGATAAGAGTTTCATTATTTGTATTTAATGATGCTGTATTCAGTTTTCAATGTACTAAAAAATTTATCTTTCTACTTGTTAAGTGTTTCAAAGTCCAAAAGTTGATACCTTTTTTAAAATTTCTTAATTTTCTATCTATATACGCAATTTTTATTAACTTTTCCTAATCTTTCAATTTTTTTTCAAAATAAAAAAAGCCTTAATTCTAATTTAAATTAAAGCTTTTAATATCAATTTCTATTTATTTTTATCTTCATAATACTTTAATTGTTTTATCATAAATCTATCGTCTAAGATAATAATTTTACTATGTGTACATTTTGCAATATATTCTATATCTTTTTCTAGTTGAGTGTCAAATCTAGAAGGGCAAATTGCAGCTATAATTTCAACTCTTTTATCTTGAGTAGCAGAAATAATTTGTTGCATCATTTCTCGTGCTGGTGTACATGCATGCGTTAAACTGGTACAATAACTTTTTATTATTCCAACTAGTTCGTTTTCTTTACCACAATACTCAACTTTAAAATTCACATCTCCAAATTCATGTCCGTGATGTGGACCTGGTCTATATCCATCATAAGTTGTAAACAATTGTAATATACAGCATTCACTACTACTTTTGTTACATGTATTGCACATTTCTTTTGTTGAATATGTACATTTTTCTTTCATTTTCTTTAATCTTTTTGAAATTGCATCTCTTTCCTCATCATTTACATTAATTTGATATACTTCATTTAATTCTTTTATTTCTGTTATTTTTAAAAGTTTTCCTTTTGGGTTTTCCTTTATATATATTCCATTATTGAAAATCGATACACATCCATCGAATTCAATATTATATTCCTGTTTAATAAATTTCACTATCTTATCAAACAAACTTGCTTCCGGAATTATAAACATGTTAATATTTTCTAGATCTTTTACATTTATTTTATGTCCTTCTTCACATTCAACATATGTTATTTTTTCTCCGCAAGATCCACAAAATATTTCATTTTTACTATTCAATCTTATATCATAACTACCACAATTACATTTTGGTATACAATATTGTTCTTTACATTCTAAACATCTAACAAAACATTTTCCATAGAACCCCTTATTTATTATTTTAGAATAATTTATCTTTGAATTCATTAATGGATTGTATGTATCTTTGTTAGAAAAATATGAATTTATTTTAAAAATTATTTCTTCAATTAACTCACTTATATCTCCAGTATATTCACTCCAATAATTACTACTCATTATATTCTTAGCTTTAAAAATTTCAAAGTTTGTTTCATTATTTGAAATAAACTCAATAATTTTTTTTATTGTATCTACACTCCAAGTTCTAAAAACTGTAGCAGTCATATTTTTAGTCAAATGTAATTTACCTTTTGCATTATTCACACCCAATGTATTAGATTTTTCAGATATAATTACATCCAAATTCTCACTTGTTGTAGTATATGCTTCTAATTGCTTTGTTAATTCTTCTTTTTTATCCAAATTAGGATCCGAAATAATTATTTTCTCTGCTTCGCTTTCATTAGCATTAGGATTTACTCCCGCTACTTTTTTTCTTTTATCTCCAAAAATTTTCTTTATTAGCTCTTTTGTCAATATAATGTGATTTAATTCAGCACAATATATATTCGAAATCATATTTGATAACATCTTGACAATTTTTTCATCACAATTTTTTATAGCAATAAAACCATGTTTTGTGCTTATCCATACAAATGTTTCTTTAAGTTCATATATATATGTCGGCTCCTCATTTTCATCTATATATGAATGTTTTTTTGAATAGTAAAATGAATATTCACACAAATTTATATTTTCAAATATATCCATGTTATTAAATTTAAGACTTTTCACACTGGGTTGTTCATCTTGCAAATTTTCAAGTTTTTTTAGTTCTTCTATTATTTTATTTTTAACTGCATTATAAGATATATTTACAGAACTCTTAAAAGAATATATTGAAAAACCTGGTTTTAAACCATATCTATATTCTTCATAACACTGCTCAATCTCTTGTGCATCGATATTACTATTTTCTATTATCTTTATCAATTGACTTCTTGATAAATTATATAGTGCCTTTGCATCCCTTGGTTCAGTTTGAGTTACACTTGAAATTTTACTTATAATTTCTTTTTCATCATAATTACTAAAAATTAATTTACATAATCCTTCTAATCTTACTAAATCTAATTTTGTTTTTAATTGCTTCGATAGTTTCATTATATTGCCCCCATAATATAATAGTTCTTATTTAAATACTTCTTCCATTACTCCATTCTTCATATCATTGATATTATAAATATTATCCATTCTATCAAATGTTTCCTTCAAGTTATTTCTAGCTGAAATCCATCCCATTCCATCTGTAAACCATACAAATTCAAAACCAACAACTTTTTCTGATTCTTCCGCAATCATTTTATAACTTCTAGCAGTTTCATTAAGCTTTGAACCACCTGCTGCATAAAAATTAGTTTCTATACCATAAATACATTTATCAGTTTTTATAACATAATCAAATCTTTTTGTAGCTTGATTTTTATTACTAATAAAAGACATATCTAATTTCCATTTTTCTTCTATTTGTTGTAAATACATCTCTTTAAAATATGTTTCGTTTTTCTTAAATCCTGCTTTTTGAATAAATCTTTCCACAATATCTTCCATTAAATGTCCGCCACGATTTTTTCTAGCATTTGAATTTAAGCCTGATTCAACACCTAAAACATAATCATATAAATTATTTACTAAATGATTTTGTATTAAATCAAATAATCCTGTTTCTCTCATAAACACTTTATATTGTTCTACATCATAATTCATTTTTTTAAAATTATATTCAAATTTGTTTCCATCGTCATCCAAAACTATTATTTCATATTGTCTTACTGCTAAAAGTGTAGGAATGCATTTTAATACCTCTGGATATCTATTTACTAATTCTTCAAAATCTTTTTCTATATTTTTACTTCCAATTAAAGAATTTAACATATTTAGTTCTATTTTGTGTTCTTCTGCATTTCTATATATTGTTTCAAAATCTATGTAATATTTATAATTAGCTATACTATCTGTAAATGTTAGTAACCATTCTGCAAAATCTCTTTTCATAATTATTCCTCCTTTATTTCTTTATATCTTCTTATAGATAAATCTAAATATTCTTTAGAATTGTCTATTCCTATGTATCTTCTATTTAATTTATTTGCTGCAATTCCTGTTGTACTACTTCCGCAGAATGGATCTAAAATTAAATCTTCTTCATTTGTTGATGCTAAAATTATTCTTTCTAATAATTCCAAAGGCTTTTGAGTAGGATGTTTTCCCTGTTTCTTTTCAGATGGTTTAGTTAAACTTGTTGTCCAAACATCTTTCATTTGCTTATTGCCATTTAATTCTTTCATTAAACTATAATTAAATTTATATTTTACTTTAGGCAAGTCTTTTCTTGCCCAAAGAATTGTTTCAGTTGAATGCGTAAAAGTTTTACATGCCAGATTGGGAGGTGGATTTGTTTTTTGCCAAGTAATGTTATTTATAATTTTAAATCCTTCCTCTTCTAGTGCCATGCCTATTGAATAAATATTGTGCAAAGTTCCACTTATCCATATAGTTCCATTGTCTTTTAAAACTCTATAGCATTCTCTTATCCAAGTTCTATTAAACTCATGTTTTTCTGATATGCTTAATGATTTATCCCATTTGCCTTTATTTACACTAACCATTTTCCCGCCACTACAAGTAATTCCATCATTAGACAGAAAATAAGGTGGGTCAGCAAAAATCATATCAAAAATTTTATCTTCAAACCTTGATAATGTTTTAAATGTATCATCATCTATTAATTTGAAACTACCATCTTCATAGTAGAATTTGCCTGGATACATTCTATCGTCTCCTTATAATTTGTTATAAGTAATTCTGAAATTTCACCTCTTCCTTTACTATTAGCATTTATCATTCTTTTAGCTGAAACTTCATTTATATTAAATCCTTTATATATCTCTTCAAAAAAATTATCTTCTTTATTTGTATTTTTAGGATTTGAATTACTTAACATTAATTTTGCATTTTTCATGTTTAATTCATTATAATATTTTGCAAGTTCTTTTTGATTTTCATCATTAAAATCTTCTTTGGTATATGATGTGAATCCTGATGTAACAGATAATGGTCTATATGGTGGGTCAAAATATACAAATGTTTTGTTATTTACATATTCACTGCTTTTCTTATAGTCTCCATATACAAAAGTTACATTTTGTATTAATCTAGACAAATTTCTTAAATTCTTTGTATCACATATTGTTGGATTTTTATATTTTCCAAATGGTACATTGAACTCTCCTCTTTTATTAACTCTATATAGTCCATTAAAACATGTCCTATTTAAGAATATAAATTCAGAAGCTCTTTTTACATCAAGTTTATCTTGTATTTTGTATGAATTATACTCTTTTCTTACATCATAAAAATATACTTGTCTATCTTCCATTTCAAGCTTTAAAAAGTTTTTTTCTTTTCTATCTAATTCTTTGACTAAGGCCTCTACATCATTTTTTATAACATTATAGCAATTAATTAAATCTTTATTTATGTCAAAAGCATAAGCTTCTTTTACATCATATTTTTGCAATATATCTATTAATACTGCTCCACCACCTATAAATGGCTCTATATATCTTTCTATAACTCCGTTTTCTAAGTCAAATGGATAAAAGTTTTTTAATTGAGAAATCAATCCACCTTTTCCACCAGCCCATTTTACAAAAGGTCTTACAACTTCCATTTTGTTCCTCCTAATACTCCATAGCCAATATATCATATTTATTGATTTTTAACAATATAAACAGCAATAAAAACTATTCAAGTTGTTATCTTATTTTGCAATTAACAATACGATTACATTTTCAATTACTTTGCAAAAGGGGATTGGGTCTCCCATACAAGTACTCATTTATGAGTATGGAATTTCGTGTGAACAAATTCAATGCTTGCTAGGACATTTTTCTATTTTGAATTTAGCTTAATTTATTATTAAAACAAGAAAAAAGGGTTAAATTTTATTTACAAAATCTAATCTTTTTTATATTTTTATTTTAAAATTTTCATCTTTTTGGAATAATAATTTGCTTATACAAATATTAATTCCTTCTTTACAATTTCTTCAGCTTGACTTTGAAAATTATTCATAAGACCAACCCATTTTATTTGATTTTCTTCTTTCAAATTTTCACTTACATTTTCATGTGTCATATATTCTTTAACAAGACTTTCTACTTTTCTTTGAGATTCTAATTCAACTTGAGTTAAATGTTTATATAGTTCATTTTTCATTATTAAAGACTCATATAATCCTTTTCTATGTTCTTTTAGATACTCTAATCGCATTATACCATATTTCCCTATATTTGGATTCTCAATCATTTCATCAAGTAAATTTATTATTGGTATTAAAAAATCTCCTTCTTTTTGATATTTTATTTCCATACAATCACTCCTTTCTTTTGTATCATTTTAATTTATTTTTTTAATATAACATAATCTACAATTTTTTTATTTGTACATTTGACGGTAATGTTATAATAAAATTAATTTAATATTTATTGTTTATTAATTAATAATATATATTTTCTTTTCAGTTAGTAAACAGTAAGTAATAAAGGGGGTTTGTAAGGGGGGAAAACAACATCACCTTTCCTCTATTATCTTCTGTTTTTTTATTTTCTGATTATGTTCTTCAATACAAGTTATAATCAAATTTTCAATTTCCTTTTGAGTCATATTTTGTTTTGGCAAAACCCTATCTATCTTTTCTTTATCAATCTTAAATTTTTCAATCTGATTTGGCTTTTCTTCACTCATTATTAATTCTATTTCATCTTCATTTAATAAACCTTCTTTGCTCTTTTGTTTCATTCTTATAGCTTGAGCAAGAGATGGTGTTGCATCATTATAGTCAATTGAATCCAATAACCATTTTTGTTCTTTTTTAGTTAAATATGATATTTCAACTGCTGGTCTAAACGCTATTTTCTTTTCATCTACCATGTTTAATATCTTTGGTATTAGCTCTGTTAATCTAATATATCTTTGAATATTCCTGGCACTTTCTCCTACTTCATCCGACATTATTTTGTCGCTTCTTGACTTAGTGTCCACTGGGCACGAAGTTAAATCATTTCTTCTCCCTTGTCTTTTTAATGCTTCCATTTTCATTTTATATGCGAAGGCTTTTTCACTTGGCAATACTTCTTCTCTTTGATTTTGATTACTATCTACCATTAAAATAATTGCTTCATCATCAGTTAATTCTTTAACAATAGCTTTTATCTTAGCTATTCCAGCAAGTTCTGTTGCTCTTTTTCTCCTATGTCCTGAAACCATTTCATATCCGCCCATTTTTCTTTGGCCTTACTATTACTGGCATAAATAATCCATTTTCTTTTATACTTTCAGAAAGCTCTTTCATTTGCTCATTATCAATGACTTTATATGGATGATTTTGAAAATCCGTTATTTCTTTAATTGGTATTTCAATTATTTTCTCCATATTTTTATTATCTCTTTCTTCTTGCGTTGTGAATAAATCATCTATTGTAATTTTTGGTAACTCCATTTTTTTTTCATTCATTTTTCTTTCCTCCTTAACTTTTTCAAAAATAAAAGACATCAAAACTTAATTTTGATGTCTTTAAAAATCTATTAATTATGCGTGTGTGGGAACATGTTTCCCCTGTACCACGTTCAATTAATTTTTCATAAAATTTTAATATTTTTATCAATTTTTAGGTTATTTTTGATGTTTTTTTTAGAGGTTAGAAACATCTCGATTTTCTTTATTTCTCAACGTTTTCCTTTAACTCTAGTACAGTTACGCACTCAACGTGCGACGTGAAAGGAAACATATCTACTGGTTGTATTTCTTTTATGTTGTATTTTTCTTCTATCTTTGATAAATCTCTTACCATTGTTGCTGGATTGCAACTTATATATACTAATTTTTCTGGGCTTAATTTTAATATGTTATTTATTGTGGTATCATCTAAGCCTCTTCTTGGTGGATCTACAAATACAACATTTGGAGTTATATGTTTTTCATGTAATAAGTTTTCCAAAACTTTTTCTACATCTCCACAAGTAAATTCTATATTTTCTATATTATTTATTTTTGCATTTTCTTTTGCATCTTCTATTGCTTGTTCTACAATTTCAATTCCATATACCCTTTTTACAAACTTTGAAGCATATATTCCTATTGTTCCTATTCCACAATATAGATCAAGTAAAATGTCATCTGCTTTTAAGTTTGCTCCTTCAATTGCTTTATTGTATAAAACCCCTGTTTGCACAGGGTTGGTTTGATAAAATGACATTGGTGAAATTTTAAATGTATAGTCTCCTAGTTTGTCATAAATATAGCCATCACCATATATAGTAATATTTTTATTTCCTAGTATTACATTTGTATTTTTAGTGTTTATATTTTTTACAACTGTTTTTAGTTTGAATTCACTTTGTTTTAAACCATCTATTATACATTCTACTAGTTCTTTTTCTTTTGGTATATTTTCTCCATTTATAACTAATACGCACATTATCTCTTTAGTTTTTACGCCAACTTTTATTACAATATGTCTAAACAAACCTTTTCCTGTCTTTTCATTATATACAGATATTTTGTTTTGATTTAAGAATTCTACAATTGTTGTTGCAATTTGTTCTGATATATGGCTTTGAATTTTACATTCTTTCATTGGAATTACTTCATGTGTTCTAGCTGCAAATATTCCTGTGACTACTTCTCCATTCTTTGTATAGCCTAATGGGTATTGGGCTTTGTTTCTATAGTTGTATGGATTTTTCATTCCTATTGTATTTTGTACTCCAATTTTTTGTTTTAATGTTTTGTTTACTAAATTTTGAACTACTTCTTGCTTCATCTTTAATGTTGTTTGATAATTTATATGTCTTAAATTGCATCCTCCACATCTTGTATATGTGCTACAATCTACTTTTTCTCTGCTTGAAGCGGTTTGTAATATCTCTAATATTTTACCAAATCCATGAGATGCAGTAGTTTTTAATATTAGTATTTTACATTTTTCACCTTTTATTGCTTGTGGTATAAATATTATATAGTCATTTATTTTAGCTATGCCTTCTCCTTCATATCCGTTATCTATAATATCTACAATATATTCTTCATTTTTTTTTATTGGTATTTCCACTTTTTTTCATTCCTCCATTGAATGTTAGATTTAGTTGGAAAAGAATTATTCTAATTATTTTTCAACTTTTATATATTTTTTTATAATTTGATACAACTTCTGTACTGGTAGCCCAACAACTGAATTATAACTTCCTTCAAATTTAACTATAAACTTGGAAAATTGTCCTTGTATTGCATAAGCTCCTGCTTTATCCATTGCTTCTCCTGATTCAATCCACTCGTTTATTTCTTTCTCATCTATTTTAGATAAATATACTCTTGTTATATCATAATCTGTAATAACATCTTGTTTACCATCTTTTTCAATTATTACACACAAACTTGTAATAACTTCATGTACATCATTTTGTAATTCTGAAATCATTTTAAAAGCTTCTTGTTTGTCTTTTGGCTTTCCATAATGTTTACCATTTTTTAATACTAAAGTATCTGAACCTATTACAATTCTGTCTCCTGTAGTTTTATCAAATACTTCTTTTGCTTTTAAATAAGCTATTCTTTTTGATTGTTCCTGAATTGTTAAGCCTTCTTTAAAGCTTTCATCTGCATTGCTTACAATCACTTCAAAATTTTTTGTGATATATCCTAATAACTCTTTTCTTCTTGGTGAAGCTGATGCTAGTATTATTTTCATAAAATTTATCTCCTTTCATCTTCTTACAGATTATATCATAAAAATACAAAAAGCGATAGTTTTGCCCTATCGCTTTTAAAAGTTTATTGTATTGTCTCTAATTTATAATCTCTGTTTCCTACTCCAATTTCAGCTGCTGTTTCTATTGTGTGTACTACATATTTATGTTATTCTTCTCTTAAAACTGCTCCACATCTCTTGTTAAGAGTTTTTAATATACTTTCCATTTTAGCATTTATTTCTTCTGATGTCATAGTTGTATTACCATTATCAATTACAATTCTTAACATTATTGATTTTTTACCTTCTGGAACTTGGTTTCCTCTATATTCCTCAACAAATTTTACATCTTTTAATTTGCCTTTGATTGAGCCAGAAATTTCTTCCCATGTTACAGATTCATCAACTAAAATTGATAAATCTTTTTCAACTAATGGCAATAAAGGAATATGAACAAACTTATTATCCCTAGAAGCATAAGGTACTAACTCATCAACATTTAATTCAAAAATTGCAACATTAGCTCTTTTTATTTTAGCAGAGCTCATAGTTTTTATTGATAATAATCCTAACTTACCTATTACTTTGTCATCTAACATAATATCTAAATATACATTTACATCTGCCCAAGAAGGTTTTTCACCTTGTTCCAAAGTTATTTTTTCCATGTGGCAGTATTCAGACATATTTTCTATTACACCTTTTAATTCATAAAATAACTTACTAGCATCTTTTCCAACAATACTTGCTGTCAATAATTTTTTATGAACTGGTAATGTCTCATCTTCTGATGATTCATGATATTCACCTTTTTCAAATGCTTGGGCAACTTCAAATAATTTGAATTCATCAAAGTATCTTAAGTTTTTAGAAATCGCCTCTAACATTCCTGGTATAAGTGAAATTCTTAAATATGCTTCACTTGGTGATGGAGGTGTGGCTAGTTTAACTGAATTTTCCTTATCCACTCCAGCTGCATCTATATATTTTTCGTCTATCCAAGGATATGTAAATATCTCATTAAATCCACATCTAAAAGCTAAATATTGTTTTAATCTTTGCTCTAATAATACTTTGTTTTGTAAAACAGCATGTTCAAATTTAACAGTTAGTGGTTTAGCTTCAAAACTTTCAAAGCTTAGTAATCTAGCTATATCTCCCATTACATCATCTTTTAAAGATACATCTCCTGTTGAACGCCATACTGGAACAACAACATGGTAAACTTTATCTTTATATTCTACATCATATCCTAAAGCTTTTAATACTTTTTCAATTGTTTCTCTAGGTAAAACTTTTCCTAATCTAACATTAAGGAATTCTTCTGATACATCTATTACTTCTCTTTGTGTTTTTATAGGATAAACATCATTGAATGCTACAACTTTGCTTTCTGGGAATATTTCTTTAAATAATTGCAATGCTAATGCAATTCCTTGGCTAACTCTTTCAGTATCAAGATTTTTTTCATATCTTATAGAAGCATCTGTTTTTTCGTCAAATCTTTTTCCTGTTTTTCTAATTGTAGAAGCTATGAAATTAGCAACTTCTACAACAACCCCTGTTGTTTCTGGAAGAATTGAATCTTTTTTACCTCCACGTATTCCTGCTAATGCCATTGCATCTGTGTCATCACATATTACTAAATCATCTTCGGTTAGGCTAATTGTGTTATTATCAAGAAGTAATAATTCTTCATCTTTTTTAGCATTTCTAACAATTATTTTTTCACCATTTACATGTGTTCTATCAAAAGCATGTAAAGGCTGACCTACAGCCATCATAACATAATTTGTAATATCTACAATAGCACTTATTGGTCTCATACCTGCATTTATTAAAGCTGCTTTCATCCACATTGGAGATTCTTTATCATATACATTTTCTATTTCAATTGCAGCATATCTATTACATTTTTCAGGTACTTGTATTTCAACATTGTATTTTGGAAGATTTTTGTCAATTTCTATACTTGGTAATTCTTTTAAAGGTACATTATAAATTGCTGATAGCTCTCTTGCTATTCCATAATGTCCCCATAAATCTGGTCTGTTTGTTAATGATTTATTATCTATTTCAAGTACAACATCATCCATGCATATTAATTCAGCTATATTTTGACCTGGTTTACATTCAACACCTTTTAAGTCAACTATTTCATCTTCACTTTTAGCTGGGAAAATGTTCTCTAAATATACTTCTTCTGCTCCACAAATCATACCATAAGATGATTCGCCACGCATATTTGTTTTCTTTATTTTAACTAAATCTGGTTCTCCATGCCAATATACTTCAGCACCTGGTTTAGCTATAACTACATATTCACCTACATATAAGTTTGATCCACCACATACAATTTGTACTGGTTCTGATTCACCTATATCTACCATACATATTCTTAATGAGTCTGCATTAGGATGTTCTTTTACTTCTAATATTTTTCCTACTACTATGTCGTGAAATTTATCACTAGTATTTTCAACAGACTCTACTTCAACTGTTCTTAATGTTAAATCATAAGCTATTTGTTTGTTTGTTATTTCTTTTGGTAAATCAACATATTTTTTAACCCAATTTAATGATACTTTCATTTTGTTTACCTCCTTATTTAAATTGCTCTAAAAATCTTAAATCTGCACTATGGAATAATCTTACATCATCCACTCCATAACGCATCATAACTAATCTGTCTAATCCAATGTTAATATAAAATCCTGTCCATTCTTCTGGATCAAGTCCAGCAGATTTTAAAACATTAGGGTGAATTACACCACCTGGCATTACTTCAATCCATCCATTGTGGTTACATACGCTACAACCTTTTCCACCACATACTAAACATTCCATGTCTATTTCATAACCTGGTTCAGTAAATGGGAAAAATCCTTCTCTCATACGTACATTGATTTTTCTACCAAATACTTTTTCAAGAATAGTTTGAATCATTACCATTCCAGATGAGAATGAAATATTTTTATCAACTATAAGAGCTTCATATTGGAAGAATGCTCTTTCATGTCTTGCATCAGTATTTTCGTTTCTATATACTCTACCTGGGTAAACAAATCTCGCAGGAGCACCATGTTTTAATAAATATCTAACTGATCCACCTGTTAAATGAGGTCTTAAACATAAACGCTCATTTCCTAATTTTTCCTCTGTTCCATCTAACCAGAATGTATCCATAGATTGACGTGCTGGATGGTCAGAAGGGAAATTTAAGTTATCAAAAGCATATTTTTCACTACTAATATCATCTTCACTATATACTTCAAAACCTAATGATAAAAAGGCTTCATTTAGGTCATAACACATTTGAGTAATAGGATGTAATGCTCCTTTACTTATAGCTGTTCCTGGTAATGTAAGGTCTAAAGGTTTATCAACAACACTTTTAGCACTTATAAGTTCATCTTCTTTTTGTTTTATTTTATCTCCAAATAATTGTTTAATTTCAGTTGTTTTCATTCCAACAACCTTTTTTTCTTCATTAGATAATGTACTTATAGATTTTAAAACTTCACCTAACTCGCTTTTTTTACCAGTTAGTTCTTTTGCAATATTTTGCAATTCTTCTACTGTTTTTGCATTTTCTAGTTTTTCAAGTCCATCGTTTTTGATTTTTTCTAACTTTTCTTCCATAATAGCATTTCCTTTCCCTAAAAAACAAAAATAGTGATACCAAACTAAAGGACGAATCTTTTAATCCGCGGTACCACCTTTTTTCTAATTTCTTAGCACTTATTAAAATAATTTTCTTAACGATATTGACTCCATTATTGAAATTCATTATATAGCTTCTCTAGTATGGCTCTCAGTCTGTTGACCATAATTCCCTGTATAGAACTCTAAATAACTACTTAGATAATTTCTTCATCATATATCGAAGACATTTATATATTACATAAAACTGTATAAATTATACATTCAAAATAGCTTTTTGTCAATAAAAAGTTGGTAGGAAAATTTGTGTTTCCTCCTTAAAAAAATTTTTGCTGAGGATGCTAATTGTTCTTTCTAACAACTGCTATAGTACATCATGATTTTATGTTAATTTCAAGTTTTTTACATAAAGCTCTTTAAATTTCTCTTTTAGCTTATTTATATATTTCCTTATTTTATTCCTTTATAAAATGATACGATAAATTTTAAATTTTTAAAACAAAAAAATCAACCCTAAAGGTTGATTTTTGGTGCCAACGACGTAGACATTTACAACTCGTTAGCTCTCTTGACGAATGACTAAATAGTCATTCAAGTTATAAATATATTACCAAATTATTTTATAAAAATCAAGTATTTAAGAAGAAAATATAGAGTGATATTTTATAAACCACTCTATAACTGAATTATAGTTTTAATTTTTTGCAAATAGGACATCTGCCACTGCCTTTTCTTTCGTTATAAACATGTCTTTGATATTCATGACCATTTTTGCATTTCCACCAAACTTTTTTACTATAACTTTTACTAATTGATTTAGGCGTAATTCCTAATTTATTATTCTTTTCATAATTCCATTTTTCCGATAATTCAGGATTCGTCGTTGCTAAATCATTAAAACCAACTAATATCTTGTTTCCAGAACAATACGGACACCCTGTACCACGTCTTCGAGCTGGAATAGTAGCTTCATAGCTATGATTGTTACTACAAATCCACCAGATTTTTTTATGAGTTCCTTTAGTTACTTCATCAGGTTTAATGGTATTCTTACTATAATCCCATTCTTTCAATAATTCTGGATTTGTTGATGCTATATCATTAAATCCTTTAAGAACTTTATTTCCAGAACAATATGGGCAACAAGTTCCTTTTGATTTTGTTCTATTAACAATTGAAGATTTATATTCATGACCTTTTTCGCATTTCCACCAGACTTTTTTATCTGTATTTTTCTTTACATTCTGTGGTTTAATTCCTAATTGGTCGTTTTTTTCGTAATCCCATTCTTTTAATAATTCTGGAAATAATGTGGCAATATCATTCTCTCCACTTATAGCATATCTTCCAGAGCAGTACGGACAATTAGAACCTCTAGCTCTATTGTTTAATGTTGTTGTCCATTCATGACCATTCTTACATTTCCAATGAATCATTTTAGTTGAATTGAGAACAACATTTTCTGGTTTGATTCCTAACTTATCATTTTTTTCATAGTCCCATTCTTCTAATAATTCAGGATTAGTTGTTGCCAAATCATTAAATCCTATGATAATCTTCTTATTGGCACAATATGGACATTTGGTTTGTTGATTTACTTTGTTTGAAACAATAGCTTGATAGTTATGACCTTTTTCACATTTCCACCATACTTTTTCTTTGCCACCATTAGTAATTTCATTTGGTTTAATGCCTAATTTGTCATTTTCTTCATAGTCCCAATCTTTTAGTAATTCAGGGTTGGTAGTTGCTAAATCATTATAGCCCTGCAAAACTTTTCTATTTCCACAATATGGGCAATTTCCACGACCATGTAATCTATCATAAATACTTCTATCATATTTATGACCTTTGCTACATATCCAATATACTTTTTTTATTGAACCTACTAATAATTCGTTTGGTTTAATACCTAATTTATCGTTTTCTTCATAATCCCATTCTTTTAACATTTCTGGATACAAAGTTGCAAAATCATTTACTCCTTGAATTGCTTTTTTACCCATGCAATAAGGACATCCGACACCTTTAACCCTAGTATGAATTACAGCTTCCCATTCATGACCATTTTTACATTTCCACCAGACTTTCTTACTACTACCTGAAGTCAAATCAGCTGGATTATATAAAATGTTTTTTTCTTGATTCCATTCTTTCATTAATTCTTTATTATCAATTAATCTATCTGACATATATAACATCACCTTTAATACTACAAAAACGTAATTAATTGCTCTTATTATATAACAAAAGACTGATAATATCAACATATTATCAGTCCTAGAAATTATAATTTCTTGTTATGTTTTACTTATTGTCACTTATCATTTTCTCCTTAAAAATAAGAATAGAAATAATTAAAGCTAGTATAGTATATATACTAAAAACAATTATATTTCTTATTGTTATACTTTCTAAATTAGCATTCATTACACCTTTAATAATAGTTACACAAGATTCAAAAGGTAAATATTCACATATCCTTGAAAACACATCTCCTAATAATTCTCTAGGAAAATACATTCCACTTGTAAAGCAAACAAGTTGAACTACAATACTTGATATTCCTGATGATGCCTTTTCTGAAAACAGACTTCCCAATATTATACCTATTGCTATAAAAAGAATAGCAACAACTATTGAAATAAGTATAGCCCAAATAATATTAATGCTAAAACTTAATCCTAAAGCAATAGCAAGTATAAAGAACAATACATTTTGAATTAGTATAAGTGGAATAATTGATAACATATAGCCTAATATATATCCTATTGGTTTCATCGGACTTATACCTAATCTAATAAGTAATGATGATGTTCTATCTTTGCTTACAAGCATTGCTGTAAATAAAGTTATAAATGAAAATCCAAACACTACAATTCCTGGAGTAAAATTGTGTAACTCATAACTTTCGTTTGGAATATTTATTTGTTTAAATATAAATAATAAAAATAGTGGTAACAATACAGAAAATATTATACTTAATGGATGTCTTATTATTTCCTTAAAATTTCTTTTTGCAAAATTTAGTGTTCTCATTATAATTCACCTCCAGTTGCAATTTTTACGAATGCATCTTCAAAATTTTTTGTACCTGCTCTTTTTATAAGTTCTTTAGCAGTTCCCACATCTACTAAATTTCCTTTTGCCATAATTCCTATTATATCTGATAAACTTTCTGCCTCTTCCATATAATGAGTAGTTAAAATAATTGTAATTTTGCCTTTAAGTTTTTCTATTACATTCCATAATTCTTTTCTTTCAATTACATCAAGACCTAGTGTTGGCTCATCTAAAAATAATATTTTAGGCTCATTTATTAGAGCTATTGCAATAGATACTTTTCTTTGCCATCCTCCTGATAATGTCTTTGCTTTTTGATTTAAAACTTCTTCTAATTTAAACATTTTTACAAGCTCATTAATCTTTTCTTCTTTATTAGGTATTTGATATACTCCTGCCATAAATTCTAGATTTTCTTTTACAGAAAGATTTGGAGCAATGGCTGTTTCTTGAGGAGATACATTTATGATTTCTTTTATTTTTTGTCTATCCTTAATTATATCTAAACCATTTATTTTAATTTCTCCATCTGTTGGTAAAATTAGTGTTGATAGCATTTTTATAGTTGTTGTTTTACCTGCACCATTTGTACCAAGTAAAGCAAATAGTTCTCCTTCATTTATCCTTAATTCAATTCCATTTACAACTGTTTTTTCTTTGAATTTCTTTGTTAAATTCTTTGTTTCAATAGATAGCATTATTTATTTCCTCCTTTTGGAAATACTTTATCTGTTAAATCTTCTATTGCATCTGCCTTCAATAAAGCTATTCCTTTTTCTTTGTCGCAAAGTACAATAATAGAATCTCCTGGCTTTATATCAAACATATCTCTTGCTTCTTTTGGAATTACAATTTGTCCTTTTTCTCCAACTTTACTTATTCCTACAAATTTATCTCTTTCCATTTTAGCCTCCTTAATTATACTTGTTATACTTTTCCTACTTATTATACTTTGTAAAAATAAAAAAAAGCAATAGAATTCTTAAAATTTCTATCACTTTTTATTTATTACCTCGTTCGGAAAATTACTTATGTTACGAACATCTTGCTAAATGACAAATTACTATTAATCTCACACATTTATTGTAATTTATCGAGATGATTGTAACATAAAAGTTAGATATTTTCAAATCAATATATAACTTTCGATAGTATAAATTTTTTGTAGGAAAACTTTTTACTAAAATCATGAATTTAT
>OLPW01001848.1_pt1 | contig 20316 bp, 26 predicted proteins | sample 1672161 | NCBI WGS metagenome assembly OLPW01 (sample SAMEA3136654, study PRJEB25190) | human gut metagenome
TTATACTTAGGTAATATAATTAAAAATATATTTAAATAGTGGAATTAAATAAAATATAGTGAATATAATCATATGGACAAACTTTTTGAAAGGAAGATGATTATCAATAAAATATTAATTCCTAAATATTCTAATTTAGAAGAAATAATTAATTCAGTTTCACATGGAATAGGTTCAATTTTAAGTATTTATGGTTTAGTTTTATTAAAAAATACCCAAAGTATAGAGGCATTAGTATTTGGAATAACGTTGTTTTTACTTTATACTATCTCTTGTATTTACCACGCTATACCTTTTAATTTAGAAATAAAAAAACTATTTAGATTATTAGATCATTGTATGGTTTTCTTATTAGTATTTGGGACAATTGTCCCTGTTGCGTTAGTTGGAATAGGTAAAATAAGCGGCGTTATATATTTTTTCCTTGTTTTAATTTTAACTATTATTGGTTTAATATTTACAATAACTAAATTGGATAAAGTGCAAATATTAGAGGTTATTTGTCATTTAATAAATGGATGGGGAATTATCTTGTTTTCAAAAACACTAATTACAAATTGCGGAATACTAAGTTTTATATTTATTATGTTAGGTGGTATGGTTTATACGATTGGAGCCGTTTTATATTGTAGAGGAGCTAAAAAAAAATACTATCATTCAGTATTTCATTTTTTTTGTTTATTTGGTTCATTTTTTCATTTTTTAGCTATTTATTTAATTTGTTTTTGATATAAGTAATTAATATTGGTAATAAAGATAATATAACGATGGCAATAATAATTAAAGTAAAGTGTTCTTGAACAGCTTTGATATTACCAAATAAGTATCCCATTGTTAAAAATAATGAAACCCATACAATTCCACCAATGGCATTATATTTTATAAATTTAGGATAATGAAGTTCTCCCATTCCAACAACAAATGGAACAATAGTTCTAATTATGGGCATAAAACGAGCTAATAATACAGCCGTTCCTCCATATTGTTTTACTAAGTCTTCAGCTTTTTTTAGGTTTTCATCTTTTATTAATTTGAATTTTTTATTATTTAGTATTTTTTTACCAAAGTGTTTTCCAATTTCATAGTTAACAGTATCACCTAGAATAGCACTCATTATGATTATTACAATTAATAACCAAAAGTTCATTTTTCCAATAGCGGCAAATGTACCAGCAGCAAAAATTAATGAATCTCCAGGTAAAAATGGTAAGAAAACTAAACCTGTTTCACAAAAAATAATTATAAACAATATGGGATATATAAAATTTCCATATTCTTGAATAAATTGTCCTATATATTGATTACAATGTAGTAAAAAATCAATTAATTGCATTTATATCCTCCTTAACTTTATCAATTATAATATGAAAAATTAACTATTTAAACTTTACGTAGTGTATTCCTAATTTTTTATAGATAGAAGACGCTCTTGGAAGTTTAAAAATTCTTGCAAATAACAAATTATAAAATTCATCAATTAAAACGATTGTACAAAGACTAAAACTGATTATTAAAAATAATTTTTTATTCATTTTTCGCGCTAAATAGAAACAAGCTGGAATAATTCCATAAATTAAAAGTAGGCTTGATAGTCCAAAAAAGAAAGCACTTCTAAAACATACAAATCCACCAATATTTCCAAAGTTTAAAATTTCTGCGTTATAGTTCCAACATCTAAGACCATCACGTAAAAGATACATCCCAAGTCCAGAAAAATATTCTAAAATACCACATGATATAAAACCTATTAAAAATACTTGAAATGGTTTTTTGCGCCTTTTATAAGTTAAAAAGTAAATCATAATTGACCCTGTAGCATATATATTTATCCAAGGTAAGAAATTCCCACCTCTCCAAAAAAATTCTTTCATGCCACCATTAAAGTAATAAAAAATAAATTCATATATAAAACCAAAAGTACCAGCAATTACAATAATTAAACTAAATATTCCAAGCGTTGTTAGTTTATCAAATGAATAATCATAATTTAAATATTTTGTATATTTTTCCTTCATATTTCATACACCATACTTCCTAATACTATTCTTTTTGATTATAACATATTAATTAAAAATAAAAAACCAATCATTGATTGATTTTAAATATTAAATTTCTACAAAATACTTTTTAATTATTAAGTTTACATTTGAAAAATCAATATTAGCAGTTTGAGCATCACCAGTAATTCCACATTGAATATATAAATCTGTTTTTGCATCAAATTTGGTAACAATCGTTTCTGAACAATCCATTCTAGAAGTACTTCCAGCTTTTAATTCGAATGATAAGTCTTGTATAACAGCTCCATTAGAATTTGACAAATGAAAGATTGCACCATGACTTTGATCAACACCAGATATTTGCCCACAAAGGGTAATTTCATAATATCCGGGTTGCATTACAGAAAAATGTGTATCATTTAATTTAACTATGATATCATTATTTTCGGGAATACTTATTAATTCTTGAAATACCATAATTCTGGAGTAGTGAGCTTGAGCATAACTTGCAAACAAAATAGCCTCATAATTAGTTTCTATCGGTTTTGCCTGACCAGTATCACCTTTTGGACCAGTAGGGCCGATGTCACCTTTTGGACCAGTAGGGCCGATGTCACCTTGGGGTCCCGTCGGACCAATATCACCTTGAGGTCCCGTCATACCGATATCGCCTTTTGGACCCTTAACATCACCTATATCACTCCATGTATCTTTAGTAGAATCCCATATATATAAATCATTGTTAATAATGTAACAATCTCCATTTGTACCTGTTGGATGATTTTTAATTAGTTCCTCTAATGAATTATAACTACCTAATATTTCCAAACCTTTTCCAGCAGGTCCAGTTGGACCAGGAATCATTTGACAAGGATATATTCCTATTTTTTTTAATCTTTTTTGGATTTTAGCATTTTCCACAATTTCCGATATTTTATTTTCAAAATTCATTTTTCATCCCCCATTTAGTTATTACAATATATGAGGTAAAATGTTTTTTGATTGTGGTATAATGTAGTAAAGTAAAAATTAAGAAAGGAATTAAAATATGAATAAGAAAATAGATTTGCACATACATACTAATAAATCAGATGGAAAACTTAGTCCAAAGGAGGTAATTGATGAGGCATTAAAAAATGGTGTTAGTACAATTGCAATAGCTGATCATGATACTATAGAAGCATATAGTGATGAATTATTTAATTATGCAAAAAAAAATAATATTAATATTATACCAGCAGTTGAAATATCTACTAAAACTAAAAAGGGTGGAGTCCATGTACTTGGATATAATATAGATTATAAAAGTGAAGAATTCAAAAAAAGATTATTTGCATTAAGAAATATAAGACATAATTATTTATATAAAGTCGCTGACAAAATAAGTGATTTAGGTTATAAAATTGATGTAGAGGCTCTTGATAAAATTGATGCTGTTACAAAAGCTCATATTGCATCAAATGTGGTTGATAATAAAGAAAATGAAACCTTATTAAAAGAAGTTTTTGGATATATTCCAAGTAGGGGAGAATATATTGAAACAATAATGAATGAAGGATGTCCTGCATATGTTAAAAAGGAAACGTTAACACCAAAAGAGGCTGCTCAAATAATTAGACAAGCTGGTGGTAAGGTAGTTTTAGCTCACCCAGTTGCATATGAATACGAAGATGATTTAACCGAAGAAGATATTTTAAATTTAGTAAATGAAATGCAAGCAGATGGAATTGAAGCTAATTATATTTATATAAATAGAAGTAATAATGATGAAAAAATAAATGATACTAAAAAATGGAGAAATTTTGCTAAAAAAAATAATTTATTTACAACTATAGGATCTGATTTTCATTATGCTGATGGTATTGCACCTTTAATTGGTCTTGTTAGTGAAAATTTAGATTTAGATGATAATTATTTTGAAGAAGTTTTAAAGAATTTAAATAATTAGAAATTATTTACAAATAATAAAATGTAAATAATTTTTTTTAAAAAAGTCTTGACTTAGAGTTAACTCCAAGGATTCTTGTGTTATAAATAGAAGGAATATAATGTAAATTATAAACTAATGATAAAAACTATTTATTTCATAATTAGTAGCAAAAATAAGTGTAAAAATATATCTGTATATATTAGAAAGTTTTTTAAATTAAATAAATTGAAGATTAAAAAATAAATATAGACAAAAATTTGACAAGTAAATACATTTTTTTAATAAGTTAAATTTTAATAATCTAATTCAAAAAATTACATTTGTTGTAAATAAATTAATATTTTTATTTATTTTTTTCGTTAAGTACACTATATTTTTATTACATATTAATTATACATTTTAAAAGTATTTTCATAAATTAAAATAGAAGAATTGAAATATGATAATTGATTCTAAAAAAATAGAGGAGGGTGTATAATGAATAGTTGTAATGATTATGAGCGAATAAGAAAAAAAATTGAAGAAGAAAGAAAAAAATACAAATTTTGTTATGTGCAAGGTCCAACCGGACCACAAGGAATAAAAGGAGAACAAGGACCACAAGGAGAAAAAGGGGAACGAGGAATACCAGGCCCTGTAAGTATTGGAGTTGGAGTTACAGAAACAGTAGAAGCGTTTGAAGACGCTAAAGTAGAAAATGTTGGAACAACAGAAGATGTTATTTTGAATTTTAAAATACCAAGAGGTAAGCAAGGAATAGATGGAAAAATTGGACCACAAGGAATACCAGGTCCAAAGGGAGAGAAAGGAGAACAAGGACCACAAGGAATAAAAGGAGAAAAAGGAGATCAAGGACCATCAACTATCCAAATTGGAAATATTGAAACAATAGAGCCAACAGAAGAAGCTGAAGTAGTAAACGTTGGAACACCAGTAGATGTAGTTTTAGATTTTAAAATACCTAAAGGAGAACAAGGAGAACAAGGACCAAGAGGGCTTCCTGGAGAAATAGGGAGAACAGAACACATTGCTATAGATGAAACTGAAACATTAGAACCTGGAGAACCAGCGCAAGTTATGGATACTTTTGAAGATTGGGTGCATCATTTAGCGTTTTTAATTCCAAAAGGAGCTAAAGGAGATGTTGGAGAAAGAGGACCACAAGGTCCTGCAGGTCCTCCAGGAACAGAATTTGTATCTTCTTATGGGATTAGATATTCAATGACTGATACACAACTTACATTATCACAAGGAACTGATACAATAATTCCACTACCTGAAAAAGGAACAGCCTTTCTTACAGAATATCCAGATAATAATTCTATTAAGATAAAAGAAGGTGGAGTATATTTGGTATCATATTTATTATGTGGAGCAACAAATGAAGAATGTTCTATAACTATGTCTGTTAGAGCAAATGATGTACTACAACCTGCTACAAGTGCAACAAGTGAATTTAGCGCCCAAATAATTAATAATATAAGTGGAACAACAATTGTATCATTACAAGCAAATGATCTTATAACTTTAAATGTAAAATCATCTAAAGTGGTTGATTTGAAATTTAATGGAAGTACTAATGCAATGTTAAGTGTTACTAAAATACATTAAGAATGGGGAACTCCTATTCTTTTTAATTACTTCATTTTTAATTTTTAACATAAATTATTATAAAGGAAGGTGATAATTATTCAAATAATAGATAATAATACAGTTGTTGTTATGACTAGTGATGAATTAAAACAAGTTTTGAGTGAAGATAATGGTTATGAATATGTTTATTTAGGAAGTGATATTAATGCTACAAGTGGTTTTGTTATAAATAGTAGTAAGGGTAAAATTGTTATTGATGGAACATATAATAATACAAAATATACTTATACAAATAATTTAAGTTCGGAAGAAACGGTTATAAAAGTAAGCACAGCTAATAAAAGAATCATATTGAAAAATATGAATATAGTATCTTCACATGGTTATGGAGTTATTTACGTTCCATCTCATCCAAACTATTCTAATGTGGTAGTAGAATATAATAATATAAATTTTAGTGGAATCGAACTTTCACAAAATTATTATGGAACTACTAAAATTATAGATTCAGTTTTAGAAGTGAAAGATACTAATAATGTTTCTGCACAAAGAGCCTGTAATTCCAACAGAATCATAATAGATGGAAATACAACAATTACAAGCGATTCAAATACAAATACAATTTTCTTTTTTAATGATGTTATACCATCATTAGTTAAAATTATGCCAAATAGCAGAGTAAGTATTACGACTAATAGAGAATTTATGAATGGAACTAATAGGTTGGATTTAATAGTAGGGCATGGTGCAGAATTTCTTTTAACAACAGGGAATGGTTTTGCAATAACAACAACACATGGTGCTAGAAATGTTTTAATAGAAGAAATGGCTAATTTTACATTTATTGAAAAAAGCCATCAAAGAGTTCCAATGTGGAATGTATTTGGAGATTTTAAAGTTTCAGAAGGAGCAAGCATATCTGTAATAAACACATATATGACAACGCCATCAGATAACTATAATATTTATTTTAAAGGAACTAATCAGAAGTTTATACTAGATAATCCAAAATATGTAAATATTTATACCAAGAATGCGAATGTAGTCTATACCAATAATCCTGTTGATTTTTCCTTTAGCTTTAGTAGACTTAACATGTGGATATATGCTCTAGATTATACTTCTGCTTGCACACTTGATGATACACCAGCATTTTATTGGTATAAAGAAAATACACCAGCTAAAATAACGGGTGTATTAAATAAAGATAGTACTACAGTTACATCGCATAATTTTACAGATACTGAGTTAAGTTCAATATCAGATATAAATAGTTTTTCCTTTCAAGATAAAAAAATATTAACTATCGGAATGGTTAAGATAAATGTCCATCCAATTACAAATTCTATAGATACTATTTCAGGTCATACTATACCTTATGCAAACGTTAAAATGGAATATAATAATAAAAGTTTAACAGCGGTCTCAGATGAAAATGGTTTTTTTGAAGTAAATGTTGATTCTGCTATTTTAGATAATACAAGAGTTAAAATAACATCTTGTTTAAATAGTTGTTTTACTGAAAGAAATGTAATAACACCTTTTATGGGAGAGTTAACTCTTTTAAAAGCAACAAAAAATATTCCGTTTAGTATGATACCGTCTTCAACTAATCCAATTATATTACCTAAAAAAAATGAAACAGTGGTAACTGTAGTTGATAGTAGAGTAAATAGTACTAACTGGAAATTATATTTAAATTATACAAATCCAATGATAGATAGTACAGGTAAAGTACTAATAGATTCATTATTTTTTAAGAAATTTAATAATGAAGAAGCTCTTTTAAATACAAATAAAAAATTAATATATGAATCAAGTGATAATGGGGGAGTAGTAGGTGTAAGTAATGTTACATTTTCGACCGATAAAGGATTGTTTCTAAAACCTAGCAAAGATTTGCTTGAAGATGAAGATTATTCTACATTAATAATTTGGAGTATTGAGGCATAATACCTTTACAAAAAAGAAAATTGATTCATAAAATATATTGTAATGAGGTGAATTATGACAAGTGATTATATTTATATTAAACTTTGCAGTAATAAAAGTATAAGTCTAAGTAATTTAAAAATAAAATTAAAAGATAAAAGTAATAAGATTGTTTTTAATGGAACAATAGATTGTTTTGGAAAACTAAAAATACCAGTATGTAATAATGAGGTGTATAAATTAGTCATATATTCTAATTTATCAATTGTGGTAGTACCTTTAATTGCAAAAAAAGATAGATTTTATTGTATAAATATTGATAATAAACCAAGAAAAGAACATCTTATTACGATAATGTTAATGGATAAAAATTATCCAAATATAAAAATAGAAGGGGGGAAAATGATATTGTGGCAAGACACACAATTCCAATAACGAATGGAAAAGGAAGCATTGAACTTGTAACTGGTACATATAATGCCCAAGCTTTAGCTGGTGGATATGATGCAACAACACTTGATCCCAAAAGTGTAACTATTATAGATGGAACAGATACATATGCTTTTACAATAAGTGCAAAAGGAACTTTAACACTTCATGTTACAGATACAGGAGATCCTAATACAGGAATACAAATTGTTGGTGCTAAATTTATAAGAACAGATAGTACGGGAACGATAGTTGGAAAGGAAATAACAACTAATGAAGATGGGAATGCTGTATTTAACAATGTTCCTTTTGCTGAATCTGGAAGTACAGCAATATATTATAAGCAAATATCAAGTGATGGAGGTCACACATTTGATGATACTATTAAATCAATTGTTATGACTGAATCATCTGAAACAGTGCAAATAACAAACCCAACAGCACCAGTTAGAAACTTCACATTAATGGATGCAAGTTTCCCTAATATACCAGTTATAGATGGTCAAATAATACTTGAAGATAATTAATAAAGAAGCAAAAATTTTATAAAATTTGCTTCTTTTTAAATGCTTCAAAACTGTGAAAATTCTTTTTAGCTATAAAACTTAGTATAGATTAATTTGATGTTAAAAAAATGTAGATTCTTTTAATTTAAATCCACATTTTTTATTTTTTTGTTCTTTTTATGAGTTTAGCATGAACTACCATTTTATCATTATCATTATAACAAGTGGATAAAGTAAGTATATTATCGTTAGATCCTACATTTGTATTAAATCTATGATTACTTCTGTTTTTAATCATATCTAAAAAGTTTTGATATTCGGTATCATTATAAAAATCAGTTTGTAAGTAATCACTAGTAGTAGGTATATGATAAATACTAAATATTTGCCATAAACTATTTTCTGTTTGATTATCAATAATAATTGTATATGTTAAAATACCATCAGCTCAAACTTGTTTATCAGCTGTTTTGGTAATAGATAATCCATCAATTATTGTAACAACAGAAACAGTAGATGTTATAGAGGTTGGTATATTATTATAAATTCCTGCAGAAGTGGCCGAATTTCTTAATTCTGATTCCATAATGACCTCCTTATATTTTATTTTATGTTTAATAAATAAAAGTGCTAAAGTATTTTTTTTAGAAAAATTATTATAAAATGACTATTTAAAAAAATATATTATTCATAAACTAAATTAGAACAATTATAGTTTTATACAAATAATAGAGGAGGAATATGATTGAAAAAATATCAAGAATTAATTGAAAACCTAAAATTAAGAAATAAAATATTAAATCTAGGAATTTGTAATTCTATTATAGGTCCCGCAGGTCAAAAAGGAGATATAGGACCAACCGGACCAAAAGGTGATCATGGAGATATAGGGCCAAAAGGTGATCCTGGTGATATAGGACCAACGGGTCCGATTGCAATATCATCTACTGAGGGATTATTTTTTACAAATTTTTTAGAAACAAATACATCTGGAGAAATGTTACTTCAAGATTCATGGCTGGTACCTAATGAATCGGAATATTTTTCTTTATTGAATGAAACTGATATAAAAGTTCAACCAGGTATTTATGAAATTTCTTTTTCAGGTTTAATAGAAAAAGCAGATGATTCTCATGGTGCAACATTTTATCTCAAAGATGATCGTGGATCTGCACTTAAAGACTTATCCTTTGAATTATTAGCGGGAAATGGAAAACAAATGAGTTTTTCACAAACGATTCTTTTTAGATTTGAACAAGAAACAACTTTACAAGTAAAAGCTGATATACTAGGAAATCAAGATGACTCTAATGTAGTAGTAACGAATGTTAATTTAGTTATGAAAAAAATTTATGAATAAAACATATCTTTTTGATGTGTTTTATTTTATTTAAATTAAATTATATAGTATAATATTGTTAGTTTAATATTAGAGGTGGATATGAAAAAGAGACAAGAAATATATGATTTGTATTGGTATTTCGCAAGTGAAAGACAAAATATATTTATAAAAAAACTAAATGGCGAACCTTCACCATGGACAGATGATAAAATATTACAAGATTATAAATTTTGTAATAGTTATCGCGTTAATGATAGGGTTAGTCAATATTTATTAAAAAACGTTATATATAATGGTAAAAAATATTCTGATGCTGATATGATATTTAGAATAATATTATTTAAACTATTTAATAAGGAATCAACTTGGCAGTTATTATTAAATAATTTTCATGATATTACTTTAAAAACATTTAATGTAAAAGAATACTCAAAAGTATTAGAAAACGCTATTTCAAGTGGCATAAAAATCTATAATGATGCTTATATAAGTTGCGCTAATAAAGCTTTTGGTTATGACAGGAAGCATGATAACCATTTAGAGCTTTTAAATAAAATGTTTAATATAGATAAAATGCAAGATAAAATCATTAAATGTCAAACAATGAAAGAAGGCTTTGATATTATAAAAAGTTATCCTTTAATCGGAAACTTTATGGCTTACCAATTGGTAACTGACATTAACTACAGTGAAGTCGTAAATTGGAGAGAAGATGAGTTTACAATAGCAGGACCTGGTTCATTAAGAGGTATAAAAAAATGTTTTATTGATAAAGGAAGCTTAAGTAATGAAGATATTATTAGATATATGTATGAACATCAAGATGAAGAATTTAAAAGACTTAATTTAAATTTTAAAAGAATTGGAAATAGACCATTACAACTTATAGATTGTCAAAATATATTTTGTGAACTAGATAAATATTGTAGAGAAGCCGTACCAAATTTAAAATCGAATCGAACAAAAATAAAAAAACACTATGTGCCAAAGAAAGAAAAAATAGAATATTTTTATCCACCTAAATGGAATATAAAATAATGATTAGGAGTTGATAATATGAACTTAAATATTTTTTGGAGTATTTATATTTTAACTTTTTCACTAGCAATGCTTATTATTTGGTATTTTACTTATTTTAAAAAAAGAAACAAAGAAAAAAGGTGCCTAGAAAAAACAACAGGCATAGTAATTAGATACTCAAATACGAGATACAATAGTATTAGACTTCCGGTTGTTCAATATATTGTGGATAATAAAAAATATAAGGTTGTGGGTCCAAAATTTAGATGGATAGTTGTGAAAAAAATTAATAATCCATTAAATAATTCTAAAAATGAAATTATTAGTAATTTAACTACTAAAAAATCACTTCCAGAAATATTAAAAATTAGTTTATACAATAATCAAATTATTAACTTTAAAAGATTACCACTATATGAATTATACCCTGTAAATAGTGAGGTAGAGGTCTATTATAATCCTTCAAAACCAAAAGAAAGTTATGTTGAAAGGAATGTAAAACCAAGTAAACTTTTAAACCTTATATTGTTAGGTGGAATAATTTTGATGATTTTTTCCTTATATTTAATCAGTAAAATATAAAAGCAGATTTAAAAAATCGCTTTTTTTTATTAAATATTTACAATTTATAACATTCGTATTATAATGATAACATAAGTTATAAATAACGCGTGTTATTGTTAAAGGAGGTTTTATTATTCCAGCTATAAGAAAAACAAATAAAGAAAATATTATAAGTGCTAGTGTAGAAATAATTAGAAAAGAAGGAATTCAAAATCTAAACGCCAGAAAAATAGCTAAAGTATTAGGATGTTCTACCCAACCAATATTTTATGTTTATAAAAATATGGATGAAATAAAAGAAGATGCACTTAAAAAAATTTCTGAAACATTTGATGAAGCAATGCTTAAAAATAACTATGATAAACCAGCATATAAAGATATAGGAAAAAACTATATTAAGTTTGCTAAAGAAGAACCAATTCTTTTTAAATTACTATTTAATAGTGAAATTAATGAAAAAGCATTATGCTTTATAGATTTGACAGGATCGTCTGAAAAAATACATGAAGTTATATCTAGACAAACAGGACTTACAAAAGAACAAGCCAAAAATTTTCATTTAAAAATGTGGCTATATGTAAATGGTATAGCTAATTTAGTAGCAAATAATACTTGTGAATTTAGTGAAGAAGAAATTGAAAAATTACTAACAGAACAATATATTGCAATGTTATTATTTGAAATCGATAAAGGAAATATAAAAAAAGAAGTATTAGATAAAGTACTTAACAATAAATTAAAAAGAAGGGAAGATGTAAAATGAAAAATTTAAAAAATATTATGTGGGGACTTGTTTTAATTACGATCGGAACAATCCTTGGAACAAATACTTTGAAAATAACTAATATAGATATCTTTTTTGATGGATGGTGGACATTACTAATCATTGTTCCAACCTTTATAGGTATATGTACAGAAAGGGATAAAAAAACTAATCTTATATTCTTAATAATTGGTATTCTTTTATTACTAGCAGCAAGAGATATCCTTGATTTTAAAATATTAATAAAAATGATTTTACCTATAATTCTTATCATAATAGGCTTATATATGATATTTAGAAATATGTTTAATAAAAAAATGAATCAACAAATCAAAAAACTAAACAACAAATTAAGTTCTAATGAAAGATATGTATCAACTTTTTCTGAACAAAATATAAGTCTTGATGATGAAATTTTTAAAGGAACTAATTTAAATGCAACCTTTGGTGGAATAAAATTAGATTTAAGAAAAGCAATTATTAAAGAAGATGTTGTTATAAATGTTAGTGCTACTTTTGGTGGAATAGATATTTACATTCCAGATAACGTTAAAATAAAAATCAAATCAAATTCTATTTTTGGAGGGGTATCAAATAGAAAAAAAGATGATAAAAATGAAAGTAAGCATACAATATATATTAATGCATCGTGTGTCTTTGGAGGAGTAGAAATTAAATAGAGAGGAATTTTATGAAAAAAATAATAGAAGTTAGTAATTTAACTAAAGAATATAAAAATAAAAAAGCTGTTGATAATTTATCATTTGCTTTATATGAAGGTGAAATACTTGGTTTACTTGGCCCAAATGGAAGCGGAAAAAGTACGACTATCAATTGTCTTCTTTCGTTATTAAAATATCAAAAAGGAAGTATAAAAATATTTGGAAAGGTGATGCAACCTGATTCTTATGATATAAAATCAAAAATAGGAGTAATATTTCAAGATGTCGCTGTATTTGATGAGTTAAATGTTTATGATAATATTAACTATTTTTGTGGACTATACATAAAAGATAAAAAAACTAGATCAAAATATGTAGAAGATGCAATTGATCTAGTAGGATTAAGTGAGTTTAAAAAATACTATCCAAAACAATTGTCAGGAGGTTTACTTCGTAGATTAAATATTGCTTGTGGAATTGCCCATAAACCAAAATTAATTTTTTTAGATGAACCAACTGTTGCTGTTGATCCACAAAGTCGAAATAATATTTTAGATGGCATAAAAAAATTAAGAGATGATGGGGCAACTATAATTTATACAACACATTATATGGAAGAAGTAGAAATTCTTTGTGATAGAATTATTATTTTGGATAAAGGAAAAATAATAGCTCAAGGAACAAGTGAAGAATTAAAAAAACAAGCAAATATTAAAGTAAAAGTAGAACGTGTAGGACCAACTTTAAATGATGTCTTCTTAAAACTTACAGGAAAGGAATTAAGAGATTAATGTTTATTCATAATTTAAAATATACAATTAAAACGTTATTTAAAAATAAAGTTTTAATCTTTTGGACCTTTGCCTTTCCAATCGTTTTAGGACTATTTTTTAATATGGCTTTTTCAAATATAGAAAAGGCTGAAAAGTTACAAGTTTTTGATATTGCTGTTGTTAATAATAATGCATTTCAAAAAGAAAAAATTTATCAAGATGCGTTGAAAAAATTAGAACATGGCAAAGATAAATTATTTAATATTAAATATGTTAGTCAAAAAAAGGCGAATAAACTTTTAAATAATTCTGATATTAAAGGATATATTATTTTTAAAAATGATAAACCAGAAGTAGTTATAAAAGAAAATGGTACTTATCAAACTATTATTAAATTTGTGATTACAGAAATAAATCAAAATAAAATAATGATAGAAAATTTAAGTAAAAAAGAGGTAGAAGATGAAATTGCAAATGGAAATGTTTCTATTGATCAAGAAAAAATAGTTGATAATATCTTAAATAAAATTAAAAGTGAAAAAGTAGAATTTAAAAATATTTCTAATTCTAATTTGAGTTATATGCAAATAGAGTATTACACTTTAATTGCTATGGCTTGTATGTATGGAGGTATGCTTGGACTAACAGCTATAAATAATTCTTTAGCTAATATGAGTAGTAAAGGAAAAAGAATTTCTGTATCACCAAATAAAAAGAGTGTAATCGTTTTAAGTTCCGCTATTGGATCATATATTGTAAGTTTAGTTGGTTTAGTATTACTTTTAGTTTTTCTAAAATTAATTTTAAAAGTAGATTTTGGAAATAATGCCTTTTTAGTTATTTTGCTTTCTCTAGTTGGAAATTTAGCTGGTATTTCTCTTGGAGTTTTAATTGCTTCTATATTTAGAGTATCAGAAGGTGCGAAGACAGGAATCACTATTGCTATAACAATGTTTTTATCAGTTCTATCAGGAATGATGGGAGTTACTTTAAAATATGTAATCGATAAAAATATTCCAGTAGTTAATCTTATTAATCCAAACAATTTGATAACTGATGGTTTTTATTCATTATATTATTATGATACTTTAAGTAGATATTTTAGAGATATAAGTTATTTGTTAATATTTATAATTATCTGTTTAACAATTTCTTTCATTAGTTTGAGGAGGGAAAAGTATGACAGTATTTAAAACTATATTAAAAATATTAAATAAATTAAAAGGAATGCTAATTCTATATACTGTGATGTTAATTTGTATAACAGTATTAAATCAAACGTCAGGAAATCAAATAACTAGTTTTGAAGAAGAAAAGCCAGATGTTTTAATTGTAAACAAAGATCAAAAAAATATTGTTACTGATAGTTTTATTAAATATATAAGTAAACATTCTAAAATAAAAAAGATAGATATAAAAGATGAAGAGAAAATAAATGATGCTATTTTCTATAGAGATGTTAATTTTGTTATATATATACCAAAAGGTTTTGGAAATGATATATTAGATGGTAAAAATCCTAGTTTAAAATATAAAGCAAGTGGTGATGAATATTCATCATATAGTCAAATGTTGGTTGAAAAATATATAAAAACAATGCTTGTCTATAGAGATTATTATAGTGGTAAAGAGTTAATAAACGAAGTAGATAAAACAGTAGAAAAAGAAATAAAAGTGGATTTAAAAACTACTTTAGATACATCAAAATTAAGTAGTATGACTAGATACTTTAATTTCTTAAATTATGCCTTTTTAGCTGGATGTGTATATTGTATAAGTATGATTTTATCAAGTTTGAAAAATGAAAACATAAGAAAAAGAACGATTGTTAGTAGTTATGATTACAAAAAATATAATAGAATTGTATTATTTTCAAATGCTATTGTAATATTTGCCATGTGGGTACTATATATGATTTTAAGTTTAATTTTATTTAAAGATTTAATGATAAGTTTAAATGGATTATTATATATTATTAATTCTTTTCTGTTTACTTTTTGTGCTTTAACAATTGGTTTCTTAATAGGTAATATAACTCAAAATAAAAATGCTATTGGTGGTATAGTAAATGTTGTGGCACTAGGAACATCATTTTTATGTGGATGTTTTGTACCGTTTGAATATATGCCTAGTTATGTTATAAAAATCGCTCATATTCTTCCAACATATTATTTTGTTTCAAATAATGAAATGATTAAGAAATTAGAATTATTTAGTTTTCAAAATATCAAACCACTATTAATTAATGGATTAGTAATTGTTTTATTTAGTGGGTTATTTATTATCATAACTAATTATATAAGTAGAAAAAAACAAGTAATAAAATAAGGTAATAATTATGAATAAACTATTATTAAATATTGAATCATTCGAAAGAATGATTTTTTTCATTTACATAATTTTACTTTTAAACTTGCCTTTAAGTTTAATTTTAGGGAATTTATATGATATAATTTTTTTAGGTGGTAAAGTGAAAATAGGTTACAAAAATAATTTAGAAAGTTAGGATAGAAATATGATATTTAGTATACTAGCATTTATTACATTAATAATAAGTATCTGCATAAAGGATAGAAAAAGATCTTTATGTGTGCAATCTTTAAATTGTTTGTTTGAAGCAATTTACAATTTTATAATATCAGCTTTTACTGGAGCGTTTTTAAGTATAATTAATTTAATACGTTCATTTTTATTTATAAATAAGAAAAAATTTAGTAAAAGGGTATATTTAATAATGTTAATTGTTTTTGAATCAATTATAATTATTAATTGTCTATACACATGGCAAGGATTTATTTCATTATTACCAACAATTGGTTCAATAATTAGAACATATTGCTTATGGCAATCAAATATGAAACTAGTAAGAATTTCAGGAATTACTACAGGTTTGTTATATGGCTCATATTATATTTATTATAGTAGTTGGTTTATGGTATTAGGTGATGTGGTTTTATTAGTTACTGGAATTTATGTTCTATTGAAAAATGATATAAAAATAAGGAGAAAAATATGAAATTATATGTAGTTAGACATGGACGAACAAATTGTAATGATGAAGGAAAATATAATGGTAAGTTAGATGAAGATATAAATGAAACTGGAATAAAACAAGCAGAGGAAGCACGAAAAAAAGTAGAAAAATTAGATATAGATTTAATAATATGTTCTCCCTTATTAAGGACGAAACATACTTGTAATATTATAAATGCCAATAATATACCAATTATTTATGATAAAAGATTAGAAGAAAGAGATTGTGGAAAATTAACAAATGAAAAGTTAGGAGAATTTTATTATACTGATTATTGGAATTATTATTCAAATAAAAAAATTGAAGGATTAGAAACAATACCTGAATTATTTAAAAGAGTATCCTTATTTTTAGATGAAATAAAAGAAAAATATAAAGATAAAAATATTTTAATTGTAACACATGGAGGTGTTGCAAGAGGCATTTATTTTTATTTTAATGAAATTCCAAAAGATGGGAAATTGGAAAATTTTGGCTCAGGTAATTGTGAGATAAAGGAGTATGAACTATGAAAATAACAAGTAAAGAAGCCAAAGAATTATTAGAAATCGAAAGACAAAAAGCAAAGGATGATAGATGGATTACCCATTGTTTATGTGTTGGTGATAGTGCCGGTAGAATTGCCAAGACGTTAAATGATAAAGGATATAGTGTTGATGTAGATAAAACGATTACACTTGGATATTTACATGATATTGGTAAATATAATGGAGAATCACATGGTCATGTTATGAGAGGGTATGAATATTTAAAAAGTAAATGATATGATGATGAATATGCTAATATATGCCTAACACACTCATATTTAAATAACGATATTGTGTGTACTGCTGGAGGTGTACCCAATCCAGATGATAATCCATTTTTAGCTAATTTTATAAAAGAACATGAATATACAATTGAAGAAAAATTAATAAATTTATGTGATTTAATGTGCCCTCAAGCTAATAAAGTATTTACAATTGATAAAAGATTAATTGATATTATGACTAGAAGAGTTGCATATTCAAATACGCAATATCATATTAAAGAAACTTATAAATTAAAAGAATATTTTGATGATTTATTAGGCTATAATTTATATGATTTATTTCCTGAAATAAAAGAAAATTTGTAAAATGAAAATATATCTAGTTAGACATGGTGAAGTACCTCATAATGCATTTAAAGTGTATAGTAATGAAAATGAAGATTTAAATGATAGAGGAATAATGCAAGCAAAAAGATTAAAAAATACCATTGAAAATTTAGACTATGACATTGTAATTTCTTCACCATTAATAAGGACAAGACATACAGCTCAAATAATTAATGCTAAAAATAAAACTATTTTAATTGATAATAGATTAGAAGAGAGAAATCCAGGAGATTTAAACGGAAAACCTATAAGTTTTACCAATAGAGAAGAATATTGGAATCACTATACAAAGATACAATATGGAACAAGTGAAAATATTCAAAAATTTTTTGGAAGAGTTTATGATTTTTTAGATGAACTTAAAACAAAAAATTATGAGCAAGTATTAATAGTAGCTCACTCTGGTGTATCAAAAGCTTTTAGTGGTTACTTTGAAGGTATTAAAGATGGAAAATTTTTAAATAGAGGCCTTAAAAACTGTGAGATAAAGGAGTACGAATTATAAAAGGTAAAGGATATTATAATATGTAAAAAAACAAGGAGACTTTTTATGAATAATAAATACTATTTTAAAGATGATACAAAATTAACTAATTATTTTTTATGTGATATTGTAATTGATAATATAAAATTTTCATCAGGTGAAGCAGCTTATCATTATCAAAAATTTAAGGATAAAGATATTAAAAAATTAATATTAAAACTTTCTCCTGATGAAGCAAAACATGTTAGTAGAGAATTATCTAGATTCATAAGAGATGATTGGGAAAGTGTTAAATATGATTCGATGAAAAAAGTAGTAATGGAAAAATTTAAACAAAATAAAGATTGTTTAGAGGAATTATTAAATACTGGATCTATGGAATTAATCGAAGACACAACAGGATGGCATGATAATACTTGGGGTGAATGTTCATGTGATGATTGTAAAAATTTAAAACATCAAAACTTGTTAGGAAAAATTTTGATGGAAGTAAGAGAAGAATTGAAATTTATTCCAAGAGATGATTTGTCAAAACAAGTTCAAAATTCATTAAATGTTTCGACTACATTAAATTTGTTAAATAATTGTAAGGGAATGGCAAAAAATGATGATTGGATTTTACATTCAATTTGTGTTGGTAATACTGCTGGAGTAATAGCAAAAACATTAAATTTAGATGAAGAATATGCAAAGGTACTTGGATATATTCATGACATTGGTAAAAGGTTTGGACTTAATAGTCATGAAGGTGTGATACCTCATGCTATTAATGGATATAATTATTTAAAAAAGTTAGGTTATAGTGAAGAATATGCAGGAATATGTATAAAACATTCATTTTTAAATAATGATATAAATTGTTTGGCAAATGATAGGGATTACACAGATTCACTTAATGAAAATTATAATTTTATAAAAAATTATCTTTTAAAAGAGTATACAATCTATGAAAAAATTATAAACCTTTGTGATTTAATGTGTACAACTAAATTACAAACAGTAGAAAAAAGAATGATTGATTTATTATTAAGACATGGTGTATATAAAAATACACACTATCATTTAATTGAAACATTAAAATTAAAAAAATATTTTGATGATTTACTAGGTTACAATTTATATGATTTATTTCCTGAAATGAAAGAAAATCTGTAGAATGAAAATATATATCATTTTGAAATTTATGTAAAAAAATTACAAAAATGTGAATATATTGTCAAAATTATGTGCAAAAGTGTGATATAAGGCAACATTATTTTTGCAAAAGTGTGAAATGAAAAAAAACCGAATAAATTTATCTTAGATAAAAATATAGAATTTACTGAAATATAAAAAGCTTTAATTTAATACAAGTAATGATACAATAGAATTGTTTTTATGGAGGTTTTGATATGAAAAATGAAGAATTAATAAAACTTAGAGAAAATTACAATAAATTAATAAATGAAAGAAATAAGATACTTGCATTAAAATCTAAAATAGAAAAGTTAGAAAAAAATCCTGTAGTAAAAGAGTATTTAGATACCATTTCAGAATATGAAGATAGTAAAGCTAAGTATGTTAATCCCATAGAAAAAAAAGAAGATTCTTATTTTGTTAGAACAGCAGTTAATCAAACTACTATTACACCAGGAGAGGATTATTATGTTTATATGGGAACTTATAAGTATACTAATGAAATGGATATAATACATGCTCCAAATGATATAAGAGTAAATAGAAATGATAAGGATGCTGATTATGTAGTTTATTATAATTTAGAAGCTAGAGCTCATAGTTTCGAAGGACATGTTGAAATTTCTTGCTCAAAAGCTGATGAATTTGAATCTACTCATAAAATAATAGTTCCTAAAAATGTAATTAGTAGAGAGTCGTATTTTTATGATTTACAAGAAGAATATTATGAAATAGCTATACTAGAATCAGAAGACAAAGCAATAGAGAGAATTAACAAATTAGTAAAAAAATAGATATAGTTAAATAATACCATATATAATGTAATTGAAAATATGTTTGAAATAATGGTTATTAAAAATAAAATATTGTATAATTTTCTATAGATTAAAACTTTATTTTATATTTGAGGTTATCATATGAGAATTGGAATAGATATTGATAATGTAATAGCAGATTTAGATAAAACATT
>OLPW01001869.1_pt1 | contig 20145 bp, 19 predicted proteins | sample 1672161 | NCBI WGS metagenome assembly OLPW01 (sample SAMEA3136654, study PRJEB25190) | human gut metagenome
GAAGCGAAAAGCCGCATTCCGTCCGGAATGCGGCTTTTCAGTCTGTCGAAAAATCTTACATGCGAATGATTACGGAAAGGAAGATAGTGTGAAAGAAACCCATCAGGGGTGTCTTTCGCGTTCAATCAACCAGTTTTTCAAGCTTTAAAAAGCTTGAAAAACTGCCACAGCGTGTCAAAAAGACTTTTTGACACGCTGGAAAGAAAAATTTCTTTTTGCGCGCGGCTGTAAGCTCTGGGGATAGTGTGTGCAGACGCGCGCGGTTCATGCGCGCCAGATTCTGCCTTCTTTCCGGCATTGACTTTCCGCAGTCAAACGGGTAAGATGAATAGCAGCAAGAGGTGAAACGTATGCAGAATTTTGAAAATTTAACTGAGAAGCAGGTCGAAAGCCGCGAAATTTTCGACGGCTATATCATGCACGTCTTCAAAGACACCGTCGAGCTTCCGAACGGAAAGCTTGCCCCGCGCGAGTATATGCGCCATGTGGGCGCAGTGTGCGTCGTGCCGCTGCTCGATGACGGCAGCGTTCTTCTGGAGCGGCAGTTCCGCTATCCGGTCGGCAAGGTTCTGATGGAGATACCGGCAGGCAAGCTGGAGTACGGCGAGAACCACAGCGAGTGCGGTCTGCGCGAGCTTAAGGAGGAGACCGGCTGCACCTGCGACGACTACACCTATCTTGGCAGCCTTATTCCGACCCCGGCGTACTGCGGCGAGGTTATCCATATGTACCTGGCGCGCGGACTTCATTCCGGCAGCCAGAAGCTCGACGAGGGAGAGTTCCTCGATGTTGTGAAGATACCCCTCGACGAGGCCGTAGCAATGGTAATGCGCAACGAGATACAGGATTCCAAGACCCAGATAGCGCTGCTCAAGACCAAGCTGCTGCTTGAAAAGAACGCTCACTGAATGTAGTCGCGGTAGGCTTGCAGAATGCGTTCCTCGAGGCTTTCGCGCGCAGAGGTCGATATAGGGTGGATTATATCCCGGTAATCTCCGGTGGATTCACGGTGGCTCGGCATTGCCACGAACAGACGTTCGTCCCCCTGGACTATTTTGATCTCATGGACTGCTATAGCGTTGTCGATGGTGATCGAGACCAGGGCGCGGAGCCTTCCCTCGTGCATGGTTTTTCTTATTTTGATGTCGCTTATTTCCATAACTGACCTCCATTGTTTTTGGTGTTATTGTGGGAATTTCTGCGCGGATTATTCATAAAATAATAGTATTATTGCTCTGGAAGGAGTCCTTGCTTTGGAAGATTTTCTCACTGGTAAAAAGCACATTCACTTTATAGGAATCGGCGGTTCGGGAATGTATCCGCTGGCTCAGATACTGCATTCCCAGGGGTATTACCTGACCGGCTCAGACAATAACGAAACGGCGACCCTGGACGCGGTTCGGAAAATGGGTATCCCGGTACATCTGGGGCATTCCCCGGCGAATATCGAGGGCGCCGACCTCATCGTGCACACCGCCGCGATAATGGCTGATAACCCCGAGCTGATCGCGGCAAAACAGAGCGGAGTTCTCACCGTGGAGCGCAGCGAGCTGCTCGGATTAGTCACGAGCTGGTACAGCAAGGCGTTCTGCGTGAGCGGCACCCACGGCAAGACCACCACGACCTCCATGCTGACGCATATCCTGCTTGCGGCGGGCATCGACCTTTCCGCAGTCATCGGCGGCAAGCTCAAAGCGATAGGCGGCAGCGGCAGAGCCGGCAGGAGCGAGTATATGGTCTGCGAGGCGTGCGAGTTCGTGGATACGTTCCTGAAGCTGTTCCCGAATATCTCGATAGTGCTGAACATCGACCGCGACCACCTCGACTACTTCAAGACTATGGAGAATCTGAAGCTCAGCTTCTCGAAGTTCTGCAAAAAGACCACCGATATGGTCATCGCGAACGGAAGCGACGCCAACACGATGGAAGCGGTGAACGCAAGCGGCACGGCGGCTAAGGTGATTACCTTCGGCAAGGCTTCCGACTGCGATTTCTACCCCGAAAACATCGACCACAAGGCGGATTTCCTGACGGAATTCGACTTCATGCACCACGGCGAAAAGCTGGAGCACATTGCAATACACGTACCGGGACTGCACAACGTTTACAACGCAGTCGCAGCGTGCGCGGCGGCTTATTCAGCGGGGATCCCCGCTGAGGCGCTCCGGGAGGGGCTTGACAAGTTCGGCGGAGCAATGCGCAGATTCGAGCGGCTTGCGGAGATAAACGGCGTTACCATCGTCGACGACTACGCGCACCACCCGGCTGAGATAGCGGCAACGCTGAAAACCGCCAAGGAAATGAGCTTCAAGCGGGTCTGGGCGGTGCACCAGCCGTTCACTTATTCGAGGACTGCAATGCTGCTCGACGAGTTCGCGAAAGCGCTTTCCATCGCGGATAGGGTCGTGCTGACCGAGATAATGGGCAGCCGCGAGAAGAACACCTACAACATCTATTCCAAGGACCTCGCAGCGAAGATAGACGGCTGCGTGTGGTACACCGGCATGGAGGAGGTCGCACAGTACGTTGCGGCGAACGTCCAGCCAGGCGACCTGGTGATAACGCTGGGCTGCGGCGACATCTACAAGGCAGCCGACAGGATAATTGAAATTTTAAGGGATAAATAAGGAGCAGACATGTTTGAACTGAAAAAGACCGAGGGACGCGCGCGCCGGGGCGTATTCAACACCCCGCACGGCGCGATAGAAACGCCGTTCTTCATGAACGTAGGCACCGCCGCAGCGATAAAGGGCGGCATTTCCTCCATCGACCTGAAGGGACTGAAAACTCAGGTGGAGCTGTGCAATACCTATCACCTCCACCTGCGCCCCGGCGATGACATAATCTACAAGCTGGGCGGACTCCACAAGATCATGAACTGGGACAAGCCCATACTTACCGACAGCGGCGGATTTCAGGTCTTTTCGCTGTCGAAGCTCCGCAAAATAAAGGAGGAGGGCGTATATTTCGCCAGCCACATCGACGGAAAGCGCCTGTTCATCGGTCCGGAGGAGAGCATGCAGATACAGTCGCACCTTGCCTCCACCATTGCGATGGCGTTCGACGAGTGCATAGAGAACCCCGCTCCGAGGGACTACGTAAAGCGCTCCGTTGAGCGCACCACGAGATGGCTCCAGCGCTGCAAGGACGAAATGGCAAGGCTGAATTCCCTGCCGGAGACCATCAACAAGCAGCAGCTTCTTTTCGGAATAAACCAGGGCGGCACCTACGACGATATCCGCGTTGAGCACATGCAGACCATCTCCGAGATGGATATGGACGGCTACGCGATAGGCGGTCTCGCAGTCGGCGAGCCTACCGAGGAGATGTACCACATTCTGGACGTGGTTCTGCCGCATGCGCCGGTCAATAAGCCGCGCTACCTGATGGGCGTGGGAACTCCGTCGAATATAATCGAAGGCGTTTACCGCGGCGTGGACATGTTCGACTGCGTAATGCCCAGCCGCAACGCACGTCACGCGACTATCTTCACTTGGGACGGCATAATGCACGCAACCAACAAGTGCTACGAGCTGGACGAGCGTCCCCTCGACCCGAAGTGCGACTGCCCGACCTGCCGCAATTTCAGCCGCGCGTATATCCGACATCTTTTCAAGGCAGGGGAGCAGCTTGGCGGACGTCTGGCGGTGCAGCATAATCTCTACTTCTATAACACGTTGATGGAAAAGATCCGCGAAGCGCTCGACGAGGGCAGATTCGAGGAGTTCCGCAATGAATATTCGCAGAGGCTTGCAACTCTGGTCGACAAGGCAGACAAGGGGAAGTAACATGAAACTTATCAGCATAGGCTTCGGAAACTCGGTGAACGCCGACCGCATCGTTGCGGTGGTAAGCCCCGAGGCGGCTCCGGTCAAGCGCATAGTCCAGCTTGCGAAGGACAGCGGCACGGCTATCGACGCCACCTGCGGACGCCGCACGCGCTCCGTTATAATCTGCGACAGCGGGCATGTAGTCATGTCGGCGCAGACCCCGGAGACCCTCGCCGGAAAGACGGCTAAGCCCGGAGCGGACGAAGAACCGGAAGATTAAATCAACAGGAGATTTCAACATGGAAAAGGGTTTGCTTTTTGTAGTATCAGCCCCGGCAGGCTGCGGTAAGGACACAATACTTGAACAGCTTTTCAAGGTCACGGAAAATGTCGGATATTCGGTATCCGCGACGAGCCGCGCTCCGAGGGAGGGCGAGGTGGACGGAGTTCACTATCACTTCCGCACCCGTGAGCAATTCGAGCAGATGATAAAGAACGAGGAGGTACTGGAGTACACCGAGTACTGCGGCAACTACTACGGAACTCCCCGAAAGGCTGTCGAGGACATGCTGAACGCCGGCAAGGACGTTATCCTCAAGATCGAGGTAGAGGGCGCAATGAACATCAAGCGCCTGTTCCCGGAGTGCTGCCTGGTGTTCATTCTGCCGCCCTCAATGCAGGAGCTTGAGCGCCGCCTCAGAAAGCGCGGCACCGAGACCGAGGAGAAGATAATCGAGCGTACCGCGCAGGCGCGCGAGGAGCTGAAATTCGCTGAGAATTACGATTATCTCATCGTCAACGGAGCGCTCGAGAAGGCAGTGGACGACCTCAGGGCGGTCATCAGCGCGGAGAAGCTCCGCAAGGTGCGCCAGATGACGCTGCTGAACCAGCTCCGCGCTGAATGACAGAGGCAGTCCAGGCGGCGGTCGAGGGAACCGCGTACAGCTTCGACGCGCTGTTTACTTACCTCGTTCCCGAGGAGCTATGCGGCAGGATATCCGCAGGAATGCGCGTAGTCGTGCCGTTCGGAAGGGGCAACAGGAGCCGCATAGCGCTGGTTTTCGCGGTAGAGCCTGCCCCGGCTGACCGCTCGAAGCTGAAATACGTAAGCTCCATTGCGGACAGCGAGCCGGTTATTTCCCCGGAAATGGTGAGACTATGCAAATGGATACGCGACAACACGTTCTGCACGTATTTTGACGCGTTCCGCGCGATACTCCCGCCGGGGCTGAGCTACACGCTCCAGACCCGCTACGAGCCGGTGAACGGATTTACGGGGTCGCTGACCTCCGGGGAGCAGTCGCTGCTGACCCGCATCTCGGAGCTTCGCGAGAAGTACAGCCCCCAGCCCGAGGACAAGCCGCTGCTGAAAGCGCTGAAAGACTCCGGCGCGGTAAAGGAATCCGAGCTGCTGAAACGCAGGGTCGGCGACGAAACCACGCTGATGGTGAAGCTCGCGGAGCTTCCCGAAGGCTCGGAGCCGCCAAAGCTCACCCCGAAGCAGAAGCAGGTGCTGGAGTTCCTGGAGGAAAACAGCGCGGCTTCGGTGCACGAGGTGTGCTACGCGCTGAACATCACCGCCGCGGTAGTTAAGCGGCTGGTGGAAAAGGGTCTGCTTGAGGAATACGAATATCAGGTGTTCCGGCTTGAGAATACCGAGGGGAAGTCCGAAAGCCCGTCGGATATCGTGTTTTCGCCGAAGCAGCAGGGCGTGTTCAATGGCCTGCTGAAGCTGATGAACGACGACGAGCCGAAATGCGCGCTCCTGCGGGGAGTTACCGGAAGCGGCAAAACCTCGGTGTTCATACGGCTCATAGACGAAGCCGTGAAGCAGGGCAAGACCGCGATAATGCTTGTCCCTGAGATATCCCTCACGCCGCAGATGGTGGGAAAGTTCCGGCGGCTGTTCGGCGACGACGTGGCGATACTCCACAGCAGTCTTTCGCTGGGTGAGCGCGCGGACGAATACACGCGCATAAAGACCGGCAGGGCGCATATAGTGGTCGGGACACGGAGCGCGGTTTTCGCCCCGGTGAAGAACCTCGGCATAATCGTCATCGACGAGGAAGGCGAGGGGACGTACAAGTCCGAGAGCGCTCCGCGGTATCACGCCCGGGACGTCGCGAAGCAGAGGTGCTTTTACCATAACGCGTTCCTGCTTCTGGCTTCGGCAACGCCGTCGCTGGAGAGCTACTATAACGCAAAAATAGGGCGCTACAGCCTGTTCGAGCTGGACGAGCGCTACAACAACGCGGTACTTCCGGACGTCTACATCGTTGACATGCGCGTTGAACAGCAGAATGGGAACCACTCCGCGTTCAGCATGCCGCTCATCGACGAAATGCGGAAGAACCTCGAAAACGGCGAGCAGTCGATACTGCTGCTGAACCGCCGGGGATATCACACGAGCGTCCGCTGCGCGACCTGCGGCAAGGCGATAGAGTGCCCGAACTGTGCGCTCCCGCTGACCTACCACAAGGCGAACGGCACGGTGGTGTGCCACTACTGCGGATACAGCCACACGCTGACGGCGGTCTGCCCGTCCTGCGGGGGGAAGTTCCTGACGATGAAGGGAACCGGTACACAGCGCATAGAGGACGAGATATCCGAGATATTCCCGAAGGCGCGGATACTCCGCATGGACGCGGACACGACTGCGGCAAAGAACGCATTCGAGAGCAAATTCAAGGCGTTCGCGGCGGGGGAGTACGACATAATTGTCGGAACGCAGATGATAGCCAAGGGGCTGGATTTCCCGAACGTAACGCTAGTCGGAGTGCTGAAAACGGATAACAGCCTGTACGCCGGTGATTTCCGTGCATACGAGCGGACATTCTCGCTGATAACTCAGGTAGTCGGCCGCGGAGGCCGCGGAGGCAAGCGGGGAAGGGCGCTGATACAGACCTTTACTCCGGATCACTACGTGCTTAACCTCGCGGCAGGCCAGAATTACCCGGATTTCTACAAAGAAGAAATAGAGCTGCGGGAGGCTATGCTCTACCCGCCGTTCTGCGATATAATCGTAGTGGGCTTCACGTCGCTCATCGACAATGAATGCAGCGTGGCGGCGCTGAAGTTCCGCGACATGCTGGAAAAGCGCTGGGAAGCGGAGTACACGGATATTCCGCTGCGGGTGCTGGGGCCGGCGAGGTATGTAATAAGCAAGGTGAACGGGCGGTTCCGGTGGCGGCTGATACTGAAATGCCGCAATTCGCCGCGGCTCCGGGAGCTTATGGAGCTTACACTGAAAGAAGCCGGCGCCGACAAGGCGTTCGGGAGAGTTACATTTTTCGCGGACATGAACGGTGATCCGTGACACGAAAGGACGAACAGAAATGGCATTAAGGCAGATCGTAAAATTCGGCGATGATATTCTGCGCAAAAAAAGCAGACCCGTGACAAGTTTTGACGAGCGTCTGTGGACGCTACTAGACGACATGACGGAGACTATGCACTCAAAGGACGGCGCGGGTCTTGCAGCCGTGCAGGTCGGGGTGCTCCGCAGAGTGGTAGTTATCGACGTGCACGACGAGCACGGGGTCATCGAGCTGATAAATCCCGAGATAGTTTCCACAGAGGGGACGCAGACCGGGAACGAGGGCTGCCTTTCCGCGCCGAACCTCTGGGAGGAGGTCGAGCGCCCGAACGTTGTCACCGTGAAGGCTCAGGACCGCAGCGGCAAGGAGTTCACGATAACCGGAAGCGCTCTGCTTGCAAGGGCTTTCTGCCACGAAACGGATCACCTCGACGGGATCCTGTTCATCGACCACGTGAAACAGGCTCCGGAGCACCTGGACGTCACAAGGAAGTAACAGGAGGTAAAAATGGCTGTTCTTGATATACTGCAATTCGGCGATGATATTCTCCGCGAGAAAAGCACGGAAGTCGCCGATTTCAACGAGGAGCTGTGGGAGCTTCTGGACGACATGGCTGAAACGATGTACGAAGCCGGCGGAGTAGGCCTCGCGGCGCCGCAGGTGGGCGTATTGAAGCGAGTGGTGGTCATCGACACCGACGACGACCACGGCCTGCTGGAGCTTATAAATCCCGTGATAGTTGCAATAAAGGGAAAGCAACGCGAGCTTGAGGGCTGTCTGTCCTATCCGGGCAGAAGCGGCTACGTGGAGCGTCCCGCAAAGGTGAAGATAAAGGCGCAGGACCGCTACGGCAGACGTAAGACCTATGTAGGCTCCGGGCTGCTGGCGCGTGCATTCTGCCACGAAACTGACCATCTCAACGGCATTCTGTATTCCGACAAGGTGGACGAATGGGAGGACGAAGAATGAAGCTGGTATTTATGGGAACCCCGGTCTACGCGCTTTCCTGCCTGGAGGCGCTCATTGGCGCAGGTCATGAGATCGCGGCGGTGTTCACACAGCCCGACAAGCCGAAGAACCGCGGCAAGCAGATACAGATGACCCCGGTGAAGGAGCTTGCGCTGAAGCACGAAATCCCGGTCTATCAGCCGCTTAGCCTCCGAAAGGGCGAGGACGCTGAAAAGTCCCTGGAGGTGCTCAAGGAGATCGCTCCGGAGTGCATAGTGGTCGTGGCATACGGTCAGTTACTGCCGGAGAGCATACTGGAGCTTCCGAAGTACGGCTGCATAAACGTACACGCGTCGCTGCTGCCGATGTACCGCGGAGCGGCTCCGATACAGCGCTGTATTCAGTTCGGCGAGAAAAAATCCGGAGTTACCACGATGTACATGGCGAAGGGGCTTGACACCGGCGACATGATACTCAGGGACGAGGTAGAGATACCGGAGACCATGACCGGCTCGGAGCTTCACGATAAGCTCGCCGAGATGGGCGGAAAGCTCATCGTGCGCACCCTTGAGGAGCTCCAGGCGGGTACAGCTCCGCGCATTCCGCAGGAGGGCGAGACCTGCTACGCCAGCATGATAAGCAAGGAGGAGCTGAAGCTCGACTTCACCAAGCCCGCAGTCCAGGTTCGGGACTTTATCCGTGCGATGTCCGCGGCGCCCTGCGCTTACACTATGCTCGACGGAAAGCGGCTGAAGGTCTACAACGCGGTGCTTGCGGAGAAGAACGCTGCGGGGCAGCCCGGGGAAGTCACCGACCCGGATACCTTCACGGTAGCCTGCGGCGAAGGCGCGGTGAGATTCACAGAGGTTCAGCCCGAGGGCGGCAAGCATATGGACGTCCAGGCGTTCCTGCGCGGCAAAAAGCCGGCAAAGGGAACCGTTCTGGGATAATTTCCGCCGCATTACACACCATAACCACACGACCTTTTATTCAAAGCAGGAGGTAAATTATGGTACAGTTATTGATAACAACAGCAGGCCACGCGTCCCGCGCGAACCTGTTCAGCATGAGCTACACAACGGCGTATCTGCTGTGTATCGCGGCGTTTATTTTCGCTGTTGTATGCTCGATAAACGTTAAATCCACATTCAACAAATACGACCGCATTGCCAGCCGGAGAGGAGTCACGGCGGCTCAGGCGGCGCGGCAGATACTCGACCGTAACGGACTTTACTACGTGCAGGTTCAGCGTATCGCCGGAAATCTCACGGATAATTACAATCCGAAAACAAATATTGTTTCCCTGTCCGACAGCGTTTACGACAGCACCTCGCTTGCCGCCATCGGAGTCGCGGCGCATGAGTGCGGCCACGCTGTCCAGCATGCCACCGGGTATGTTCCGAACGAGATACGCTCGGCGGTGTTCCCGATCGCGCGGCTTGGCTCCACGCTGTATTTCTACGTGTTCCTGCTGGGTATTATTTTCAGCTTTGAGCCGCTTGTGGACATCGGTATAATCATGTTCGCGTTCGTTGTGCTGTTTCAGCTCGTTACGCTCCCGGTGGAGTTCAACGCGAGCCGCCGCGCCATGCTGACGCTGAGCAGCGAGGGTCTGCTTGAACAGGACGAGCTTTACGGTGCGCGCAGGACACTTACTGCGGCAGCGATGACCTACGTAGCAAGCCTTGCCGTGTCGGTAACTCAGCTTCTGAGAATGCTGGCTTCGCGCAACAGGCGATAATCTGATTAAGGAGGGCTGGCTATGGCTGACCCACGGCTCACAGTCGTAAAAATGCTGATGAAAATGGACAGCAGCGAGGCGTATTCCAACCTGCTGCTGGATCACGTCTTTTCTGAAACCGACCTCAGCGAGAGGGACAAGGCTTTCGCGGCGGCGCTGTTCTACGGCGTCCTTGAGCGGAGGCTCACACTGGACTACATCATTGAGAAAAACTCGAAGATCCCGTTTGCAAAGCTGGATCCAGCGGCGGTTGAGATACTCCGCACCGGGCTGTACCAGCTCCTTTACATGGATTCCGTGCCGGAGAGCGCCGCTGTAAACGAAAGCGTCAAGCTCTGCAAGAAGCTGAAATGCTTCTCGGCGCAGGGGTTCGTCAACGGAATGCTCCGCAGCTTCATACGCGGCGGGAAAAAAATAAGCTACCTCGGTCTGGAGCCTGAAAAGCGGCTGTCCGTTGAGTACTCCTGCCCGGAGTGGCTCACCGAAAAGCTGATACGCGAATACGGTACAGATTTCGCCGTGAAAGCGCTGAAAGCTTCGGTCGGAAGGCCGCCGGTGTACGCGAGGGTCAACACGCTGAAAACCACAACTGAAAAGCTACTCGCGGAGCTTTCAAAGCACAGGATAAAAGCGGAAGCCTATCCCGGGCTTGAGAACTGCATTCGCCTGGAGAAGCCCGGCGACATCGAGAAATGCGCGCCGTTCCGGCAGGGATTGTTCCATGTTCAGGATATCTCGTCGCAGCTCTGCTGCCTGACCCTCCGTCCGGTGGTCAACGAGACCGTGCTTGACGTCTGCGCGGCTCCCGGCGGGAAGAGCTTCACCCTCGCGGAGCTGATGGGCAACAACGGAAAGCTGTACAGCATGGACCTCCACGATATGCGCGTAGGCCTCATCGAGGACGGAGCGTCCCGGCTCGGGATAAGGATAATCACCGCAATGCAGAACGACGCGTCGAAATTCAACGCGGAGCTTCCGCAGGCGGACAGGGTGCTCTGCGACGTACCGTGCTCCGGGCTTGGAGTTATCCGCCGCAAGCCGGAGATCAAGTTCAAATCGCCTTCGGATTTCGACGGCCTGCCGGAGATACAGTACCAGATACTGGAGACGTCGGCGCGGTACGTCAAGCCGGGCGGAACGCTGGTGTATTCCACCTGCACGCTCTCCCGGGCGGAGAACGACGAGGTCGCGAAGCGCTTCGCGGCGGCTCATCCGGAATTCCTGCCGATAGTGCAGCCGGTGCCTTACGCCGGAGCGGCAGGCGATCCGACACGCACCTACTGCCCGGACGAAAACGGCGGCGACGGATTCTTCACGGCTTCCTTCCGCCGGGTGAAGTAACAGGTTTCAACAGAAAGGCTGAATAAATTGGAAGAGCTTGAAAAGATAGATATACTTTCACTGACTAAAGAGGAGCTCACCGGGCAGATCACTGCCATGGGTGAGAAAGCATTCCGCGCGAAGCAGATTTATGATTGGCTGCATGTCAAGAAAGTTTCTGATTTTTCGCAGATGAGCAATATTTCTGCACAATTCCGCGAGGAATTATCAAGAAAATTTTGTCTAAAACACCTAATTATCAAAAAAAAGCTTGTATCTGCACTGGATAATACGGTAAAATATCTTTATGGGCTGCCCGACGGCGAGGCGGTCGAAACAGTACTTATGGAATACAAGCACGGCAACAGCCTGTGTATTTCCACGCAGGTCGGCTGCCGAATGGGCTGCCGCTTCTGCGCAAGCACCATCGCGGGATTCGTGAGACACCTGCTGCCAAGCGAAATGCTCCTTCAGGTCTACGAAACCGAGCGCGACAGCGGGCGCCATGTTGACAGCATAGTGCTAATGGGGATCGGCGAGCCGCTGGACAATTACGACAACGTTATGAGGTTCCTGACGCTGATGAACAGCGAGGGCGACGGAATGAGCCTGCGGCACATTTCGCTTTCGACCTGCGGCGTAGTCCCGAGAATATACGACCTTGCGGAGCTTAAGACCGGACTCACGCTGTCGATATCGCTTCATGCGGCGACCGATGAGCGCCGGAGCGAGATAATGCCGATCAACAGAAAATACCACCTCGACGAGCTGATGAAGGCGTGCCGCCACTACTTTGCAGCGACCGGCCGCCGTATAAGCTTCGAGTATTCGCTCATCGAGGGAGTTAACGATACCGAGCAGGCGGCGCAGGAACTTATAAACCTCCTGGGCGGAATGACCTGCCATGTGAATCTGATACCGATAAACGAGATACGCGAGCGCGACTTCCGCAAGAGCCGCTCGGTGGAGCGCTTCCAGAAGCGGCTCTGCGACGCGGGGATAAACGCGACGGTGCGCCGCACCCTCGGCGCGGACATCAGCGCGGCGTGCGGTCAGCTCAGGCGCGACGGCGGAATGAACGGTCAGCCGGGCGTATCTCAGCAGAAAACAGGCGGTGAGACATGAAAATTTTCAGCAAGACAGACATAGGTCTGCTAAGGGACGAAAACCAGGACTGCGTGTGGAGCGCTTCGCTCTCTGACGGAGCCTGCGCAGCCGTGCTGTGCGACGGAATGGGCGGCGAGGCTCACGGAGGGCTTGCAAGCCGGATAGCCGTCGACGTAATCTCAAAGCGCATTCTTGGGACTTTTTCCGAGATGATGAACCGCAATTCCGTGCGGAATCTCCTGATAACCGCGGTCTCCGCGGCGAACAGTTCCGTGGTAGACGCGGCGCGTAAGCAGCCGGAGGGTGCCGTAATGGGCACAACCTGCGTAGCCGCGATAGTTTCCGGCGGCAGGGCGTACATCGTGAACGTCGGCGACAGCAGGGGATACCACCTGTTTACCAGCGAGGACAGCGAGTGCATTCAGCAGGTGACGAAGGATCATTCCCACGTGCGCGACCTCATCGACCGCGGCGAGATCACCGAGGAGCAGGCGAAGCTCCACCCCGACCGCAACAAGATAACCCGTGCAATAGGCGCTGAGGAAATGGTCACTCCTGATTATTTCGAGCTTGACCTTGCGGACGGCGACATGATTCTGCTGTGTTCCGACGGGCTTTCGTCCTATGGCGACGACATGGACATTCTCGACATCTGCTTCGAGTATCCAACGGAGGAGATCTGCGATAAACTCGTCGATTACGCCAACGGGAACGGCGGTCATGATAATATTTCCGTCGCGCTCATCGCGGTGTGAATATTACAGTTTGATTACAAATTTTACAATTCGGTTGACATTTTCAGGGCTTATATGTTATTATATATAAGAACTGTTGGATAGTTATTATCAGCGTCCGCCGCTTCCATACGGCGCGGGGGCTTTAAACATAATGTATGGAGAAATGGCGGAGCAAATATGGACAGTAATATCGGAAAGAAGCTTGATGGCAGATATGAGCTGCTGGAGCTTATCGGCGTCGGAGGAATGGCGGATATCTACCGCGCCCGCGACATTGTTGAGGACCGCATTGTTGCTGTAAAGATACTTAAAACCGAGTTCGCGGGCAGCGATGAGTTCCTGCGCCGCTTCCGGAACGAATCTAAGGCGATCGCGCTTCTCTCTCACCCGAACATCGTGAAAATTTACGACGTAGGCTTCACCGACAAGGTGCAGTTTATCGTCATGGAGTATGTCGACGGCATCACGCTCACCGACTACATCGAGCAGCAGGGCGTGCTCAAATGGCGCGACGCGGTGCATTTCACCGTGCAGATACTTAAAGCGCTTCAGCACGCGCACGACCGCGGGATAGTACACCGCGACATAAAGTCCAGCAATGTTATGCTGCTCAGCGACGGCACCATCAAGGTCATGGATTTCGGCATTGCGAGATTCAACCGCGAGAACAACAAAACCGTGTCTGAAAAGACCATCGGTTCGGTGCATTACATCAGCCCGGAACAGGCGCGCGGCGACATCACCGACGAGCGCAGCGACATCTATTCCGTCGGCGTAGCGCTTTACGAAATGCTGACCGGCAGGAAGCCGTTCGACGGCGATACGCCGGTTTCCATCGCGCTCATGCACATGCAGAGCACCCCGAAGAAGCCCACCGAGATCAACAGCACTATCCCGGAGGGGCTTGAGCAGATCGTGCTCCGCGCTATGCAGAAGGACCCCGCACAGCGTTACCAGACCGCTGGCGAGATGATAAAGGACCTTGAGGAATTCAAGGCGAATCCGAGCATTATTTTCGAATATAAGTACAACTCCACGGACGGCACCACAAAGTATTTTGACCGCCCCATTCCGGCTGCCGAGCAGGAGCGCAACCGCCGCAAGCAGGCAGTACGCACCGAGCCGGAGGAGGACTACGAAGAGGACGACTACGATGAGGACGACGAGGACGAGTACGAGGAGCGCCGCTCCCCGCTTATCCCGATACTCTTTGCAGTGGGAACCGCGTTCGTTATCGCGACAGTGTTCCTTGTAATGACCATCGTATTCAAGAACCTGAACGTGACACCCGAGCAGGTCGGCTCCGTTGCAGGCATTTCCAGCGGCTCCACGGTGAGCGTGAACGACAGCAACGAGTACCTCATGCCGAACCTTATCGGAATGTCCTGGGACGAGGCCAAGTCCAAGTATTCCCAGTACATGACGCTGGTTCCCGAGCAGGAGTGGAGCGAGGTAACGAAGGATCAGATATTCGATCAGGAGTACCCCGAGGGACGTAAGGTCAAGATAGGCACCGAGGTCACTGTAAAGGTCAGCATGGGTATCCGCCAGATAGAGGTGCAGGATCTTGAGAACCTCAGCGCCGCTATCGCAGAGAGCAAGCTCCAGAAGGACGGCTTCAAGGTCAAAAAGACCTTCGAGGAATCCGACGATATCGCGAAGGATTACGTTATCCGCACCGAGCCTGGCGCTCACGAGATGGCGGATCAGGGAAGCACCGTTGTGCTGGTTATCAGCATGGGTCCCGAGGACACCTCTGTAAACGTTCCGAAGTTCGTTAACCTCCCGCTTTCCGTTGCGCTTGAGCGCGCGGCTGAGTACCACCTCGACCCGCAGGTGCGCTACGAGGACAGCGAGGACGTCGAGAAGGACGTTGTAATGGAGCAGAGCATTGATCCGGGAAGCATGGTAGACCGCGATACGCCTATCGAGCTTGTCGTAAGCACCGGCGAGATCAGCGAAAAGACCAGAAAGTTCACATATTCGCTGCCGAAGAAGGCTTCCGGCGAATTTGAGTTCAGATACTATGTTGACGGCGTTCTTGACGAGGAATCCAAGGTAACGCTCGATATCGGCCTTGCGTCCAGCAAGTCGATGACCTACACCGTGACCGGTAAGGCAGGCGAGACCAGGACCGTAACCATCAAGGTAACGTCCCTTGACACCGGAAAAACGGGCAGCTACGGCGAGATAATCGTAAACTTCCCCGAGGACGGCAGCAAGGCAACGCTTGAGGACAGCTTCGACGGCTCCATCTTTGCAGAGCTCCAGAAGGCTGACGCCGGCTCCGAGCCTACGGTAGACACCACCGAGCCGGAGAACCCGGGCGATACCTCTGACGCCGGACACTCCGAGCCTGAGAATACGACTTCTTCATCTCACACGGAAACAACTCCGGTTGAGCCTGATCCTGGAATTTCAGTCGACTGATCAAGGGGGTAATGGTATTTCTGCTGAATATCATCACGGAATAATTACAAAAGCAGTCGGGGGCATCTATTATGTAGATGCCCTTTCGGGCTTTGAAAAAGACGGAAGGGGAGTACCGGACGGGACGACCTTCAAATGCGCGGCAAGGGGACTTTTCAGGAAGAACGAGATAAGCCCCAGCGCCGGGGATAACGTCATTGTGGAGTGCCAGGAGAATCACGAGCCGCTTATCTCAAAGATACTGGAGCGCCGGAATTACCTTGTGCGCCCGCCGCTCGCGAACCTGGACGGGATCGTGTTCGTGATAAGCTGCGCCGACCCGGCTCCGAACCGCTTTGTGCTGGACAAGCTCATCGCGATAGCCGACAGCAAGCAGATCGAGCCAATGATAGCGTTCACAAAGCCGGATCTTCAGCAGGCGGAGGAGCTTGCCGGGATATACCGCAGCATAGGGATCAGGGTCTGCATGGTGAATAACCTGACCGGCGAGGGCGCGGAACCAGTCCGAGAGTTCATAAATGGCAGAGTGACCGCGTTTATCGGCAATTCCGGCGTGGGGAAGTCCAGCCTGATGAATTCGCTGTTCCCGCAGCTAGGGCTTGAGACCGGGATAATCAGCAAGAAACTCGGAAGGGGAAAGCACACCACCCGCCAGGCGCAGCTATACCGCCTGTCCGAGCTTGACCCTGCCATGACCGGCTACGCTGCGGATACCCCGGGATTTTCCACGGTTGATACGGAGCGATACTGCCGTATTCCCGCCGGGGAGCTTGACAACAGCTTCCGCGAGTTTGCGAAGTTTGCCGAGAAATGCCGCTTTGCCGACTGCGCCCACATCAAGGAAAAGGACTGCGCCGTCCGCGCCGCCGCCGAAAGCGGGGAGATCGCAAAGTCGCGCTATGAAAGCTATCTCAGAATGCACGAGGAAGCAAGAAAGATAAACGACTGGGAGTGACAACATGTCAAAGATATGCTCAATAATCTGCGGAGCGCCGGACGGGAGCCTTCCCGAGAAGCCGGAGGGGCTGATAATCTGCGCCGACAAGGGGCTTGACCACGCGCTTGCCGCAGGATTGACCCCGGATATGATCGTAGGGGATTTCGACAGTGCAAACAGCATGCCGCCGGAGGGGATACGAGTGATCCGCACTATACCCGAGAAGGACGATACGGATACGATACTTGCCTGCGAGGCCGCGATAGAGGAAGGCTGCGATGAGATCCGGCTGTACTGTGCGCTTGGAGGCAGAACCGACCACACCATCGCGAATATCCAGACGATGGAGATGATGCGCCAGCGCGGTGTGAATGTCACGATAGTTGGTAACGGCGAGCGGATTTACCTTGTCCACGAGCGCGAAGCCGAAATTCCGCGCTTCAGGGGCTACGTTTCGGTGTTTTCCTACGGCGAGACCTGCATTGTCAGCGAATACGGAATGAAATACGGTCTGGTGCGCTACCGCCTGGACAACGCCTATCCGCTGGGCGTAAGCAACGAGGTCGCCGACGAGGTCGGAAGGGTTATCGTACACGGCGGAACGGCGCTTGTAATCGAACATCACGAATAAAAAATCCCCGGTACATCGTACCGGGGATTTTTTCTGTTGCGATTTGTTAAGCTACCGGTTCAGAGGTCGCTGAAATATCAGCGGGTCTGTCCGGGTGGGTGAAATCCTTGTTGCTGCCGAAGCCTGAATCGCTGCGCACCCACGAGCCGCCGTCCTGATTCCACGTGCCGGAGCCGCTTCCACTGGCTCCGCCGCCGCTTACTCCGTCGGTTGCCGTGACGGTGGTGAGCAGAGTGTCGTCCGCATAGATGGAGTAGCTCGAACCCGGGAGGAAATCCTTGGTGGAGAATATCAGTGATTCACAGTCCTTAGGTGTGACCGTGCTGATAATGTCCGCGCCGTCCGCGTTGCGTACTTCAATGGTGCTTCCCGCGCCGACCTTGTTGTAGACCGACAGGCAGGGCTGCGAGAGCGTACTCGGTGCCTGAGCCATTCCGCGGGAGCCGAGCGCGATGAGCGTTCCGCCGCACATTGCAAACGAGATATCGTAATCAAGCGCACCGTCGCGGTTGCTAGTGGGACCGAACACAACGAGAGTACCTCCGCTCATAGAAACGGTTCCGTTGGAGTCGATGCCGTCGCCGTCCGCGTTGGAGGTAATGCTGCCGTCTGAGATAGAAATATACGGAGTAGTTCCGGTGGCGGAGTTATCGCAGGCGTTTATGCCGTCGCCGTAGGCGCGCAGGCTTATCACTCCGCCGTTTATCTCAACGCCGTTCGCCTCCAGACCCTCGACGCTTGTTGTAATGTTGATCTCGCCGTTGTTGATTGTCAGTATCGTGTCGGCGTGGATACCGTCATCGCCGCTGGAGATGTTGAAAGTTCCGCCGCCTATCGTGATGTTTCCGTTGGAGTGCAGTGCGTCGTCGGCGCAGTCGGCGGTTATTCTGCCGTCGGTTATCGTGATGGCGTTCCCCGCCTTGAGTCCCTTCATGCTTTCCGCAGAGTTCCCCTCGGAGTCAGTCATGCTGCTGAAATCAAATCCGCCGTTCCCTTTGTGTGAGAATCCGCCCCATCTGCCGCCGAACTGGTCGTCCGAGGTGTATTCGACTGTGGAGCTTCCGCCTCCGGTCTGTACGTATATCGTGCCTCCGGAAATATTGAGGTTGTTTTCCGCCTGAATGCCGTCGCGACCGCAGTTCAGCGTGTAGCTGCCGTCGGTAATGCTGATGTAGCCCTTCTGCTGGTCGGTGGAGTTTGTGGATTTAAGCCCGTCGCAGCCGCTGTTGACAGTCACGGTGCCGGAAGCCCCTAGCAGGTAATCCTTGCCTATTATACCGTCCTCAGCGGCGTTCACGTTGATGATACCGCCGCAGAGCTTCAGGCCGTCGCGGCTGTTTATGCCGTCCTTGTAGTTCCCGGTGACATTCAGCGTGCCGCTTCCATTTATCACTAGGGTTTCGCGGGAATAGAGCGCGGCCGCGTTGTTCTCGGCGTTTTCAGCGGAATATCCGGTACCGTCGGAGAGCGAGTTCACTGAATTCCCCGTGAGAGTCAGAGTGAGCTTGTCCGCCTTGTTGCAGAGTATCGCGGGGCCGTCCGAGCAGGAGAGGTCAACGCCGTTCATTATGAGATACACCGCGTCGTCCTTGCCGCAGTCTATAACGAGCTGACCGTCAGGGCTGTTTCCCGAAACGGAGTAATATCCCGCCTTGCTGATGGTGACGACCTTACCGCTGACTGAAACACCGCTGCCGTGGATATCAGCACCGCCGTCGGTAAATGCAATGCTGCTTCCCGAGCCGGTAGCCGGGGTCAGATCCTTTTCGCTTACGGTGTGCATGTGCGAAACCGCCGAAGCGTCCGCAGTTTCCGCCCGGACGACGGGGTCGTTTTCCTGTGTGACCTCGCTTGAGCGAAGCGGGTCTTTCGTGCAGCCCGTATTTACGGATAAAGCAATAGAACAGAGCGCAGCCAGCGCTCTTAATCCTGATCTCATAGTTTGCTCCTTAATAAATTAGATGCCTAAAAAAGCGCGGTGAATTCAAAGCTGTTCCGCCGATTCCGGCAGGGCAGCGATGGAAATAGTCAGATTTCCGTTGCGTTCGCGAAGGCGGTCTATCATTTCCTTTTCGCGGGAGGGGTCTTTTTCGGTTATCTGGTAGCGCAGGTCGAAAAGCGTACCCATAGCGGTGGTCTTGACCTGCACCAGCTCGTGCTCTGAAAGATACTCGTCGAAGATATCGTCAAAAATGCCGGTGTAGTCGAGGTTCTCAGGAATAAGCACGCGCAGCAGCTTCCGGCGCGTAACGTTCCGGAACCACGGCGTAGAGCTTACCACAGCGAGAACCAGTCCAATGACGACCGCGATGACGACCGCGAACGCTATATACCCCATTCCGGTTGCTAGGCCTATGCAGACTGCGTAGAAAATAAAGCAGATATCGCGTGAACTGCCGGGTGCCGATCGGAACCTGACCAGGCTGAACGCGCCCATAACGGCAACGCCGGCTCCGATAGAACCGTTGACCAGCATGATGACCGCCTGAATCAGCACGGGAAGCACCAGCATGGTCACGAACATATTCCGCGAAGGCTGCCGCGTCGTGAGCCTGTAGACCGCAGCCGCGCCAAGTCCCAGCAGCAGGGAAGCCGCGGTGCAGATGAGCATTGAGGTTATCGACAGACCCTCGGAACTAATTATTGTGTCGAAGATATTATTCAAAACTGTCACTCCAAAGTAGAATTATGTGGTGCAAAGATCCTGAAAGCGCTGTTTGTAAACCGAGCCGTACTTTGAAAACGAGCCGGGGTGTATCCCGAGTTCGGAAAGCGTACCGGCGAGCCACAGCGGAATCGACGAAGCCGACTTTATTTCCATTATCCGGAACGGCTGCCCGGGGATGGTATCGCCGTCGGTGCCGTTCCGGAGGTCGAGGTCGCCGAGCCGGTACCTTATGTTTCCGTCGAGCGTGAGCCGGAGCTCCGGGTCGTCAGCGCCGTGGAAGGCTCTGCGGTCGTAGAATACGGCGGCTCTGGGTATCAGGCCGTCGCGGCGTATCATGTGGGTCATTTCAGCCGTGACCTGCCGTGCTACGTAGTCGCCGGATTCCGGCGGTATGCCTTCCGTCAGGAATCGCATAGCCTGCGCAAAGTCCGTGGAAACACGGCGCTTGTAGACTACTCCGTCGTATTTCTTTTTTATCTCAAGGAACACCGGGGAGCTGTCCGTCGGAGTACCGTAGGCGCGCAGCCGGAGCTTTTCCT
>OLPW01001872.1_pt1 | contig 20107 bp, 16 predicted proteins | sample 1672161 | NCBI WGS metagenome assembly OLPW01 (sample SAMEA3136654, study PRJEB25190) | human gut metagenome
AATACTGGTGACATTTTTATTAATGATATGGTGACATTTTAAAAAAGGATTAACATATCCTTGCTTTTTTGTTGACAAATTTTTTTACAGACTGTAAAATTAATTTAGATATAATGGAGGAAGTTTGTATGCATAAGAAAAGAATTGCTAAAATATTAATAGTGATTTTATTATTAATTATTTTGGGAATATTATTTATTAAATTATCATTTGTTAATAAAGAAAATGAGGTTAATTTTATTAATGTTGTTAAGCAACAATTATTAAAAAAGGAAAGCAGTTTATTAAGTAATAATATAACTGGTAAAGTTTGTATAAGTGAAAATGAGTGTTTATCAGATATTGAACTTGGTTTATATATAAAAAAAGGTGATGAATTTGTAAAAAGTGATATTGCATATACTGATTCATTTGGCAATTATATTTTTAAAAACATTTCAGAAGGAAGTTATAAGATAAATGTACTTAATACTGATGAATACAAGAGTGAAAATGATAATTTAACCTTTGAAATTAATAATTTAAATGAATCACAAAATATAGATATAAATGTGGTTAGATTAGATAATTTTAAAGCTGAAATAAGTAAATATATTAAAAGTGTTATATTAAATGTTAATGGTAATAAATATATATATAATTATGATAAAAAAAATAAAGTAAACATTTCAGTAAAAAATATGCAAAACTTAAATGGTACTATAACATATGAATTTGAAGTAAAAAATGTAAAGAATGTAGATGGATACGTAAAAGTAATAAAAGATACATTGCCAGAAGGTTTGACATTTAATCAATCAAAAAATAAAGATTGGAAAGAAAAAAATGGAAATTTGTATACAACTGTTTTAAAAGATCAAATAATAAAACCAGGAGAAACAAAAATTGTTGATTTAGTACTTGATATAAATAATACAAAAGAAGCAAAAAGTTATTTAAATAAAGTTAATATAACTAAAGATGTCTATCACAATGTTAATTTTATAAGTTTTGATAAAACTATATCTAGTGAACAAGTTGTTGATGGTGATACTGTTAATAAAAAGGGTAATCTAGAGTTAGATGGATATAAATTTATGGGATGGTATAGTGATAAAAAATTTACAAAAAAATTTGATTTTTTAGAGCCTATTACTAATGATGCCAATATATACGCAAAATGGGTTAAAATTCATAAAGTTAATTTTATTGTTGATGACTCTATTTATAAATCAGAAAATGTATTGAATATGGAAAATGTAATGAAACCTGATGTTCCTATTAAGGAAGGTTATAGTTTTATTAATTGGTATTCTGATTCAAATTATGATACATTATTTGACTTTGATTCAAAAATAACAAAAGATACTAATATATATGCGAAATTTGAGGAAGATATAAAGTATTATAATGTAACATATATTTTAGAAGGTAAGGAATATAAAAAAGAAATATTAAAAGCAGGTTCAAAAGTTAATAATATTAGTGTTCCAAAAAAATCAAGTGTAGAATCTTCAGGTAAGTTAAACATACATACATTTAGTGGTTGGTATAGTGATAGTAGTTATAATAATTTATATGATTTTGAACAGGGTATTAGTAATAATCTTATCCTTTATGGTAAATATATATCATCTACTGTGTGTAAAACAGTAAATAATATAGAAATTATTACAAAGGAAGATATTACAAAAAAATTGGAATCTTCTGAAAAAATAGAAAAGGATGTTATTGAAAATTATCAAACAGTTGATTTAAAAAGAGTAGATGGAAATGAAACTTATGCTGTAACTGATAATTATGTTGCCCAGTTAAATACATCTACAAATACATATTCACTTGTTCAATATACAGGTAATGATTATAGTAATATTGTAATTCCTGATTTTATTGATGGAATAAAAGTTACTCAAATATTAGGCAGTATATTTGATAATAAGAATATAAAAAAAATTAAGATCTCTAAGAATATAACATCTATATATGGAGCATTTAATAATTCTACAATAAATAATATAGATTTTAGTTATGCAATAAGTTTAAAAGAAATTTTTGGATCATTTACTAATAGTAACATTTCAGAAATAAATTTAAGTAACTCAATTAATCTAATGACTATAGATTCTTCATTTAATGGTTCTAATATAAATAATATAAGATTTGGTAATGCATATAAATTAAGTAATATATCTACATCATTTATTTCATCGACTTCTAAAAATTTATATTTAGAGAATTCAATAAATTTAGATAGTGTTGCTTTCGTTTCACAGATGGATATATCAAATACAATAGATTTTGGTAATGCAATAAGTGTTAGTAAAATACCTTCTGGATTTATTAATTCTAAAAATACTGAAAATATTAATTTAAATAATGCATTAGGTATAACTGAAATAGAATCAAATGCATTTGTAGATGGAAATATAATTAACTTTGATTTTGGTAATGCAATAAATTTATCTACTATAAATTCTGGATCATTTATATATTCTTTAAATGTAGAAGTTCTTGATATGAGCAAACTATTTAATTTAAAGAAAATAAATGCAAATGCATTTACAAATAATAAGTTAATTAAAAGTATAATGTTTTCTACATCAATTGAAATAATTGATGAAAGTGCATTTAAAGAAAATAATATAGAAGTAGTTGATTTTAGTTGTGCAACAAATTTGAAAGAAATAAGAGGTTATTCTTTCAAAAAAAATAATATCTCAAATGTTGTATTAAAAGACTTACCATCTTTAGTATCTGTTGAATTAGATGCTTTTATGGAAAATAACTTAAAACTTCTTCAATTTGAAAATTTGCCATCATTAGTTAATTTGACAAATTCGGATGGATCATCTTTCTGGAATGAATCATTAACTACTTCAAAATCAGAATTTATAATAGATAATACCGCTTTAGAAACTTTAGAGTTTAAAACTAAAATATATTATCCTATATTTTCTAGATTTGTTGTTCAAAACAATAAAAAATTGACAGAGGTTGGTACATTATTCGTAGGACGTAGTGCAGCTGATAATGAAAGTGTTCATTTAAGAGATATTGAATTTATTAATAATGAAAATCTTAGAGTTTTCAAAAGTGAATCTATAGTTGGTATAAATACATATAAGTTAATATTAGAAGATTTACCAAATTTAGAAACTATTGAAAATAAAGCATTTTATGAAACAACAAAATTTGTTGATAGTATTGAATTAAGAGATTTACCAAATCTAAAAACAATAGGGGATTATGCTTTCTATTTTGATAGATATGTAATATCTAAAAATAATTCGGTTGTACTTAGTAATTTACCAATGCTTGAATCAATTGGAACATCTGCCTTTGAATTATGGGGAGGAGCAAAAAATTTAATATTAGATAAATTACCATCTTTAAAAAGAATAGGAGATTTTGCTTTTGCTGGACATATGTCTGAAAGGTTGACTCTAAATTCAACTAATGTCCCAAGCTTGGAATATTTAGGTAATGAAAGTTTTTGGCCTTTTAGTAGTGATGATAATATCGCACCTCTTAAATATATAGAGATTTCTGATTTACAATATTTATCAAATAAAAATGTTCCATTATTTATGTTTATTGGTAGCTTAGGTCGTACTAATAATAAGATTATACTTGAAGAATTGACATTAAGTAATTTACCAACAGTGGATAATATAATGATTACAAGTTCTGGAATTGGTATTCCACCATTTACAAAAGGAGTATCAAGAATAAAAAATCTTACTATAAAAAATCTTCCAAAATTAACATTAAATGCAGAAGATGCTTCTAATATTGGAATAGAAAAAATAAATTTAATTAATTTACCATCAGTAACAACAATTCCAACAAGATTTTTTGCATATAACAACATAAAGGAAGTTGATTTAACTAAATTAGGAAATTTAACAAAATTGGAAGATCAAGTATTTTTAGATAATCATGGTTTAAAAACAGTTAAATTACCAAGTACTATTGAAGAAATAAATTTAGGTGTATTTTCAAATGATTCAATTGAGTGTATAGAATTTGAGGGAGATAGTTCAAAGTTTTATGGTAATAATATATATGCTCCAGGAAGTACTGATATGACATACTGGAATTATATTGGTTTATCAAATGATTTAAAACCAGGAGTATGTTCAATCAGTAATGAAACTTCTTCTAATAATATTAAAGAACTAATGGCAAATATATTAAATCCAAATGTATCTTTAAATGGAAGTAATACATATAATATTATTTTGTATAAAATGGATGATAATAGTTTAATAGATGACTCAAATGTTTATAAATTAATGAAATTAAATAACAAAAATTACGAAGATGTAAATGTATCTACTGATATAGAAAATACAGAAAGATATATAATTAGTGATGAAGAAAATGATAAAATTAAATCATTCAATAATAAAATATATATAAGAAATGTATCAGTAGGTGCATATAAATTAATAAATACTTTAAATAATAGTGAATTAAACTTTGTTTTAGAAGAAAATGGTACAATAACGGGTAATGCAAAAATAAGTAATGTTACAGAATCTGATACAATTATGAGTTCATCAGAGGCATTATTAAATATAATGTTACAAACTGGAGGTAGTAAAAAAATACCAAGTATTTTATTAAGTGTTTTAGTATTTATATTAGGCACATTATTTATAATTAGAAAAAAAGAAATTTAATTTCTTTTTTTTGTGGTATACTTTACTTGGTGGTTACTTATGAAAAAAACAGAATTGTTATCTCCTGCGGGCAACTTAGAAACATTAATGGTCGCAGTTCAAAATGGTGCGGATGCTATTTATATGGCAGGTAAGAAATTTGGTGCACGAGCATTTTCAGAAAATTTTAATGATGATGAAATAATAGAGGCAATTAATTATTGTCATTTATATGGTGTTAAAATTTATATAACTATTAATACAATTGTTTATGATGATGAAGTAGAAGACTTTATTAACTATGTAGATTTTATATATAAAAATGGAGTAGATGCTGTTATAATTCAAGACTTAGGTATGGCAGATTTAATACATAAAACATTTCCAAATTTAGAAATGCATGCTTCAACACAGATGAATGTTCATAATATTAATGGGCTTAAATTTCTAAAAGAAATGGGGTTTAAAAGGGTAGTACTTGCTAGAGAAGTTCCTATAGAAACTATTAAAAAAATGAAAGAAGAAGTTGATATAGAACTTGAAGTATTTGTTCATGGTGCTCTATGTATATCTTGCTCTGGAGAATGTTACTTTAGTTATTTTGAATGTAATAGAAGTGGTAATAGAGGAAAATGTGCTCAGGTTTGTAGACAACCATATACATTATTAAATGGTGATAAAAAGGTAGAATTAGGAGATAAATATTTACTTAGTCCAAAAGATTTATGTACTATAAATAATTTAGATGATTTAATTAAAATAGGTGTAGATAGTTTTAAAATAGAAGGAAGAATGAAAAGTAAGGAATATGTTGGACTAGTTACTAGATGTTATAGAAATAAAATAGATTATGATAAAGTAAGTGATGAAGATATTACTAATATGAAAAAGGTATTTAATAGAGGTTTTACTTTAGGTAATCTATACAGTAAAAGAGCAAAAGAATTTATTAATGGATTTAGACCTAATCATTTAGGCATATTGATTGGTGAAGTAATTGATTATAAAAAAGGAAAAGTAAAAATAAAACTATCTGATTATATAAATCAAGGTGATGCAGTTAGATTTATTCAAAATAATGAAATAGGATTTTATTTAAATAGAATATATAAAAATGACTTACTTGTTAATGGCGCTAAAAAAGGTGAAATTGTAAAATTTGATTCAAAAGAAGAAATAAAAAAAGGAACTAAAGTTTATAAAACAATAGATATAAAATTAAATAATTATATAAATGAAACAAGTATTAATTTAAGAAAAGTATTAATAGATGGAGAATTTAAAGTACAAAATAATAAAATTATATTTACTGTTACAGATAAAGAAAATACAGAAAAAATTATTCTTAATGATTCTGTTTTTAAAGCAAAAAATAAACCTACTTTAGAAAGTGATATAAAAGAAAAATTAAACAAACTTGGTAATGATATTTATGTATTTGATAATTTAAAAATAGATATTCCTTCTGATATATTTATACCAATGACTACTATTAATAATCTTAGAAGAGATATTTTAAAAAAAATAACAGATGATAGAATTAGAGTAAAAAATAATTATCAAAAGAATAATGTAATATTAAATAAATCAGGAATAAAAATTACAAATGATATATTTTTTGAAGTACAAAATAAAGGACAATTAGAATATATTTTAGATAATACAGATTATAAGTGTTATGTAAATAATGTACTACTATACTCACAATATAAAAATAATGATAGAGTAATATTTAAAATGCCTAGAATTAATAATTCAAATATGATAAAAGAAAACACTTTAATTTCAGAAATAGGTGAAATCACAAAAAATACTATTACTGATACATATTTTAATGTTGTTAATTCATATTATGTAAATTTTCTTTATAATAAAGGTGTAAAAAAGGTAACACTTTCATATGAACTTACAATAGAAAGCATTGAAGATCTTATTAAAAATTATAAGAATAAATATAATGAAGAACCTAATTTAGAAGTTGTTATTTATGGAAAACCAGAACTTATGATAAGTAAGTATTGCCTTTTAAATACATATGTAAATAAAGAAAAAGTATGTAATGAGTGCACTAAAGATTATTATTTAGTAGATAAATATAATAAAAAATTTCCTATTAGAAGTGAAATTTGTTATATGAAAATACTTAATTATAAAGATATTAATTGTTTAGATAAAATAGATAAGTTACAAAGTATTGGAGTTACTAATTATAAGATAATACTTGATAGAGAAAACATAGAAGAAATAAAATTAATTATAAGTGCTTTAAAAATAAATGAAAATATATTATAATTTTGTTAGAGGAAAATGATATGAAGAAAAATGGTTTTAGTTTAATTGAATTACTTGCGGTTATTCTTATTCTGGGTGTTGTTTCAAGCATTGGAGTTATTAAATCAATTGAGATGAGTAACGATGAAAAGAAAAAAGAATTTGATAATTTAAAAGAAATTATAGAAGAAAATGCTAAATTACTTGTTAATGAAAATAATGATTTATATAAAGGTATTGTAAGTAAAACAACTACGGAAAATAGTGATATATGTAAATTTTCTTATAATGAACTTATTAAAAATAATCTTATGGATGAAGGAACAATTAATCCTTTAACAAATAAAAGTATTAGTGAAGAAGATTATTATATAATTGTGTCAAATAAAGATGGAAAATATAAATATACTTTAAAACAGTTATCAAATGATAAGGAAAATTATGAAGAATGTATTAATGAGTAACAATATAAGTTATTTTATTTAAGCGTGTAAGTTACTTTTTCATATATTATATGTGAAGAGGTAACTTTTTGTGTCTTGTCAAAATTTTGAAGAAATAAAGAAAAATCTAGAATTAAGTAAAAAAATAAGAAAACTTGAAATTTGTTCAGTAGTTATTGGATCCACTGGTATGACAGACCCACGAGGAGAAATAGGTCCTAGTGGAACAATGCCACTTTCATCAAATGGGGGAATAGTTCATGCAAGTTTTCTTGAAAATGAAGATACTGGTGTTATGGAATTTGAGAATACTTGGTTTGTACCTAATCCATCAGAATATTTTAAATTATTAGATAATTCACATATAGAAGTTGAACCTGGTATTTATAAAATATCATTTTCTACTTATATAACAGGTGTTGATTCTGATCATGGTATAGAAGTTTATGTGATGGATGATACAGGAGCCGCTATTAAAGATTTTGACTATAAGTTAGAATAAGGTACGCTTAGTCAAATGAACTATTCAAGAGTAATACTATTCAGATTTGAGAAACCAACTATATTAAGTGTATCAGTGGTATTAATCGGTGATAAAGGTACATCTAGTGTAAAAGTCTCAGATACAAATTTAGTTTTAGAAAAAATACATGAATAAAAAATTAAAGACAAATGCTTTTAAAATTTGTCTTTTTTTGTTATAATATTAATGCTTATTTCTTTAGTAAAAAAATGAAAGGAGAAAATAATGAGTAAAATTAAAATTTTTAGTTTAGGTGGGCTTAATGAAAGCGGAAAAAATATGTATGTTGTTGATGTTGATAATGACTTATTTATTTTTGATGCAGGACTTAAGTATGCTGATGATAAAATGCTTGGTGTTGATTATATAATACCTGATTTAAAGTTTTTGAAAGATAATTTAAAAAGAATAAAAGGTATATTTATAACACATGCACATGAAAAATATATGGGTGCAGTAAGTGATATTGTTAAAAATATTCCTAGTATAAAAGTTTATGCAACTAAATTTACTGTGGATATTCTAAAAAAAGAGTTTGAAGATAACAATATTAAATATAATAACTTACATTTAATAAGTGCTCATAAAAATATTAAATTTGGTAAAAATAGTATTTTTCCAGTTAGTTTAACACATTCAGTACCAGATACTGTTGGATATGTTTTAAATACATCTGATGGCGCTATTTGTTATACTGGTAACTTTGTATTTGATTCTAGTATGACTGGTTCATATAAAACAGATATTGGTAAACTTGCTTATATTGGTAAACAAGGAGTATTATGTCTTTTAAGTGAATCAGAATATGCTGATAGACCAGGATATACAACACCAAATAATAGAATTGCAAGTGATGTAAGAGATGCACTTTTACATAATGAAGGTAGAATAATATTTACTGTATTTACAAATCACATATCAAGACTTCAAGAATTATTTAATGAAGTAGCTAAAACTCATAGAAAAGTAGTAGTTATGGGAAAAAGAATGCAAACATTAATTAATTATGTAATTGATGAAGGATATGTAAATTTTGATAAAGAACAAATTGGTAATTTAAATAATCTAAATGATAGAGATGCAATTATATTAATATCTAATGAAAACGAAAAACCATATGTAAATCTAGATAGAATTGTAAACGGATATGATAAATATGTTAAAATAAATCCTAGTGATACAATCTTTTTCTTAGAACCTGTTCAAGTAGGTATGGAGAAAAAGGCTGCTAAAATAGCAGATGAAATAAGCAAAATAGGAGCAAATGTTATAACATTATCAAGTAAGAATCATTTATTAAATCATGCATCACAAGAAGATTTAATGCTAATGCTTAACTTAATGAATCCAAAATATTATTTTCCAGTAATTGGTGAATATCGTCATCAAGTAGAAAATGCTAATATAGCATCTAGTATAGGTATGGATAAAAATAATATAATACTTAAACTTAATGGTGAGGTTGCTACATTTGTAGATGGAAAATTAACAGAAGATAAAGAAATAGTTAAAGTTGATGAATTATTAATAGATGGTAACTCAACTCAAGATATTGGTGAACTTGTACTTAAAGATAGAGAACTTTTAAGTGATAATGGTATAGTTATAATATGTGCTACATTAAATAGAAAGACTAAAGAAATAGAAGCTGGACCAGAAATATTAACAAGAGGATTTATTTACGTAAAAGAAAATAATGAAATAATTGAAAAAATGAAAGAAATTTCTCTTGAAGTTATTAATTCAAATATTAGTGATAACTATGTTGAATTTAATAAAATAAAAAATGGTATTCGTGAAGAATTAGGTAAATATTTATTTAGTGAAACAGAATGTAAACCAATGATAATTACAGTAATAACAGAGATATAGAAAAGTAATAAATGCTTTTCTATTTTTCTTTTCTATGATATAATTATTAAAGAGTAGATGAGGCGTATAATATGGCAAAAAAGAAGCAAAAGAAAAATCAAAACAAATCTGGTTTTAAATATCCAATAGAGATTAAAGGTATTATTTTTATCGTTATAGCAATTATTGGTTTTTTAGGATTTAAAGCAAATATTCTTGGAACTATTATTAAAGGATTTGCAATGTTTTTAATGGGATCATTTGATTTTATAGTTTTAGCATTTTTATTAATATTTGGTTCTTATATGCTTGTTAAAAGAGAAAATCCTAAGTATTTTTCATCTAGGATGATAGGAATATATATATTCTTAATTGGACTTTTATCACTTGCGCATTTAAATTATATAAATGAAAGTGATGGTTTTTTTGAAACAATGAAAAGTACTATTGATGAAGTAATTAAATGTATTAATACAAAGGTAAGCTTTGCAGGTGGTGGAGTAATAGGTGCGTTCTTTATATCTATATTTAATATTTTACTTGGTAAAATGGGAAGCATTATAGTTATTAGTGTACTTATGCTTATTGGTGTTATTTTAGTTTCTGATTTATCAATTGGAGATGCAATTACTAATTTATTTAGTAAGTTTAAAAGAAAAGAAAAAAAATCTAAAGATAAAGAAGATGATGATGAATATGAGTATGAGGAAGAAGACTATGATGAAGAAACTGGTGAAGTAATAGATAAAAAAGCAAAAAGAAAAGAAGAAAAGGAAAAGTTAAAACTTGCTAAAGCAAAACGACTTTCTTATATAGAAGAGGATGACGAAGAAGAAAGAGAAGAAGTCATTCCTAAAAAACAAGAAGAAGAGAGAAAAGAAGAAACTCCTGCTTCTAATAAATATTTAAATTATGTACTTCCAGATCTTAGCATACTAGATGCTGGTGATAATAATTCTAAGAAAAAAGGTCAAGCAAAAAATGAGGCTTTGATTTTAGATAATGCTAAAAGATTAGATGGCGTACTTAGAGATTTTGGTATAACAGCAAAAGTAAAAACTGCCCACGTTGGACCATCAATTACACAGTATGAATTAGAAGTTAAATCAGGAACAAAAATAAGTAAAATTAAAGCATTAAGTAGTGAGATTGCTCTTGCACTAGCAGCAACAGATGTAAGAATACAAGCACCTATTCCAGGTAAGAGTACTGTTGGTGTTGAATTACCTAATAAAATATCTACAGGTGTATCATTTTATGAAATGATGCAAGAACTTTTAAAAGAAAATTCTGACAATAAACTTCGTGTTGCACTTGGTAAAGATATAATGGGACAACCTATATTTATGGATATTAATAAGACACCACACCTTTTAATCGCAGGATCAACTGGTTCAGGTAAATCAGTATGTGTTAACTGTATTATAAGTTCAATACTTATGAGAGCAAAACCAGATGAAGTTAAATTAATAATGGTTGACCCTAAAAAGGTTGAACTTACTATGTATAACTGTATCCCACATTTATTAATGCCAGTTATAACAGATCCAAAAAAAGCATCAGCAGCACTTCAAAAAGTTGTTGATGAAATGGAAAAAAGATATGAATTATTTAGTGATACAAAAACTAAAAATATAGAAGGTTATAATGCTAAATTAAGATCACAAAATGAATTATTACCAGTTGAATCACAAAAACCATTATTACCTTATATTGTAGTATTAATTGATGAACTTGCTGATTTAATGTTAGTTGCATCAAAAGAAGTAGAACAATCAATAATGAGAATTACGCAAATGGCTAGAGCGGCAGGTATACATTTAATAGTAGCAACTCAAAGACCATCAACAGATGTAATTACAGGTGTTGTAAAAGCAAATATACCATCTCGTATATCATTTGCGGTATCATCACAAATAGATTCAAGAACAATACTAGATCATCCTGGTGCTGAAAAATTACTAGGTAAAGGTGATATGCTTTATGCACCAATGGGAGCAACTTCTCCAACAAGAATACAAGGTGCATTTATTTCAGAAGAAGATGTTGAAAAAATTGCAAATAAAACAATTGAACAACAAAAAGCAGTATATGATGAAAACTTTATGAAACTTGATGAAGTTGGAAGTAAAACAAGTATTGATAAAGATGATGTTGATAATGATGACCCATTATATAATGATATAGTTGAGTTTGTTATATCAACTAGAAAAGCAAGTGCATCATTACTTCAAAGAAGATTTAAACTTGGTTATAATAGAGCAGCAAGAATAATCGATTTACTTGAAGAAAGAGGTATTATTGGACCTGCAAATGGATCAAAACCAAGAGAAGTATTAGTAGATAATGATGAGGAAGATGAAGAATAAGAAGGAGTAAATAAATGTTTGATAATATAGAAGATGAAATAATGGATGACGCAGAATATTTAACAATTGTAAATCCTATATTAGAAAATAAAGAATTTCAGAGAATTGGTGGGTGCATTCATCATGGTACAACAAGACTTTATCATTTAATGAGAGTATCGTATTATTCATATAAAATAGCAAGAAGATTAAATCTAGATTATGAAAGTACTGCTAGAGGAGGAATTATGCATGATTTCTTCTATAATGAAAATGGTGGAGCAACTATTGATGGAATAAAGTCTACATTTACACATAATAAAATAGCAGTAGAAAATTCAGAAAAATATGTTGGTTTAAACTTTAAAGAAAAAGATATTATATATAAGCATATGTTTCCTTTAACTTTGAAGTTACCAAGATATAAAGAGAGTTATATAGTATCAATAGTTGATAAAGTTGTTGGTACTGTAGAATTTTGTAAAAAGCTTAAATTAAATGTTAAATTAAGTAGTCTTACAGTATTAATGAATTTTATAATATTTTATAGAGGATGAATTCTTTCATCCTTTTTTTCTTAACTTTTATTAGAAAAATATCATCAATATTTAATAAATTGATAGATGATATATGAGTTCTTGTACGTACATCCTTGATAAAAAAAGAGGTTTTCCACGATGAATTTCAAAGTTAAAATCTTGTTAGTAAAAAAACGGAAAATTAAATAAATAATTTACGACTTGAGAATCCCCGTTCTAGTAATTTAGGAGAAAATTGGCATATGTTTGGCAACAGTCGTTTTGTGGGTTGTGATAATGTTTTGTGTGACAAATCTATTGGAGTTCGTCCAGCAATCGAAGTATCAAAAACAAATGTGGAATATTAGAAAGTTGATAGAAATATCAATTTTCTTTTAATATTTAGGGGAATTTTAACTAAAAAGAGAGAATATAACATATGAAAGGGTTATTTTAGAAAGGAGGGGAATAAAATACTCTTATCAAAATTGGGATATTTATAAGTAATATATAGTAAATAAATACTATAATAAGATAAATATTTTAGCAAAATAATAAAATAGAACAAATGTTTGAAACATACTTGATTTTGTTTTTAATATGCGTTATAATAAGAATGTATTAAGCTACAAGGAGGAAAAAATAGATGGCAAAAACAAATGAAACAGATAAGGACAAGATATTATCACAAGTTCTTTTAGATATAGAAAAGCAATTTGGTAAAGGAGCAATAATGAAACTTGGTGATGATACTCATAATGAAATAGCAGTGTCACCAAGTGGATCATTAACACTTGATTTAGCATTAGGTGTTGGAGGATATCCTAAAGGAAGAATTATTGAAATATATGGACCAGAATCTTCTGGTAAAACTACATTTGCACTTCATGCAATAGCAGAAATTCAAAAAGCAGGAGGAAGAGCAGCTTTTATAGATGCTGAACATGCATTAGATCCAGTATATGCTAAAAACTTAGGAGTAAATATAAATGAATTATTGCTTTCTCAACCAGATACGGGTGAACAAGCACTTGAAATTTGTGAAGCATTAGTTAGAAGTGAAGCAATAAATATAGTTGTAATAGATTCAGTTGCAGCACTTGTACCACAAGCTGAAATAGAAGGCGAAATGGGTGATTCACATGTTGGTCTTCAAGCAAGATTAATGAGTCAAGCACTTAGAAAATTATCTGGAACTATTAATAAAACAAATACAATTGCAATTTTTATTAACCAATTAAGAGAAAAAGTTGGAGTTATGTTTGGTAATCCTGAAACTACACCAGGAGGAAGAGCGTTAAAATTTTATTCAACAATTAGAATGGATGTAAGAAGAAGCGAACAAATAAAACAAGGTGATAGTGTTATTGGTAATAAAACTACAGTTAAAATTGTAAAGAATAAGGTTGCACCACCATTTAAAACAGCTGTAGTTGAAATTATGTATGGTGAAGGTGTAAGTAGAGTTTCTGAAATAATTGATTTAGGTGTTGAAGCAGGTATTATTGATAAAAGTGGTGCTTGGTACTCATATAATGGAGAAAAGTTAGGTCAAGGTAAAGAAACTGTTAAAGCATTATTAAAAGAAAATGATAAATTAAGAGACGAACTTGAACAAAAGGTTAGAGAACATTTTAATATGACAATCAAAAAGGAAAAATAATTTCCTTTTTTTAGTGGAATTTTATATACTTGTGGAGAATATAAAGTATATGAGATATATTAGAAATTTTATAAATAGAAGAAAAATAACAAAAGAATATTTATTTAAAAGTAAAGAATTACTTGATAATGTAAATGGTTATTCACTTGATAAAAAACAAAGACTTGCGGTTATTGATTCATCTGATAGCGCATTATTACTCGCAGGAGCGGGTTCAGGTAAAACTCTTACTATAGTTGGTAAAATAAGATACTTAATAGAAATATTAAAAATAAAAAAAGAAGATATATTATGTATATCGTTTACTAATGATTCTGTTAATAGTCTTAAAAATTCATTACTCAAAAATTATAACTATGATATAGATGTATTTACATTTCATAAACTTGCCCTAAATATTTTAAAAGATAATAAAAATATTGTTAATATTGCTTCCAGTGATGAACTTGATTATATTATAACTGAGTATTTTTATTCAAACTTTTCAGAACTTAATATATTAGAAAAAAAGGAAGAATTTTATGAACTAAAAAAATTAATAGTAACTTTTATTAATTTATTTAAATCAAATAATTATGATTACATAAAGTTTGATGAAATATTAAAAAGATTAAAATATGGAAATGATTATATTTTTATAAAAATAGTAAGAGAAATATACCTTGAATATATGAGTGAATTAAAAAGTAAAAATGAAGTTGATTTTAATGATATGATAAATGATGCGATTAAAGTTTTAAATAAAGGAGGAAAAATTAAACCGTATAAATACATAATTATTGATGAATATCAAGATACATCTTTAACAAAATATAATTTGATAAAAACTATAAAAAATAAAACTCAAGCAAAATTATTTTGTGTAGGAGATGATTTTCAGTCTATTTATAGATTTACAGGGTGTAATCTTAATATATTTTTAAATTTTAAAAAGTATTATAAAAATTCTAGAATAATGAAAATAGAAAATACTTATAGAAATTGTATAGATTTAATAAAAGTATCAGGTAATTTTATTATGAAAAATAATCATCAAATGAGAAAAAAGTTAAAATCAAGTAAAAAACTTAAGAAGCCAATAAAAATAATTTATTATAAAAGCATAAAAGATTCTTTTGAAAAATTAATACTTGATATATATTCAGAAAATAATAATGGCATAATGGTTCTTGGAAGAAATAATAATGATATTTATAAGCATTTAAATAGTAATTTTAGATTAGAAAATCAAAATATAATTTATTTAAAAAATGAAAATATAAAAATAAGGTATTTAACAGTTCATAAATCAAAAGGATTAGAAGAAGAAAATGTAATAATTATTAATCTTGAAAATAAGATTAATGGTTTTCCAAGTAAGATAGAAAATAATGAAATATTAAAATATGTATTAAATGAAAATGATAATTATCCATATGAAGAAGAAAGAAGACTATTTTATGTTGCCTTAACTAGAACCAAAAACAATGTATATTTATTCGTAAATAAAAAGAATGAATCAATATTTGTAAAAGAAATAGTTAATAATTATAAATCCTGTATACAAATATTTAAAAATTATTTATAATTATTATAGAGGTGTATAAAATGGATGAACTTAAAATTCCTAATCACGTTGCGATTATAATGGATGGCAATGGTAGATGGGCAACAAATAGAGGTCTTAAAAGAAGTGAAGGACATAAAGAAGGTAGTAAAACTTTAGAAAAAGTAGCAATTCACGCAATAAATAAAGGTGTTAAAGTTTTAAGTGTATATGCTTTTTCAACTGATAACTTTAAAAGAACTAAAGAAGAAGTAGATTATTTAATGAATTTATTTATTTTAATGTTTAAAACTAAGTTTAAAGTAATAGATAAAGAAAACATAAAAGTAATATTTTCTGGAAGAAGAGAACCACTTAGTAAAAATGTATTAGATGCGATGGATTCAATTGTAAAGAAAACAGAAAATAATACTAAAGGTATATTAAATATATGTTTAAATTATGGTGGACAAGAAGAAATAATAGATGGTACAAAAAGAATAATAGATGATATTAATAATGGCAAAATAAGTAAAGATGATATAACTAAAGAAAAGTTTTATGAATATTTATATCAAGATTTACCACCAATTGATTTACTTATAAGAACAAGTGGTGAATATAGAGTAAGTAATTTTATGCTTTATCAAATGTCATATAGTGAATTTTATTTTACTAATACATTATTTCCAGATTTTGATGAAAATGAATTTGATAAGGCAATTGAATCATTTAATCATAGAGATAGAAGATTTGGTAAAAATTCTAAATAATTTAGTTTAAAAAGTGTCATATTTTGTATAATTTTATGTAAAATATGTGTATTTAATATAAAAATTTTATATAATATATTTATTAGGAGAGAGATAGATGAAGAAATGCATCATGATTTATAATTTCAAAAGTGGAAAGAAAAAAGATGATCAATTTTTAGATATAGTAAGTAAAATCTTAAAAGAGTATGATTACAATTTAGAAGTAAAATATACTAAGAAAAAAGGACATGCATCAAAGATTGCAAAGGAATTACCTGATAATGTAGATCTTGTTATATCTGCGGGTGGAGATGGAACTTATAATGAAGTTGTTTCTGGTGATTTAAAAAGAGAAAACAAACTTTTAATCGCAAATTTACCACTTGGTACTACAAATGATGTTGGTACTATGTATGGATATAATGGTAATTTAGAAGAATATTTAAGATTACTTCTAGATGGTGATATAAAAAACATTGATGTGTGTAAAATAAATAATAGAGCATTTGTATATTTTGGTGGTATTGGTAGTTTTGTTAATGTAACATATGATACACCAAGAAAGTTAAAAGAAAAGTATGGAAGAAGTGCATATATAATATATGCTTTGAAACAATTCGCTGGTAAACTTAAAATCTATAATATAAAATATGAAATTAATGATAAGAAATATGAAGGCAAGTATTCATTTATATTTATAACAAATAGTTCATCAGTTGCGGGAATAAATAATATTTATCCTGATGTTAAACTTGATGATAATAAATTTGAAGTGCTTTTATGTGATATAAAATCGAAATTTGAATTAATAAGAAAAATATCTATGTTAAAAAGGATGAATATAAGAAATATACCAGGTATTGAATATTATGAAACAAATAATATTAAGATTGAATTTGATAAAGTTCCAAGTGATTCATGGTGTTTAGATGGTGAAGAAATGAAGCATAATACAAAGACATTTAAATTTGGAATATCAAAAGAAATAAATGTATTAATGCCAAAGGTAAATATAGATAAGTTATTTGTACAGGAGTAGTATATGAATTATGATATTAGAATATTATTTTTGCTCTTTTTAATGTATTCATTTACAGGATGGGCGATTGAAGTAATAGGTAAATTAATTGAAAAAGGAAAATTTGTAAATAGAGGATTTTTAGTTGGCCCATATTGTCCAATATATGGTGTAGGATGTATATCTATGATTTTATTATTAAATAGATATATAAATGATCCATTTACATTATTTATTATGAGTATATTATTATTTTCATTTTTGGAATATTTCACAAGTTATTTTATGGAAAAAATATTTAAAATAAGATGGTGGGATTATTCAAGAAGAAAATTTAACATTAATGGAAGAATATGTCTTGAAACAATGATACCATTTGGACTTGGTGGTATGTTTATTATGTATATAGTAAATCCATTTTTCTTAAAAATGTTATCACATATTCCAGATGTTTTATTAACTGTGATATCTATAGTACTTGCTTTAGTATTTATATTTGATTTATGCATGTCAACTAAGATAATATTTAATTTAAAATCTACAGTAAGAAATATTAAAAAAGATTCTACAGAAGAAATAACTGCTAAAGTAAAAGACTTTATAATGAATAATGCTAAATATGCAAAAAAGAGACTTGTTAAAGCGTTTCCTAAGTTAAAGATAAAATAAGTTATATGAAAAATATAACTTTTTTTGTATAAAAATCTCAAAAATATATAATATTAAAATAGGAGGTTACTATGAAAAATTTAGATATAAAAAAATTATTATTTTATATAATTACTACTATCTTGATAGGTACAATTCCAAGTATCTTTGTGTTTAAAAGTATGAATGTATATAATTCTTTAAATAGACCACCACTTTCTCCACCACCTATTGTTTTTCCTATTGCATGGACAATACTTTATATATTAATGGGAATTTCAATATATATTATTATGCAGTCTAAAAGAAAACTCAAAAAAAATGCAAGATTAATATATTATATACAACTTATTACAAATGCACTTTGGACACCAATTTTCTTTGGATTTAAAGAATATTTTTTAGCATTTCTTTGGATACTTATGCTCATAGTATTTGTAATTACAATGATATTTACATTTTATAAAATAAGTAAAAAAGCAGCATATATTCAAATACCATACTTATTATGGCTCTTATTCGCATCATATTTAAATTTTGGAGTTTTTGTATTAAACTAAAAAATAAATCCATACTAATTTTAGGTGATTAATATGGATTTTTTTAATTCGGATATGTTCAAGGTCATAATTAGATGTATTGCTGCAATGACAACACTATTTTTTATGACAAAGTTATTAGGTAAAAAACAAGTGTCAGAACTTAGTTTATTTGATTATGTTGTTGGAATATCAATTGGTAATTTTGCATCAGAAATGGCAATAAATTTAGAAGCTGAATTTTTTAATTCAATGCTTGCGATAATAGTGTTTGGTATTCTTGCATATTTTATTTCTATTTTAACAACTAAAAGTTTAAAATTAAGAAAGTTTTTTGTAGGAACTCCAACTGTACTTATGGAAAATAGTAAATTAATATATAAAAATATGAAAAAAAGTATGATAGATGTTAATGATTTATTAAGTCAAGCAAGAGAAATGGGATATTTTGATTTAAGTGAAATTGAATTTGCTATATTAGAGGCAAATGGTAAAATCAGTTTTTTACCTAAAGGAGAATATAAAAATATAACAGTTAAAGATATGAAATTAAAAATAGAAAAACAAGGATTATGTGCTAATGTGATAATAGATGGTAATATAATGGATGATAACTTAATTAATATAGGTAAAGATACAGAATGGTTATTACACGAGTTAAAATGTAAGGGAAAACAAGTACATGATATTTTACTTGCAACTGTTGATATAAATGATAAACTTACTTTATATGAGAGACTACCATATATGGACTCAAATAAAATCTTAGAGTAATTTGACTCTTTTTTTCTTTTCTGGTAAAATACATGGTCAAAGAAGGGGTTTATATGAATAGAATTAGTTATAATGATATTGATTTTAATAAACTTACGAAATTAGATTATGATTCTTTAGAAAGTGATATATATATTGATAAAGAAAAACAGAGAATATATAAAATATTTAAAACCGAAGATTTGTGTGAATTATCTTATAAATTAGTAAAGTTAGATTTATTACAAAGAAAAAATCAAAAAGGAAAAATGATTGTACCAGATACAACAATATTTGATAGACATTTTTGTGGTACTATTGAAAAATATGTACCTGGTATAAATTTGGATGATATATTTATTAAATATCGTGATATAAATCACATAATGAAAATATTTTTAGATGCATCAAAGTCATTACAAGATATACATGAAGAAAAAGTAGTAGTAGCGGATTTAAATTCAGCAAATATTCGTATAGATGAAAATGATAAATCACATTATATAGATTCTTTATCATATAGAGTAGAAAATTTAGATAATAATACGGTTTCATATTTACTTAAAGAATATTTAAATAGTAAAAATATACAACCTAAAAAAATTACCA
>OLPW01001874.1_pt1 | contig 20102 bp, 18 predicted proteins | sample 1672161 | NCBI WGS metagenome assembly OLPW01 (sample SAMEA3136654, study PRJEB25190) | human gut metagenome
TATCCCGATTCTTGTTATGATTCTTCTGGTTGGTATTCTACAAATTGTGCTTTCCCTCGTTTTAAGCAGTAATCTGAAAAAGGAAACGCTGGTAGAAAGAATCCGGTATCAGGGATAGTAGATTCTATACAACTATTCTTTTCATATTGATCTCCTTATACATTTCCATTGACGATCCTTGCCTAGGTATCCTCCGGAATCATCGGGGAAGCTATCTCGGCCAGCAGTGCCGGGTCTATCTCCCCTGTTTCCGCAAACTGCCGCCCAGCCTTTTTCACCCGCTCCAGCCGCGGAACAGTCACTGCCGCGGCCTCCGGTGCGCTGAGCATCGGGCTTTCCGGCATAGTCAGGATCGTATGATTATTGGGAAACATCAGCTCAAACTGACGTACTGCCGGTTCAAAATTGCGGCAACTGTTCGGAAATCCTCAGCCGCAAATCATCAGATATCTGAGATGCGAATAATCCCGCTGCCCGACGTGGACATAGCGTCCGTTCATCTCTGCCATCGAGCGGCAGAGTACGCTCGATGATGTTTTTCAACATCGCAGGCATCCCGTAGCAATAGAGTGGGAAGCTGAACAGCAGCAGGTCACTTGCGAGCATCTGCTCCAGAATCTCGCGCATATCGTCGTCGCTAGCACAGCGCCCGCCGTTATATTTGCAGGCAAAGCAGCCGCGACAGAACTCGATATGCATGTCAGCAACGTTGATGCTCTGCACCTCCTGCGGCGCGACCTCGTTCATGCCGCCTAGAAATGCGCGCGTGATGTGCATCGTGTCACTGCGTTCCTTCTTTGGGCTGCCGTTAAAGACAAGAATTTTCATCCGTTAGCCACCCCATTCGCGGTTATTTCAGCTTCTTCCCCATTTCGAAGCGCACCTCGTGCCGATCCGGATCGTCATTCGAGTAGGCGTACAGGTCAAAACCGATCATCTCGAAGCCGTTCTTCCGGTAAAGCGCGATCGCGTTCTCGTTGCAGGACTGCGTTTCGAGGACGATCATCCGCGCTCCGGAGGACGCCGCTGCGACCTGGATTGCGTCCAGCAGTTTCGTTCCGACGCCGCTGCCGCGCTTTGCGTTTTCGAACACACAGATATTGCTTATCCGAAATCGGTTGTTCCAGCTCTCCGGCGAGCCTTCAACATAGCCAATCAGCTCCTCGCCATCAAACGCCCCGAACGCTAATCGGCTCCTCCAGCCACTCGCCGAAGAACACGGCGTCAAACGACCGTTCCTCGGTTTTACCGAAGGGCGTGTACTTCACACAGAAGCCGCCTTCGCCAGCGCAGATGTCATAATAGCCCTGCGTCTGATAGCGCGCGGTGAACTTCCTTCCGGCGTATTATTCTCTTTCCAAGCGCTTGATCTCCATAGTTTCTCCCCCTCAAGTTCAGTCGGCCTAAAACATATTATTTGATATATATCATATAATTTATCATACCCTGTGCGGTGTTCGTTGTCAACGGCGCGATGCGCCGTGGCGTGCCTTAAAGAATATAAAAAATGCGGGGCAAATTTTGACCCGCAATAATATTATTGTACAAAAGTCCTGCCCCATTGTCAACAATGTCAAAGCCGCCGCGGCTAAAATTGCAGTTTTTCATACACGTGCACAAAAACGCGTCTCAAAAATCATGGATTCTGCGAATTGAAAAACGGCGTCCCGTTTGCTATATTAGCATCAGAAAGGGTGAGTCCGATGTACAAATAAGACACCCGACACAGGAAGTGATTCGGGTTTGGCGCTGCAAGATCAAAATACGCAGGAGGACAGAAGCACATAAGTCCGCCCCACTTAGAGGCAAGAAAAATAAATATCTGTGCTTGGTAAATGTGTCCCGTTGACATGCGGCGCTACATTCTAACGAAAGCGAGGTAACCAGGATGTTAGATACTAAGAATTCACAGAGATAACCCCTGACTGGTTGGAAGGCACGAGCCGCAGTCAGGGGTTATCTCTATTTTATGCAAAAATTCACGCCGCCGAAAAAACCGCCCCATGCCTGCCGGCATGAGGCGATATTTTTATCATTTTAATCAATAGAAAGTCGCAACATCCTGCGCCGGAGCTTCGCAGTTCTCGTGGCTGATGTAGGTCAGGACGGGGCCCTTGCGGCTGTACGCGCGGTGGAACTTGAAGTTCACCTTCGCGGTCAAAATGATCCAGGAGTCGTCCGTCATAGTCTCGGCCTTGTCCCACTGGCACACCAGCGCCGCGAACTGTATATCCTCGACGCAGCAGGTCATGACATGGCGGCCCACGATGAAGCAGCCCGCTGGGATCTTCTTGCGCTTGAGCGCGCGGCACTTGAAGCGCACGGTCTTGCCCTCGTACTTTTTCGGCTCCTCGGACAGGTCGCGATACCACACAGCGTAGTCATCGTCACCGATCTCGACGACGGGCGCGGTCAGGTCAAACGGCAGCGGATCCTCAATGTCGTCATACTCGACCTTGCCTCCGGCATATTCGTAGGCGATGTCACTCCGGCGGGACGCGCCGCGGACTATCTTATGGAACTCCATCTTGTCCATGTTGGGCTTGAAGCGGTTGAACACGACCAGCTCGCAGCTCTTGAGCTTATCGTACACCAGCTGGCGCATGTTATTATTATAGGTAAGGAAGGTGCCTGCGTCGGCAAACATGAACTCCTGATACACCATCCAGCTCTCAGGCATCGCCGAATAGAGCACGTCCAGCATCCACATGCCGTTGTACTCCACGACCACGCGCTCAGCCCGCGACTCGCGGAGCCACTTTTCAAGGTTTTCCGCCGTCAGCTCGCTCTGATCTTCGATGACATGGATGTATACGCTCTTGTCGGCGAACTGATCAGGGGCGTATTCCTCCTCGCCTTCCTCGCAGACGAGAAGCATCGTGCGCTCGCCGTTGCAGAAGCGCTTGTCCTCCAGCGTTTCCTGTATGAATTTTGTCTTGCCGGATTCCAGAAAGCCCGTAAAGAGATATACGGGAACGTCTTTTCTATCACTCAATGTTCAAACAGCTCCTTCAATGCCTGCTCGTTAAGTTTGGAACCTATCACGCAGAAGCGGCCGGTGACTGCAGCGCCGCCGCGGCGGATATCGACCTCGCCGGGGACGTAGTCGAAGTAGAGCCAATCGCCGTCCTCAGCATCGACAATGCCCTTCGCGCGGAGAATAACGCCGTACTTGGCCTCGTCCTCAAGTGCGGAGAGGATGCCGCGCAGCGCGGACTCGGTGAACTTACGCGGGGTCTCCATGCCCCAGCTCGTGAACACCTCGTCGGCGTGATGATGATGGTGATGCTCATGGTCATGCTCGTGATCATGGCAGCCGCAGGTGCAGTGCTCGTCATGCTCGTGCTCTTCGTGGTCATGGTCATGATGATGTTCATGCTCGTCATCGTCGTGATCATGATCGTGGCAGCCGCAGGTGCAGTGCTCATCGTGTTCATCATGGTCATGATGATGGTGCTCATGGTCATGCTCATGCTCGTGGTGGTGCTCATGCTCCATGTGCTCCAGCTCTTCGTGCAGAGCGTTGTGCTCCATCGCCTCGACTATCTGCTCACCGCTGAGCTTGTCCCACGGCGTGCTGATGAGTCCAGCCTTGGCATTGAGCTGCTTGAGAAGCTCGGTCGCGGCAAGGATCTTTTCCGCGCTCGCAGTGTCGGTGCGGCTCATGACGATGAGGTCGGCGTTCTCTACCTGATCGTTGAAGAACTCGCCGAAGTTGCGCATGTACATGCGGCACTTGCCCGCATCGACGACAGTGACCTTTGCGCCGATGTGTGCGCCCTCGACCTGCTCCACGGCATGCGCCACGTCACTGAGCTTGCCGACGCCGGACGGCTCGATGATGATACGATCCGGTGCGTACTCCTCCATGACCTTCTTGAGCGCCTTCGTAAAGTCGCCGACCAGCGTGCAGCAGATGCAGCCGGAATTCATTTCGGTTATCTGAACGCCGGCGTCCTTCAGGAAACCGCCGTCAATTGCGATCTCGCCGAATTCGTTCTCGATAAGAACGAGCTTTTCGTTCTTGTAGCCCTCAGCTATCAGCTTGCGGATGAGCGTAGTTTTGCCCGCGCCGAGAAAACCTGAGAATATATCAATCTTTGTCATTGCAGATGCCTCCACATATTATTTTTCTAAAAATGTATTATATCACACTTTGTCAATGCCTACAAATATAATATCATACCCAGCCGCATAAAATTATTTTCAAAGACTTCCGAAACGCGTGAAAAAACTCTTGACATTTGGCCGCATGTCTGATAATATACATCTTGCCCATGGGGGTATAGCTCAGCTGGGAGAGCGCTTGAATGGCATTCAAGAGGTCAGCGGTTCGATCCCGCTTATCTCCACCAAAAAGCACTCGATTTCATTTGAAATCGAGTGCTTTTTCTTTACTTTTCATCCTATTTTGTGCTGGGCGTTTTCGCCTTGGACAACAAATGGACAACAGACCTTCTCAATTTCTTCTTTCTTACTGTGGGAAGGAAGAAGTTATGGCATACAATGTGTCTATTGTATTTATGAGGTGATCTTATGACAAAATGGGACAAGATATTCCGCATTGCTGTTGTGCTGCTGCTCAGCGCAAATCTGGCAGTCAGCAGTATGCTCTGTGTGCGGCTTGGCAATGTGCCGCCTGCGGTAAGCAGCGGCGAAAACAGCTCCGCGGCAGAAAACGCCTATGCTGACGTTGAGCCGATACCTCCGGAAAGCCCGAAGGCTGTCGATGCGTGGTATGACTATGCCTGGGTATACGAAGATTCGGATTATGTAGAGATCATCCGTTTGGGGGCGGAAGGCTCCGATTGGCATTTTGAAATGACGCTTCCGGGAGCCAATGTGGATCTGACCGTTAACGAGATCTACATCAACGACATGGTTGACGGGCAAAGAACCAATGTTTTTCTCGCTGAAGACGATACCATGAGATATATGGCGCAGCTCAACGGTATTAACGGAGACGAAGTGATACTTCGCGCCGGAAAAACGCTGATATTCGAAGACTGGAACCCGTTCGTCACGGATTTTAATGGTCGGCAGATACTTTTTGTGCTGCAGGTGCCCTCCGGTGAAACCTTGCGTTATTCGTATATTTTTGAGCTTACGGAAAATCCTGCGTTGTCAGCGGACTACACAAACGACAGCGGCAAGGATCTTTCCCTGCTTCGCCATGACGCGCAGTACGACATAGAAGTTTTTGACGGCGTATTCTGGGTGCCGGCGGTTTCTCTCGGGGAGAGCCGCTATACGAATGCGGAAATTGCCGCAATGCTTGATGATTCTCCGGAGGAAAAGCAAGCCAAGATCAAAACGCTCTATGAGGCATTGCAGCTGTATCAGATCGGAGATTTCCGATCGGCGGACGATAATGTGCGCATTTCCGAAAACGGGATCGACTGGGAATACCATACGCCGGGGCGCAGCGCCGTGATCAACAACTGCGGCTGCTGCGCCACGGGTTCCGCATGGCTGCGCTATCTGCTGGACGGAGATTACGATGAGGTCGGATATATCACCACCTCCCAGCGTGACGGCAGCGGACATGTCTATAACTATATTCAGGACGGTGAATGGTACTATATCATCGACCTTACGCACTACCGCAATGACTGGATCGCCACGATCGAGGAAAACGGTGATTTGGACGCCTATTCACGCTCCGACCGTGTTCTCGGCAACATTCACCGCACAAAAGATCTTTCCAGCTTTGTAAACTATGTGCAGGCTGCTTTCAACGATCCTCCCGGGCTGATGTTCCGCCTCACCTGCGAGGATGCAACTCCCTTGGACGGCGTGCATTCCACGGACGGCGTAACAATTTTTCGTCCGGAAAGCTATGAGCCATATGTCACCTGCATTTTTGATGACGATACCGACGATCTGACATACGCTTATGCCCCAGACCCTACGCACGTACCGGAGTATTAAATTCAACAGGTATATACCTGCAAAGCTGCATATAAACGCGGAAGCCCATTTTTATTTGTCAAATCCCGCGATGCCTTGATATATCAGCGCTTTTCCGGCTTGCAGATTTTTCCTTGACGTCTATATTCTTGGAACTTTTTCCGGCTTTTCAGTCAATCCGACTATCGTTCCGGAAAGTTTTCCGTCATGAATATTGACATCTTTCAATTAAAAGTGATAGACTTCCATTATTTAATATATGCCCACTCCCTAAACGCTTATATATAGCTTTATAAACCATGTAAGGAGGAATTCAAACACCATGGAAAATTACAAGTTCTCAACTCTTGAGTACAAGCGCCCCGATTTGGAGGCGTACCGCGCGCAGCTCGTCCAATGGAAAGCCGCGGTCGAGCACGCTGAGAGCTATGCCGCGCTGCGCGAGCTGATCTCCGAGATCGACCTCAAAAACTGCGAGCTGTTCACGCAGTATTCCATCGCGCATGTCCGCCACACGCTTGACACGCGCGACGAGTTCTACGAAGCGGAGATCAACTATCTTCAGGACACAATGCCCACGATCAGCGGTGACTCGGTCGCTCTCAGCGAGGCTATTGCGTCCAGCCCCTTCCGCGCGGACATTGAAAGCGAGTTCGGCAAGCAGTATTTTGTCTCCATGGATATTCAGAAGAAGATGTTCTGCGAGGCCAACATTCCCCTTCGTCAGCAGGAGAGCCGCCTGACCAACGAGTATCAGAAGATCATGGCGACTGCCGAGATATCCTTCGACGGCAAAACGCTGAATCTCTACGGCATACAGAAATACTTCGAGCATCCCGACCGCGCAGTGCGTGCCGCCGCCGTCAAGGCATACTCCAAGTTCTATGAGGACAACGAGCCGCGTCTGGAGGAGATATGGTCTGAACTGATCCGTATCCGCAACCAGATGGGCAAGAACCTCGGTTACGAGAACTACATCCCCCTCGGCTATCTTGAGCAGGGACGTACGGATTACGGCGAGAAAGAGGTCGCGTCCTTCCGCGAGCAGGTGCGCACCGTGCTCGTGCCGCTGTGCCAGAAGCTCTACGACGCGCAGGCCAAGCGTCTCGGCGTCGACCATGTCATGTGGTACGACGAAAAGATGGTGTTCCCCGACGGCAACGCCGAGCCCGCGGGCGACGACGCGTTCATGGTCAAGACCGCGCAGAAGATGTACCACGAGATCAGCCCCGAGACAGGCGAGTTTATCGACTTCATGATCGACCACGAGCTGATGGATCTGCAGAACAAGCCCGGCAAAGCCTCCACCGGCTACATGACGAGTCTCCCCAGTCTGAAGGCACCCTTCGTGTTCTCCTGCTTTAACCACACGATTTTTGACATGCAGGTGCTGACGCACGAGCTGGGTCACGCGTTCGCGGGCTACATGGCCATGCGCAGCCAGCCCATTTCGGATTATTACAGCGAGTCGACCGACATCGCGGAGATCCACTCCATGTCCATGGAGCAGTTTGCGTACCCCTATGCCGAGTGGTTCTTCGGCGATCAGGCGGACAAGTTCCGCTTCGCGCATCTGCAGGAGGCGCTGACTTTTGTGCCCTTCGGCGTGGCGGTGGACGAGTTCCAGCATATCTGCTATGCGCATCCTGAGCTGACGCCCAAGGAGCGGACGTATCAGTGGCACCTGCTGGAGGAAAAATACATGCCGTGGCGTAAGTACGACAACGACGCGTTCATGGAGCGCGGCGGCTACTGGTATCACAAGCTGCACATCTACCTCTACCCCTTCTACTACATCAACTATACGCTCACCACTATGGGCGCGATGGAATTTAAGAAAAAGTACGCTGAGGATAAGGCCGCCGCATGGCAGGATTATCTCAAGCTCTGCAAGACCGGCGGCAGCCGCAGCTATCTGGAGACTCTGCGCTATGCAAATCTGGCCAATCCCTTCGAGGCCGGTTCCGTCGAGCGCGCCTGCGGCTACGCGGAGAAGATACTGCTTGAAAAAATCGCCGAGCAGGAAAAGTAAGCTCAGCACCCATCAAAAAAACGCTTAATGTCATTCAGCACCTTTCCGCAATCTGAAAGGTGCTGAATTGTATTCATTTGTATATTTGCGCGGCTTTGCCATGCTCTTCCGCTCCCAGCTGTTTGTGAAAAAGCGTGCAGCGATTTGATTTCTGTGATATATTTCAAAAAAACTCCTATCCGTTTGCAACCTATTCGCCCAAACCGTTTCTATTATGATAGAGCGCTCAGAAAGGAGGAATTCGAAATGGACGATGCAGCAATTGTCGACCTTTATTGGAGACGTTCAGAGGATGCAATAGTCCAGACATCGGCAAAATACGGGAAGTACTGCCGCACTATTTCATACAACATTTTAGCAAGCGCGGAGGATGCGGACGAATGCGTCAACGATACATACCTGAACGCGTGGAACTCCATGCCGCCACACCGCCCAACGCATCTTGCGCCATACCTTGCGAAGTTGACTCGATGGCTTTCCCTGAACCGGCTGCGCGACGGCAGCAGCCTCAAGCGCGGTAACGGCGAGATTCCGGCTGTGCTGGACGAACTTGCAGAGACTCTGGATTCAGGAATCGACGTTGAACGAGAACTGGGACTGCGAGAGCTGAACGCGTCGATTCGTGATATGCTTGCCCGCATTGATAAAACTGAACGGGATGTATTTATCTGCCGGTATTGGTACGCCGCGTCGATTTCGGAAATTGCCGTGAAAAGCGGCTTCACCGAAAGCAAGGTCAAGTCCATGCTATACCGGACGCGGAACAAATTACTGAAACGGCTAAAGGAGGATGGATTATGCTGAACAGCGAAAATGTATTGCTTGCACTGAATGACATACAGGATGACTATATAGAGAGCGCCCGCACAATGCTTGGATATAAGGTAGGCGAACGAAACCGTACTATGGTCAAAAAGCGCATTGTCGCGTTTGCTCTAGCGGCGACGCTGGTCTTGTCCCTTGGCATTGCCGCATATGCGGCATATGTCCGTTGGTCGCGCGGCATCGAGCAGAAATTGCCCGCTACGGATGCCGAACGGCAGCTTGCCGAGGAAAGCGGTCTGTCTGATACCTCTCAGACCGTCAGCTCTAATGTCAATGGCGTGACGATATCCGTAGAGCAGACAGTTATTGACAACGGTACCGCCAACATTGCCCTGCGTATTGAGGGCTGGCCGCTTGATGAAGCGCAGGCACGCAGCGCGATGCTTTGGAACAGAAGGCTGACATTCGATGGCGAGACCGCACCGGCCTCAGGCGGCAGTTTTGTGGAAGAATGCGGCGCTAATAACCGTACCTCCGTCATCGCCGCTGACGGCTCGATGGAGTACGACATCTGGGCAAACACCGGAGACAAGCTGGACACGCTTGCCGGCAAAGAAATCTGTATCACCATAGAGAGTCTCGGCCTCACTAGCGGCAAGGGCGGGCAGTATCAGGCGCTTGTGGAAGGCCCTTGGGAGCTGAAATGGACGCCGAACAGCAACAGCGAGGTTTTGGCCGTCAATGTAAGCGTCCCAATCGGTGATACCGGCCTGCAGCTTCTCTCCGCGGAAATCGGCTCGGTATCTGCGAAAGTCAGTCTAAAGCTGGATAAACCGTGGGACGGCTACCAGACGCTGGAGTTCTATGACTGGCAGCTCGCGGGGGTCCGGCTCAAGGACGGTACTGTTTTGACAAACATATTCAGTGCTCCGACGCAGGAGGGCTACGCGGACATCGACAATTTGGTTTTCGAGATGCACTACTCGTCAAACCGCATACTTCTGCCATCTCAGATAGATGCGCTGGTTTTCGCGGCAAACTCGCCGTGGGCGCGTACGCTGGATGACGGCGAGCTGGTTATCATCCCGATAGCCTAGTCGTTTGAACGGGGTTCAAGAGATTGACAGTTGAATTCACTAGTATTAGTCAATAGGTAAAAAACGGCTTGTTTCAACATGAAACAAGCCGTTTTCTTAATTTGCGCATTATCTCTGTATCACTTTCTTCTCGCGCCTTTGCCTATCACGTAGATGCCGGCCAGCATCTCGGCAACCGACAGCCCCAGCAGAAGTCCGGAGAAGAAATCCTTGACGTCGGAGCCGCCCAGCGACTGCGACAGCGCCTGAAGCGCTATCCCCATGACAATGAGGATGACACCGGTCAGCATCACCTTCTGCTTTTCCAGCTCCCGCGTTCTCCTCAGCAAATCGAGGATCTGGTCATCGTCATACACGCGGACGCTTTTTTCTTCCGTTTCTTCGGCATCCATCAGTTCGGAAACCGTGACCTTCAATTCCCCGCGCAGGCTCTTTATCACGGTATAATCGGGCATACATTTTCCCGTCTCCCATTTTGAAATGGTCTTGTTTGAAACGCCCAGGCGCTCGGCGAGCTGCTCCTGCGTCATGTTCTGCTCCTTGCGCTTTTTTGCGATGAATTTTCCTATGGCGACTTGCTCCATTTTTATAACCTCCTTCGTTTCTTCGCGTTAAGAATAACACCCCTGCGCGGAGAATTACACCCCCTGTGAGGCGAATATAGGTGGAACGGTTGAAAAATCAGTCTCTTCGCCGCATTTATGCTTTTCCGTGAAGCTTCTTCCAAAAGAAAATATACGAGACAAGCCCCGGAATACCTATCCACAAGATGAAGCATACCGTTGCGGCTGCTGCCGCCGCGTCCGCGCTCCGAACCGTCAGCGCCGCGGCCAGATACAGCATGGTCATCGGCAAGGAGATGTAGCCAAGCACTCTATGCGCGACATTCCATGTGTCCTCATCCCGCACAGTCCAAGGGAGTTTGAGGCCGGTATGCCGATTGTACGGCAGTCTGGGCGATATGAAGCCGCCGAACAGCATGATGCCGCACATGATTACGGCGGCGAGCAGTCTCTCCCCGTCCTCGGATAATGCGGCCAACGCCGTTTTATCCAGTGCCGCGACAGTCAGAACAAGCAGCAGCACGACGGCATCAAATATTGTTGCAGCTCTCAGGGCACCGATTCCGGCTTTGTCTGCCGCCGCACCGGTGAACAGCGTCAGATTCCGGTACAGTATCGCCAGCATGGTAAGCATACATGCGCCCGCCAGCAGCAGCGACAGCAGTTCGATTTTTACCGTCAGCGCGGCGATCAAAGTTCCAAACGACAGCAGCAGAATAACCCCGCGCTTTTTATCCAGCTCGGCACGAAGCTTCTCCTTCTGAATCTTGGCCGCAAGCTCCTTATTCAGCCTCGCAAGCTCCCCGGCCATATCCTGAACGCCGCTCTCCGGCTTGATACCCAGCAGTTGACTCACCGGTACATCAAGCAGCTCCGCGATTTTAATCAAGACGTCCGCATCGGGAACTGACATTCCGTTCTCCCACTTGGACACTGTCTGGCGGACAACGCCAAGCCGCACCGCAAGTTCCTCCTGACTGACGCCCTTCGCCTTTCTGGCCGCCTTAATTTGTTCTCCGATCATATGCGCACCGCCCTTTCGCTTTCATTATAAATGCCCACACCCGTCTAGGCAAGCAACGCGATTTAACGTTCAGCCAAAACATTTGACTTTTTCCAATTTAGGACTACAATATTAGCATAGGAATCAGACATAAAATGGAGGGATAAACATGCTCGATTTTCTGCGCAGCGAAGGTATAGACGAGGAAATGCTCGCCCGAATCGAGGACTTTCGCCGCAGCTTTCCCGCAGCGCCGGAGAACGCCGGACGCATCCCCTGCCCCAAATATAAATATTACGGCTGCGAGGTCTGGCGCGAGGCGATAGCCGCCGTACTCGCGGGCGAAAACCTGCTGCTGGTCGGGCCGAAGGCCACCGGCAAAAACGTTCTGGCCGAGAACCTTGCCGCCGTGTTCCAGCGCCCGCAGTGGGACATTTCGTTTTACCTCAACACGGACGCCGCCTCGCTCATCGGCACCGACACCTTTAAAAACGGCGAGGTGACGCTGCGCCGCGGGCCGATATACCAATGCGCCGTTGAGGGCGGCTTCGGCGTGCTCGACGAGATAAACATGGCAAAGAACGAATCTCTCTCCGTGCTCCACGCCACGCTGGACTTCCGCCGCATAATCGACGTGCCGGGCTACGACCGCATCACGCTCTCCCCCTGCACGCGCTTCATCGCGACGATGAACTACGGCTACGCCGGTACGCGCGAGCTGAACGAGGCGCTGGCCTCGCGCTTCATGGTGATAAACACGCCCGTCATCTCTGCCGACAGCCTTGAAAAGCTGCTGAAGGCCACGTTCCCGAAGCTTCGCGCGGAATACGCCCGCCAGCTTGCGGAGCTGTTTCAGGAGATCCGCAAGAAGTGCGACAGCTCCGAGATATCCACAAAGGCGCTCGACCTGCGCGGCCTGATCGCCGCCGTGCATCTCACGGAGCAAGGACTGAGTCTCGGCGAAGCGCTTGAGATGGGCATCCTCAACAAGAGCTTTGACGATTTCGAGCGCCAGCTCGTGTCCGACATCGTCGGCGCGCGCATCCCCGGCGAACTGCGCCGCGGCGATCTGTTCGAGCCATGACCGAGATAGACGAGCGGCAGCAAAAGCGCGCGGCAAACATCGTCTGGAACTGCGCCGGGCGCTACGACTTCCGCCCTGATTTCCGCGCCTACGACGTGAAAGGCGGAGCCGACCTCTACTGGAACTGCATCTTCGGCGCGGCGCGGAAGCACTACGACTACGCGGTGTTCGCGCAGATATTTGCAGGGCTTCAGCAATATGAGGACGCCGACACATACACGGATCTGTTCTGGCTGGGGCTTGAAAACTGCGTCTATCAGCGCGAACTGCCCCAACGTCCGGCGCTGGAAATGCTGCGGCGCAGATACGCCGAGCAGTTCGTGCGACAGCATCAGGGCGCGGAGGATTTTCAATTCTACGATTCGCTCGCGCTCGCGCACTTTTCGCGCGTGCTGGGGCTTGAATCGCGCATGAACAAATACGACTCCAAGCTCCTCGACGAGCTGGAGTTCACGCCGGACATGACGGAAACGGAGATCGCCGCGCGGGCGAAGGAGCTGTTCGAGCGCTGGTTTCAGATATGCACCGAGGAGCGCCGACGCGCGCAGAAGCGCAGCTTCACGCAGCCGTTCAAAAAGCGCGGCAGGAAGAACGCCGATACCCAGTTTCGCAGATTCGGCCTCGGCTTCACACAGCATCCGCAGGACGTCTACGGTGGCTCGACGGACGGCGACGTGCAGCAGAAGGAGCTGAAAACCAAGATGACCGCGCAGGAGCTGCGCGAGTTTATGGAGACGAAGTACGGCAGGAGCATATTCTCCCCCGCCGAGACGGACAAGCTTGAGCGCGAGCTGTGCACCGGCAGCCATGAATCCTGCCATCTGCTCATCACGTCCGGCGACCGCCCCGACGCGGCGCAGATACGCAACGGCTTTGAAGCGCTGTCGCGCCAGCGCGAGGCGGTGCAGATAGTGAAGAACCGCGCAAGCTACGACGCAAGCCTCGCGCAGAACCGCAGCGCCATAGCAAAGCTGAGTTCGAAGATCCAGAACTCGGCGCTCATGCATCTTCAGCCCGCCATCATCCGCGCTAATTCCGGCCGGCTCGACGGCGGGCGCGTATGGCGCGCGCTGAGCTTCGGCGACAGCCGCGTGTTCCGCAAGACGGAGCATGACGACATCGGCGGGCTGTCGGTGGACATACTGCTCGACGCCTCGACCTCGCAGAAAACGCGGCAGGAGATCGTCTCCGCGCAGGGCTACATGGTCGCCGAGAGTCTCACGCGCTGCGGCATTCCATGCCGTGTCAGTTCGTTCTGCTCCATGACGGGCTACACCGTGCTCCGCGTTTTTCGGGACTATGACCGTCCGCGCGACAATCGGCGGATATTTGAATACGTCTCCAATGGCTGCAACCGCGACGGTCTCGCCATCGCCGCGCTGCACCGGCTGATGAACGCTTCCCCATACGAGCACAAGCTGCTCATCGTCCTGTCCGACGTGAAGCCGAACGACGTTGTAAAGACCCGCCGCCGCGAGACGGACGAACTTGTGACCTATGAAAAGGACGTCGGACTGACCGACGCCGCGCTTGAGGTGCGCCGTGCGCGGGCGGACGGCATCGCGGTGATGTGCGTGTTCACCGGCGACGACGAGGACGTCGCCTCGGCGAAGCTTGTCTACGGGCGCGACTTTGCGCGCATCCGCTCGCTGAGCATGTTTGCGGACACAGTGGGCATGCTGATAAGCAACCAGATAAAAAATCTTTGATGCTGACGAAAAACGGAGAGTTTATATGGCACCGAAATTCAAATTTACCAGAGCGGAAATAACCGACGCCGCCCTGCAGGTAGTGCGCCGGAATGGCATAGGCGCGCTGACCGCGCGGGCTATTGCGGACGAGCTCGGCGTATCGACCCAGCCGGTGTTCACCTGCTTTTCTACGATGACCGAGGCTCGCGGCGCGGTGCGCTCGGCGGCGGAGTCGATATACGACGGCTACGTGGAAGAGGGGCTGCGGGCGGAAATCCCGTTTTACGGCTTTGGAATGCAGTATATCCGCTTCGCGCGCGAGGAGCCGGAGCTGTACAGGCTTCTTTTTCTCACGCATGACGCGGGTGAAAAGGGCGCGATGGACGCGATGCGCCATTCACTGGACTATGTGAAGGAGCCGCTGGAGCGGATATACCACATCAGCGAAGCCGAAGCCGAGCGCTATTTCCGCGACCTGTGGATCGTGGTGTACGGCATCGCCGCGCTCATCGTCACCGGCGACTGCCCATACTCCGACGCGGAGATCGGCGCTATTCTGACCGGCTTCAGCCTCAGTATCTGCAAGGCGATAAAGGAAATTCCCGGCTTTGTCTCCGGAGATTTTAACCGCGACAGACTGTTCACCGAGATGATCGGGGGATGCAAAAATGGATGATTCTTCTCTGCTGCGGCTGATTCAGCCTTTTCTCAACGGCAAAATGCAGCTCACCGCGTTCCCCGCGAAGAACCGTAAAAAGCTCGCCGCGCTGTGGTATCTCGCTGGGAAGCTTGAGCCGGACAGGCTCTATTCCGAAGCCGAGCTGAACGACCTGTTGGACGCGTGGAGCACGTTCCACGATCCCGCGACACTGCGGCGCGAGCTGTATAACAAGAAGCTTGTAGAGCGAACCGACAACGGCGCGGAATACTGGCGCTGTGAAAGCATTCCGGCTCTTGACGAATTCACGGCAAAATATATTTGAACGGCAAGAAAATACCGCCATGTTCAGAACAGTGTCTGAGCATGGCGGTTTTCGTTTTTGCCGCGGCCGCACATAAGACGGCAGACTTAGGTGGTTATCGGTCTACTTCTTTTTATTCGGCATATGTATCGCGCGGCCATCTACCGCAAGCGCCGCCTCGCGCAGCGCCTCGGACACGGTCGGGTGGCAGTGTATCGTATCCACAAGCTCATCCACCGTGGCTTCGAGCCGAATGGCCAGCGCCGCCTCTTCGATAAGCTCGGTCGCGCTCGGCGCCATGATGTGTACACCGAGTATCTCGCCGTATTTTTCACCGGCAATGATCTTGACCATGCCGTCAACATGGCCGGACACAAGGCTTCTGCCGTTTGCGGCGGTAACAAATCTGCCGACTTTGTAGTCCACGCCCTTTTCCTTGAGCTGTTCCTCGGTATATCCAACACCGGCAAGCTCGGGACCGATATATGCGCAGGACGGGCTGTAAGCCGCAATGAAGGTCTTGCTGCCGCCAGCTGCATTCTCGGCCGCCGTCTCGCCCATAGCCATTGCGGCATGAGCCAGCATAAGCTTCCCGTTGCAGTCGCCGACGGCGTATATGCCCGAAACGGAAGTCTCCATCCGATCGTTGACCTGAATATAGCCGCGCTCCGTCTTTACTCCGGCTTTCTCAAGTCCCAGTCCTTCGATATTGGGCTTACGGCCAACGCAGAGCAGTATCTTTTCTGCCTCCACTGTCCTCTCGCCGTTCGGGCACTCGATATGAACTCTGCCGCCAGCGCCGCAGTTTTCCACGGAGACGACCTTACTCTCCGTGAGTATCTCCATGCCCTTGGTCTCAAGCTGGCGGCGAACCATCGCGGTAAGCTCCGAATCCATGAGCGGCAGGAGCTTGGGGCTCATCTCAACTACCGTGACCTTGCTGCCAAAACGCGCGTACACGCTGCCAAGCTCAAGGCCGATCACTCCGCCGCCGATAACGAGCAGGCTCTCCGGAACATGGTCGAGCTGCAGGCAGGCCGTAGAATCGATGACTGCGCCGCATTCGCTGATCCCCTTTATCGGCGGGACGATCGGCGCGCTGCCGGAGGCGATGATTATCTTTCCGGCAGTCAGTATCCTGCCGCCGACTGAGACTGTTTTCGGGTCTGCGAAGCTCGCCTTTCCGGATATCAGCGTAATCTTATTTGCCTTTATGAGCGCTTTCACGCCGTCGGTGAGCTTTTTCGTGACACCGGCGCGCGCATTCTGCACCGCGTTCCAGTCTACCGAAACGTCGTTCGCCACTATGCCGATGCCGGCAGAGTGCGTTGCCAGCTCGTACACCTCGGCAGAATGCAGAAGTGCCTTTGTCGGCATGCAGCCGCGGTTGAGGCAGGTACCGCCGACGGCGTCCGCCTCGATGAGCGTGACCTTCATTCCAAGCTGCGCGCCGCGTATTGCCGCGACGTATCCGCCCGGGCCGCCGCCGATGACGATGAGATCATTGCCGCTCTCCGTCTGCGGCGCGGCAGGCTCCGCCGCGGCAGCCGGTGCGGGTTCGGCTTCGAGCTTCTCGCCCTCGCTGCCAATGACCGCAACGACCGCCAGGCAGTCCGCCGTACCATCCTCCGGAACACTTATTTTCAGGAGCGTTCCGGAAACATTCGCATTCACCGTATTTGTAAGCTTGTCGGTCTCCACATCAAAGAGCGGCATGCCCTCTTCGATCGCGTCCCCGACTTTTTTATGCCATTTGATTATCGTGCCCTCAGTCATGGTCATTCCAAGCTTCGGCATGATGACATTGGTCGCCATTGAATATCCGTCCTCCTAAATTATGCAAGCATGAGCGCCGGGTTTTCCATGAGCGTTTTGACCCGATGCAGGAACTGTGCGGCAAGGGCTCCGTCCACAACTCTATACAGTATTTGCGTATTCACTGGAAGCGAGGGAGATGTTTTTCATCGAATCGTAGGACAGCATGACAAGTTTCACTGGGTAGGGTTTGCGTCAGAACCTATCCGGATGGGATTGGATCTTAATGTTGAACAGTTCTTTTCGTATGATCCCTTTTGGATTGCTGAAGATAAGGCGTTAGCCCAGAGGCAAGCCATTGCTCGACAGCAGGAGTATCTCCGCCAACAGCAACTGAATAACGCCTTTTTACAACTGGGGCGTAGGAGATCTCGCAGGAACTGGCGTTTTTAGTCCTCAAAGTCTGAGAAAGAGGCGAAGGCATTCGTGGCCGAACGTATTGACAATGTAGCACGGAAGAGTTAAACTGAAATTGTGAGGTGAGCCTATGAATAAGAATATCTCTATGAGTATCCGCGTCAGTGATGAGGAGCTCGAAAAAATAAAAAAGGCTGCAGAAAAGCAAAATTACAGTTCATATAGTGAGTTTGTCAGAAGAACTGCTCTAATTGAAGCAGAGAGAGTTATTTCTGATTTCAGCAAAAAGAAGGAGGAGCACGAGTGAAAGTTGCATCCTTTTTTCAATGTATCCCCGGCTATAAATAAAATACTGATTAGCGGCTATACACAGCGCCCCGACAAGGAAGGAAGTATTAAAGACGACTACATATACTCTATCAAGTTTGTAAGGGATATGTTTGAGCAGCGTGATTTATCTCGGGTTGTACCGAAGGACTTCTGCTTATCAGCTGAAAACAAATGTAATATGACATCGACTTCGCTGTTCAAGGCAATTGTGCCTTTTGAATCCTTTGAATAAGTCGTGGAGGTGGCAAAATGAAAGTCTGTAGTTACTGTGGGACAGAGAACCCAAATAATGCAGTTATGTGTGAGAACTGCGGCGCTCACGAGTTTAAGCATAAATGCAATAATTGTGGAACAGTATTTGCAGAGGGCGAATATTGTCCAAAATGTGGTGTAAAAGCCGGTCAAAGGCCAAGAGTATGTCCTAACTGTGGCCGTGAGTATTACTCTAATGCATGCCCAACTTGTGGCTATGTCAAAGGTGGGAATGGTTCAACCACCGAGAGGACAAGAAGCCCTGCAACAATGACTATAAGCCAGACCGAAAAGCCAGTGAAGAAAAGAAAAACATGGTTATGGGTGTTGGGTTGGCTTTTCATTTTCCCATTACCGCTTACCATCCTATTAGTAAGAAATAAGCGGATGAATAAGGTCGTAAAGATTATTATTCTCGTTATCGCGTGGCTATTCTGTCTGCTCATTGCCTTCGCAGGGCAGGGATCAAATGAGACAAGCCCAGTTGATTCATCAACGAAACCTGTTGTGCAAAGCAGTGACACATCACCAGAGAACCAGGACAATCCGCCTGAACCGGTCGAGCAAGTGAATGCAGAAGCCGACAATCTCAAGCAGGTATTCTTGGCTCTTTCATCTGAAACAAGTCGCGATGATATCGATTCACTGGCAAAACAGTATGGAATGTACTCTTCAAATCGAAATACGGGAACTGGGACGTACGTTTATAGAATTGCGGCAACAAAAGATATTGCCAGTGTCAATACGAAAGCTAAGGGTAGTTTCGTAAGCATTTCTTTTAATGCACTTCAGAATAACGCTGTAACCGAAATCACCTACTTCGATGTAGACTCAATGATTGGTGGCTTTTGGTATCCAGAAGCAGGCTATTCAGTTGTTGATTACAATGTGCCTCAAATCGTCTTTTCTCGTTCAGAAGATGGAACCGAACGCCGGAGTTGCATGACCCCAGTTGATTCTGCGAATGATATTGTTACATATGTTTCCACAGGGCATCCCGATGGGAACCTTCTTGCTCAACTTTTTATGAGTGCGCATGATGGTATGACCGAGGAAGAAATTAAAGGCTTTATTAGCGATAATGGATTGGCATATACCTCAAGGGGGCCAGGTAACGAACAGACCATAGCATATAGTGAGGACATCGTACAGAAGTACGGCAATGATGGGTCTAAGATAACGTTTGACACGGACGCAAATGGCCTCACACGCATGATATATTACTACTACCCGTCTAATTACCGGTATGGGTATTCAGCAGCTTTCTATTCCGGAAGTTATGCCACATCACACAGCCTGAAGCCAGGCTTCCAGCTTGTTCAGCCCGGAGCTGATCCTCTCCACTACGACGATGCTTCACAGCTTCTTCAAGCCCTTCATGAATCGGTATCTACTCAAGTAATTCAAGCACCCAGTTATAGCGAGGCGAGCACACCAGAGGAGATGATTACCTCGTTTGCTAACGAATTCAATGCCAATAGCACCACCGCACTTGAATTTGTTGAGGCATTTACACCTTCAGATCGCGAAAGTGGTCACTACAGGACCGAGTTTAGATTGGGCACTTACTCCGAGGCAGTCGGTATGTCTTATCGCTACGGTGAAGCAACTGTTGATATCATCGCGAGGAAACCAACCTTCGGAAACGGCGTAATCAGGATCTATATGGATGGTGCTTCCTTAGAGCAGTGCGAGCAGATGATATGGACGGCATCCCCAATAATGGATAGAACAGCAGGGGCAGAGGATGTTCAAACAGCTGTAGACTATGTAGATGAGCACAAAGCGGCAAACGGGTATTACTATTCAAACCTTGGACTCGTATTATTAGGTAGTGACGTCAAAGGCTATAATCTTATGATCAAGATGGGTAACGATTGATTGCTAACATCTCTTGTTTTCATTAAACCAGATATACCTATATTTCAAACGATATAGCTCTTCGCACACGATTATCTATTTTGCATACGTATTACCTATCTCGCACACACAATCAAGAACTCGCAAACTTTTTGGGGCGAAAGCCATCTGGGAACCTGCCCCAAGAAAGACAAAATCCCCGGCAGAAAAAATCTGTCGGGGATTGGTTTTTCCTGATAAAATTTGCGAGAAGCCAAAAGGCCCCTTGATGCAAGGCGTTTTGACTATAAGTGGGGTGCAAAGCAAAGGGACCCTGATCGTATCATAAGGTCCCGTCAAGATTTATGCGCAAATTTATTTGCAGGCTCCGGCTGAATGAGG
>OLPW01001885.1_pt1 | contig 19987 bp, 15 predicted proteins | sample 1672161 | NCBI WGS metagenome assembly OLPW01 (sample SAMEA3136654, study PRJEB25190) | human gut metagenome
ACTAAGCCTACAGACAGTCCACAGGACTGTCTGCTTAACGGCTTAGCGGGTCAGCTTGCGATGGAGACGGTGGGGGCGAGCCGCGTCTTCGCCGAGACGAGCGACACGGTTCTCCTGATAGGCCTGGAAGTTGCCTTCGAACCAGTACCACTTGGCTGGATTCTCGTCATCGCCTTCCCATGCGAGAATATGCGTGGCCACGCGGTCGAGGAACCAACGGTCGTGAGAGATCACCACAGCGCAGCCCGGGAAGCCAAGCAGTGCGTTTTCAAGCGATTCAAGAGTTTCGACATCAAGATCGTTGGTCGGTTCGTCGAGCAGCAGCAGGTTGCCGCCCTGCTTCAGGGTCAACGCAAGATTCAGACGATTGCGTTCACCACCGGACAGCACGCCGGTGAGCTTCTGCTGGTCGGAACCCTTGAAACCGAAGGACGCCACATACGCGCGGGTCGGTACTTCAACGCCAGCAACCTCAATGAAGTCAAGACCGTCAGACACGGCCTCCCACAGGTTCTTATTCGGGTCAAGACCGGCGCGATTCTGATCCACATAGCTGATCTGCACGGTTTCGCCGATCTTCAACGAGCCAGACGTCAACGGTTCAAGGCCAACGATGGTCTTGAACAGGGTGGACTTACCCACACCGTTCGGGCCGATCACGCCGACAATACCGTTACGCGGCAGCGTGAAGCTCAGATCGTCGATCAACACACGGTCGCCGAACGCCTTGTGAATATGCTCGGCTTCCAGCACAGTAGAGCCCAAGCGCGGGCCGGCCGGAATCTGAATCTCGGAGAAGTCAAGCTTCTTGTTGTTGCGTGCCTCCTGCTCCATCTGGTCGTAACGCTCCAGACGAGCCTTGTTCTTGGCCTGACGGGCCTTCGGCGAAGAGCGCACCCAATCAAGTTCGCTCTTCAAACGCTTGGCGAGCTTGGCATCCTTGGCGCCCTGGATCTCCATACGCTTGGCCTTGGTCTCCAAATACGTGGTGTAGTTGCCCTTATACGGGTACAGCTGGCCACGGTCGACCTCGCAGATCCACTCGGCCACGTTATCCATGAAGTAACGATCGTGGGTAACGGCGATGACGGCACCCTTGTACTGGTGCAGGAACTGCTCCAACCACAGAATCGACTCGGCATCAAGATGGTTGGTAGGCTCGTCAAGCAGCAGCAGATCAGGAGCTTCCAGCAGCAGCTTGCACAATGCCACACGACGGCGTTCACCACCGGAGCACACCGTCACCGGAGTATCCGGATCCGGGCACTGCAAAGCATCCATAGCCTGCTCAAGCTGAGAATCAAGATCCCAACCGTTTGCAGCATCGATATCGTTCTGCAGCTTGCCCATCTCATCCATCAAAGCATCGAAATCGGCATCCGGATTGGCCATCTCTTCGCCAATCTGATTGAAACGAGCCACCTTTTCAGCGATCTCGCCGAACGCCATCTTGATGTTCTCGCCAACAGTCTTGGTGTCATCCAGCGGCGGTTCCTGCTGCAGAATGCCGACGGTATAACCCGGAGTCAAAGAAGCCTCGCCATTAGACACGGTGTCGAGTCCGGCCATGATCTTCAGCAGCGTGGACTTACCCATGCCGTTCGGGCCAACAACGCCAATCTTCGCGCCTGGCAGGAAGCTCAAAGTCACGTCATCGAGAATCACACGGTCGCCGTAAGCCTTGCGGGCCTTGATCATCTGGTAAATGAATTCAGCCAATGTTGTGTTCCATCCTTAAGAAACGTTGGAATTCCAGCGTGTTGCATGAGCGGTCAACGGAAACTCAATCAAGGATTCCGGAACGCAACCCACGCACAATACCGTGCATAATTATCCCATACCCCATCTACACGACGGTATGGGCGAAAGTCGTGCGCTCAGGCAGTAAGCGGAAGCAGCAGATGCTCATGCAAAGCAGGACGAACGATATTGTCGAAATCACCAGATTCCGGGCATTGAATCGCAACAACCAAACCCTGCTTCGGCAAAACCGTAGTAATCTGACCGTACGCACCATCCGCACGATATGCCCCCTCATAAGGTGACATCCAGAACTGATAGCCATAACCGCACGTCCAAATATTGCTATACGGAGTGTCGATCTGCTTACCGGAAGCCTGCTTGACCCACGATTCGCTGACAATGCGCGTGCCATGCCAAGTGCCATCATTCAAATAGACCTGGCCAAGTTTCAACATATTTGCAAGCGACATGTAGATCCCGCCGCCTGCAATCGGATGACCTTGCGGATCACATTCCCAAACAGGCCAACCCTGATCCAACTTGGAAAAAATCGTGCCATACAAATACTCGCCAAGACGCATGCCGGCAGCCTGCTCCAACATGCGGCCCGCCAAATCAGAATCCGCAGACGAATAGCAGAGCGTGCTGCCGGGCTCCACCTCAACCCTGCGAGAGAACATGTACCGTAAATAATCAGGCGCACCAACACCACTGCGCCGGTCAGGGTTCATCAAATACGCATGATTGAAACCGCTCGACATAGTCAGCAAGTGCCTCAGCGTGATCTGGCCCAACTCCAGTTGCGCATCGGAGGGAACATACTCGGGGAACGAGTCGACCAATCGCGAATCGAGCGACAGCAAGCCATCTTCAATCGCAATGCCAATAGCCGTCGAAACATAACTTTTCGTATGGGAATAAATATTGCGATCCTGGTCGGGAACGAAATGACGTTCCGCGATAATGGCGTCGCCATCCGCAATCGCAACGGCTTCGACGGGCAGGGACTCGCTTTCAATGAGTTTGACGAAATCGTTGAACATATCGATGGCACCCATGAAATCTCCTTTGACACTGCCCTACGGTGCATTACGGAAACTGTAACGTAAGGCGGTTACGTACGATTGTTACATCAAACGATTTTTCCTAAGCCTGTCGCTAGATGGAGCGCCCGAAAAGCCGCTAGGTGCCATGCCTGAAAAAGTCGTTAAATGATAATGCCTTCGAAATGATCGATCTCGTGCTGGATGATCTGCGCGGTGAAACCAGTGAATGTGGCATGGCGCTCGCGGAACTTGCGATCCGCATACGAGACCTCAATGCGCTGGAAGCGGACCGTGCGGCGCTCGCCTTTGAGAGACAGGCAGCCTTCGGAGGCGTCGTAGGCGCCGTCTTTCGCAGTGATCGTCGGGTTGAACATTACGAAGATGCGACCGCCGAAATCCTCGTCCACGAATGCAATGATGCTCTTCGAGACGCCGATCATGTTTGCGGCCATGCCGACGCAGCCATTGCGATGTGCGTCGAGCGTGTCCTTGAGATCCTGTGCGACGGCAAGATCCTCGGGCGTATTGAGCGCCTCCGTCGACGGCTGGCTCAAAAACGGAATGGACGTCATGATTTCGCGCTGCATGTGATGTTTCCTCTCGCTGGTTCCTTTGCTGGTCTGCCAACATTGTATGGCGTTATTGTGCGACGCCGTACGGCGATGGGACGGATGACCGGTTCGCGCCTATTCATTTACGGAATGTCTCGTGGAGATTTTGAAATGTGGGACCGCAATCGACGCAATATGCTTGGAACCGTGGATGACATGCCTCAATATCGGAAATACATGACGCAGGCGCTGGAACTGGCCCATAAGGGAGCCGGTTGGGTGAATCCGAATCCGTTGGTCGGCACGGTGGTGGTCCGCGACGGCGAGATTCTCGCAGCCGGATACCACGACCGCTACCGCGGACCGCATGCGGAACGCATGGCCTTCGACTATGCCGACGAGCATGGTGTCGACATGCATGGAGCCACGGTCATCGACACTCTCGAACCTTGCTGCCATGTCGGTCGACGGCGCGTCGGTGGTGAGGATTTTCTTCCAGCTGACCCTTCCCATGTCGAAATCGGGACTGGCGACCGTGATCATCTACTCCGCGATGGGCGCATGGAATAACTTCATGTTCCCGCTTATCTTGACGCAGTCCGATTCCAACCGCGTGCTGACGCTGAACCTGTACCAGTATCAGAGCCAGTTCGGTATCGACATCCCCGGTATGATGGCCGCGGTCATCCTGTCCGTGCTGCCGATCTTGGTGGTGTACTTCATCGGACGTCGCTCGCTCGTCGACGGCATGATGGGCATGGGCGGCAAGTGAGTATGGTGCCGGGGACGCCATAATGAGGGGTGTCCCCGGCATCGTCTCCGTCCAAATCAACGTCTTCGATCCGCACATGGAGGTGCGGACGAATGGTGAAAGGGTAAATTGTAATGCAGTACCATGTTTCTCCCGAAGGTTCTGATACCGCCCAGGGTGGGCCGGATAATCCGTTCCGGACGATAGGGCATGCCGCGCAGGTCGCGATGCCCGGCGATATCGTCATCGTTCATGACGGCGTGTATCGGGAATGGGTCGATCCGAGACGCGGCGGGACCTGCGAGGCCGATAGAATCGTCTACCGCGCCGCCGACGGGGAAAAGCCCGTGATCAAGGGGTCCGAGATCATCTGCGGGTGGAGCCGATACAAGGATGACGTCTGGCGCGTGACGTTGGACGACGCCATGTTCGGCGATTACAATCCGTACAGGCAGCCGCTGTTCGGCGATTGGCTCGCGATGCCGTCGCGTGGCGAGGACCCCGACAAACATCCGGGCATGGTGTTCCTCAACGGCAGGGCGTTGTATGAGGTGACCTCGCTCGAGGATACTTTTGCGCCGCGGTACCGTGACCATGTCAAGGATTATGTCACGGATGTCGCATGTGCGATCGACGATCCCGAGATGACCCAATGCGTATGGTACGCCCGGGTCGAGGACGACCGTACGGTGCTGTACGCGAATTTCCATGGCGCCGATCCCAATGAGGAATGCGTGGAAATCGCGGTGCGTCGGTCCTGTTTCTTCCCCAGACGCCATCACGTGAACTACATCACGGTCAGCGGGTTCGAACTGTGTCAGGCCGCCACGCAATGGGCGCCGCCCACCTCGCATCAGGTTGGCGCCATCGGACCGAACTGGGCCACCGGATGGATTATCGAGCGCAACCTCGTCCATGACGTCAAATGCTCGGGCATCAGCCTGGGCACCAGCGAGGAAACAGGCGACAACGAATGGTATCGGACCGAGCGCAAGACCGGTCACCAGTACCAGCTCGAAGCGGTGTTCAAGGGGCTGCGTATCGGATGGAAGAAGGGATTCGTCGGCTCGCATATCGTGCGCGACAACGTGATTCATGATTGCGGGCAGAACGCGATCGTCGGCCATATGGGCGGAGCGTTCAGCACCATCGAACATAACCATATCTACCGCATTGGTGCCCGGCGCGAGTTCTTCGGCTGGGAGGTGGCCGGCATCAAGCTTCACGCGGCGCTCGACGCCCGCATCCTGGACAACTGCGTGCATGACTGTTCATTGGGGATGTGGCTTGACTGGCAGGCCCAAGGGGTGCGTATCAGCCGCAACGTGTTCTACGACAATGTCTGCGATCTGGAGATCGAGGTCACGCATGGTCCGTGTCTGATCGACAACAATGCGTTCTGTTCGGCGATGACATACGACAATTATGCTCAGGGGACGGCGTTCGTCAACAATCTGATCGGCGGCACCATCTCAAACAACAGCGTGTTGGATCGTTTCACTCCGTATCATTACCCGCATTCCACGGAGGTGGCCGGCAACGCATTCGTCTATGGTGGCGACGACCGATACGCGTCCAACATCTTCCTCGACGGCGCCGGGACCCTCGGGTCCACGGGACTATCCGCATACCGCGGATACCCGTCCACGATGGCGGAGTATCTGCAAAGCGTCCACGACATCTTCGCGTCCGGGGTCACGAATGGGCACGATCCGCAGCCCGTGCAGATGCTGTACAGCTGGGACAACGCCTACGTCGGCGAGGCCGAAGGCCCCGAAGGGGAGCAGGGGACCACGCATGTGGCGTCGCCCGTCAACGTCCGTTGCGAGTTCAAGGGGGATGACCTGTACCTGCTGTTCGATTGCCCGACGGAGCTTGCGGACAAGAAGGCGGCCGTCGTGGGCACGGCCGATCTGGGCGTGCCGCGCATCGTGGATGAACGGTATGAGGAGACGGATGGATCCGATATCGTGATCGACACCGACATCGTTGGGCGCCAGCGCGCGGAACTGAGTTCCGTGGGGCCATTCGCCGAGCTTCATCCGGGATCCAACCGTCAGCTGGTCTGGTGTGGCGCGGTCCGGACGACGGACGACGCCTGCCCCTCCTGTGGCGTCAAGGAATGGTGAGACCATGAAGATCACCAATCCGGTGCTCACCGGCTTCCATGCGGATCCTTCGATGATCCGCGTCAAAGACACCTATTACATCGCGAACTCCACATTCGAATGGTTCCCCGGCATCCGCCTGCACGAGTCCAAAGACATGGTGCATTGGAACACGTTGCCGTACCCCTTGGGCGCCGAACAGCTTGACATGCGCGGCGATCCGGCGTCCGGCGGCGTATGGGCGCCCGACTTGTCCTATGCGGACGGAAGGTTCTGGATCGTCTATTCCGATGTTCATATCGTCAACGGCGCGTTCAAGGACGTCGTCAACTACCTGACGACCGCCGAGGACATCCGCGGGCCGTGGTCGAAGCCGCTTCGTCTGAACGGCGTCGGATTCGACGCCAGCCTGTTCCATGACGACGACGGCCGCAAATATCTGGTGCAGCAGACGTGGGACCATCGTGAATACAAGCATCAGTTCCACGGCATCACGCTGACCGAGTTCGACACGGCGACGATGCGGCTGAAGCCGGAGACGGCCCGCACGATCTGGATGGGCGACGATGTCAAGCTCGTCGAGGGGCCGCATCTGTATAAGATCAACGGCTGGTACTATCTGTTCTGCGCCGAGGGCGGAACGGTATGGACTCATCAGGAATCCGTGGCCCGCTCCCGCACGCTCGACGAGCTGTCGTTCGAGGCCTCGCCCACGAACCCGTTCATCACGAACTTCGACATCCCAGGCAGCTACCTGCAGAAGCAGGGCCACGGCGCGCTGGTGGACACCCCGTCCGGCGAATGGTACTACGCGTCGCTGTGCGGCCGCCCGTGGCATCACGAGACAGAGTCGTTCACCGACCCGCGCGGCTGGTGCACGCTGGGTCGTGAGACCTCAATCCAGAAGGTCGAGTGGGCTGAGGATGGTTGGCCGTACATCGTCGGCGGTCATGGCGGCGAACGTTATGTGGAGGCGCCGAAGGACGCGATCGAGACAGTCGCGCCCGCAAGCCGCGATCAGCACGACGAGTTCGACGCCGACGTGCTCGGTCTCGACTGGAACACGTTGCGTGTGCCGTTCGACGAGAAGATGGGCTCGGTCGGCGGCGGCAGCCTGAAGCTGATCGGCCAGGGCTCGCTGTGCAACACGTTCGACCTGTCGCTGGTGGCCCGCCGCTGGCAGGCGTTCGATTTCGACGCCGAGACCTGCGTGGCGTTCGATCCGAAGACCTACCAGGCGATGGCCGGTCTGACGAACTACTACAACGACCAGCATTGGTCGTGGGCGTTTGTCACGTACGACGAGGACCGCAAGTGCCGCGTGATCGAGGTGGCGCAGAACGACCGCAACAATTACACCTCGTTCTTGCGCGAGAACGCCGTAGTGGTGCCCGAGGGCGTCGATCGCGTATGGCTGCGTGCCAAGGTGCGCACCCAGTGGTACGCCTACGAATACTCGTTCGACGGTGAGACCTGGACCGAATTGCCGGTCAGGCTCGACGCGAGGATCCTCTCCGACGACTACGTGAACCAGACGTACGGCGGCTTCTTCACCGGTGCCTTCGTGGGTCTGGCCGCGGTCGACTATTCCGGCTACGGCGAAGTGGCCACCTTTGACCACTTCGACTACCGGGAAATTTCTGGGATGGAAGACTGATAGATGGTCGTTTCGCGGGATGTCTTCCCGCGAAACGACCATATCAATAATCAGTATTGTTTTGGCGCATGATGGCAACGTTTTGCGAAGATATGAGAACGATATGAGCAGTGAAGTATGCAATGAGGTAGGAATGGCTCTGGAATGTTCCGCCCGACGAGCCGACGGCGCGGGACGGTATGTGCGTCTTGATGCGGTCTTGCCGTCGAAGTCGACTGGCACGGAGGAAACGGGTCCCCCGCCGATCCGTGGCGTTGCACGGTAACGGTGCGCAATGACGGCTCCGTTGCGTTCGAAGGGGTCGTTCGCATCGATATCCCGATTCGGGCTGACGGTGAACCGCGGTTCTTCCTGCCAGGGTTCATGTATGGGCGTAATCGTGGAGAGGCGCCGCTGCGAACCGCGACGAAATTTCCCCGGCTTCGTGAACGGAGCGAACTGCCAGCCTCATCATGGTGGATGATTCGAGGAGACAGGCTGTCCAATCCATGTGCATTGGCCGTGACCCGTTCCCGTGTCGTCGGTGTGGTGTCCAGCCCCTATCTGGTTGACCGCGGTGATGGGATGTTGGTCGGACATGAGGCATGTGATGAACTGCCTTTCGTCCAGTATGCGGGATTCAGCTGCATGTTGCCGACGCCTGGAATCGTGCCCTGCGACGACCACGCCTCGGTGGGCGTGACTATCGGCTATGAGAACGCGCCCTGGTTGTTCGTCAGCTCGACGGATATCCGCGAACGTCCTGACTCGGCGGAAGGGCCGATTACACTGGCGCCTGGAGGCGCGGCGATTATGCGCTTGGACATCGTCGACGCTCCCGCCCGGGATGAACGGGCTATCATACCGGTGCTGGAAACCGTATACCGTCGTTTTCATGAACCGCCGCGTCAGGTCGGCGCTCCCGCTCGGGCTATACGCGACATTGCAGTCGCCGTTGATAGAGACGCGTGGCTGGAGGACGAACACATGTACGCGGGGTTTGTCTTCGACCATCATAGCCCGGGAGATGAGATCATCGAAGGTAAGCCGTATATGTACCGCCGGTTGGGATCGAGTAGTTGGACCAACGGCATGGCCTCCGCGGTACCGATGTTGGCGTCGGCTTGGCGGTTGGGGGACGATGCTATGCGTCGTCACGCCCTCGACGGCATCGAGCATATCATCCAACATTGCATCAACCCGACGAACGGATTGCCCTACACGGCGGTGGAACATGAGCGGTGGAGCAACCGCGGTTGGTGGTTCGACGGACTGTCCAATCCCGGACACAGCGGGTACCTTGTCGGGCAGACGATGTACTCGGCGTTGCGGGCGTGGCAGATCGAACGGCGGTTCGGCGGAATCGATCACTCGGACTGGCTGAAGATCATCGGGAACGTCATTCCCCGATTGGCGGCAGGGCGCAATGCGGTTGGCGAATACCCATTCGTGTTCGATGAGATGGACGGCTCAGGAGCCGAGTACGAATCGTTCGGCGGTGTGTGGTGTCTGGCCGCATCCGCGTATTGGGCTTTGCTGACCGGCGACCACTCGGATCTGGATGGGATGCTCCTATCCGAACGTCATTATCATGACCGGTACGTGGCGCATATGGAATGCTATGGTGCGCCGCTGGATACATCGAAAGCCGTGGATTCCGAAGGTATATTGGGATATATCAAGGCGGTCGGATGCCTATACGCCATTACCGGAGACGCTATGTATCTTGACCGGATGCGAGAGGCGTTCGCCTATGAATGCAGTTTCCGTTTTTGCTGGAATTCGCCCGTTGGCGTACCGCCTCTGAACGAAGTCGGCTGGTCGAGTTGCGGAGGCAGCGTCACTTCGACCAGTAACGCCCATATCCATCCGATGTCAAGTGTGGCCATCGAGGATATGGTTTATTACCTCCGATATCGGAACGACACATATATCGCGTCGCGTTTGTGCGATGCGGTCGGCTGGAGCTGCCAGACATATAACCTCAAGGATGGTGAGTACGGATATGGGCGGGTCGGCTGGATGTCGGAACGGTTTTGTCACTGCCAGGGGTTTTTGGACGAGAGGTACCCGGATGGAAGCCTGTGCAGCACGTGGCGTTGTCTGATGCCTTGGGCGGCGGGAGCGATCTTGGACGGTCTGACGGGTCTGTACTGGGACGTCATGCCGCATGATGAGTTGCCAACCGTCACCATGGTATCGCGGGCGATGGGTTGCGTCCATGATGAGAAAGGATGAAACAATGGGTGCGGGAGCCATGGGTCATATGGAGACCAGCATGTTCGAACAGTGCGGGTACGGCCGCGAGGCCATCCAGGCCCGGCTGGAACGCAACTGGACCGAGATGTTCGAAGGTCCGGACAAGATCTACTGGGAGAACGACGAGGGCCTTGGCTATGTGATGGACACCGGCAACCACGACGTGCGCACCGAAGGCATGAGCTATGCGATGATGATCGCCGTGCAGTACGACCGCAAGGACGTGTTCGACAAGCTGTGGGGCTGGGTCATGAAGTACATGTTCATGACCGAGGGCTTGCACAAGGGCTACTTCGCCTGGTCCGTGGACCTCAGCGGCGTGCCGAACGCCGACGGCCCGGCCCCCGACGGCGAGGAGTACTTCGCGATGGCGCTGTTCCTGGCCTCCGGGCGCTGGGGCGATGGCGAGGGCGTGTACGAGTACTCCCGCCACGCCCGCTCGATCCTGCATACCTGCGTGCACCGGGGCGAGGATGGCGAGGGCTACCCGATGTGGAATCCGGAGAACCATCTGATCAAGTTCATCCCGGAAACCGAATGGACCGACCCGTCCTACCATTTGCCGCACTTCTATGAGGTGTTCGCACAGCGTGCCGACGAGGCCGACCGCCCGTTCTGGCGCGAGGCCGCTGCCGCCAGCCGTCGGTATCTGGTCACCGCCTGCCATCCGGAAACCGGTATGAACCCCGAATACTCAAACTATGATGGCACGCCGCATGTCGACGAGCGCGACCACTGGCACTTCTATTCCGACGCCTACCGCACCGCCGGCAACATCGGGCTGGACTGCCTGTGGAACGGCGTCGTGCCCGAGCTGTGCGATGCGAATGCGCGTCTGCAGCGTTTCTTCCTCGAACACGACCGCACCTGCGTCTACGCGGTCGACGGCACGCCGGTGGACGAGACCGTGCTGCACCCGGTCGGCTTCATCGCCGCCACCGCCGAGGGCTCGCTCGCCGCGATGCACTCGCAGGAGCCGGACGCGCTCGATAATGCGATCCGCTGGGTGCGCCTGCTGTGGGACACGCCGATCCGCACCGGCATGCGCCGCTACTACGACAACTTCCTCTACGCGTTCGCGTTCCTCGCGCTCGCGGGCGAATACCGCGTGTGGTGAATATGGCTGAAACAAGGAGTTGGACACAATGAAATCGACATTGCATATCAATCCGTTGTTCGGTGAAGGATGCGTGCTGCAATCTGGCATGCCGGTGAGGATCTGGGGTGGTGGCCGCCCCGGTTCCACGATCGAGGTCTCGGTCGCGGAACGGCGTGCCGATGCCATCGTCGACGCCGATGGCGCGTGGACGGTCACGCTCGAACCGTTGGACGCTGGTGGTCCCTATCGCATGACGGTCAGTGAAACGTCGGAAGCGGCGACGCGGGAATCATTGAGCCATGACGTTTATGCGGGCGAGGTGTTCATTTGCGCCGGACAGTCGAATATGGAATATCAGATGGAATTTCTGCACTGGCGTTATCCGTCCGAATTCACGCGTGAAGCCGACTCGCTGCTGCGACATTGCAAAGTGCCGGTCAGATTCGATTTCCACGGGCCGCGTCATGAATTCGATGAACCGGTACAATGGGTTGGCGCTGCATCGGATACCCTTGATGAGTTCACTGGAATCGGCTACTTTTTTGGACGTATGATTCGGGAATCGTTCGGTGTGCCGGTCGGTCTGCTTAATATCACGCTCGGCGGCTCACCGATCGAATCATGGATGGATGAGGAGACACTCGCTGCATGGCCGAGGATGCTCACTGATCTGGCACCATACCGGCCCGTGTGCGCAATGAGTCTAGCATTGAGGCCCGCACCCGGTGGCATGAAGATCTGCGTGTGCGAGAAGTCAACCGATGGAATGAGGATGCGGAAACCGGAACCGTGAACCTGCCCGCATTCCTGTCGGATGCCGATCCTCGTCTAGCTGGGTTCCGCGGTGTGATCCGCTTGCGGCGTACGGTTATGTTGCCGACGTATGCGGTTGGACGGCCTGCTGTGCTGCACTTGGGGGCGATGGTTGATTCGGACATCACCTATGTGAATGGTGTTGAAGTGGGGCGGTCCGAGCACCAGTATTTCTCCCGTGACTACGTTGTCCCGGAGAATGTGCTGAAGGCCGGCCCCAACGATGTAGAAGTACGGCTGGTGTGCGAACGCGGCACGGGCCGGTTCACTCCCGGTAAGCGCATGCATCTGGATGTGGGCGATGACTCGTTCGATCTGAGCGGAGCTTGGCGGTACATGATCGGTGCCGAAATCGATGAGGATTGTCCGACGGAAGATTCCCTGCAGTGGAAGCCATTAGGCCTGTACAACGGCATGACCGCGACCTGCGCCGGGTACGGCGCCCGTGCGGTGCTCTGGTATCAGGGTGAATCCAATACTGGTGATGTGGCCGATGAGTATGGGCATATGCTTACGGCGATGATCGGCTGCTGGCGACATGCTTGGGATCAAGAACGATTGCCGTTCCTGATTGTGCAGTTGCCGGTATTTTCAATCGACAATGTCGAGGATGGTGGATGGGCCTTGGTGCGGCAGCATGAATGGCAGGTGTCGAAGACCGTTGATGATGGGGCAACAGTGGTTGCGCTCGACGCCGGTGAATGGAACGACCTGCATCCGTGGAACAAGCGTGTGGTCGCCGAGCGGTTGTTCCATGCGGCCTGCGGTCTTGTCTATGGTAAAAATGACGCACCGAAATCACCTGAGCCGAAGTCCGCGGTGTTGACAGACGGTGAGCTCGTCATCGACTTTGCAGGTGGTCCGTTATACACCTTGGACGGGGACGAACCGCGCGAATTCGAGCTTGTTTGGGAGGACGGCTCCGTGCATGCCGTCTCCGGGCGCGTTGAAGGCGACAAGGTCGTCATTCGTGTGCCCTGGCGTAAGCCGACATCCATCCGATATGCGTGGAGTAATGCGCCCGGTCGTGGTCTACTGTGTTCGGGGAAGGGTATGCCTGTGCCACCGTTCGCCATGCCGATTGAGTAGAGAAGACGCGCCGAAACCGGATGTTCGCCGTTCGACCAAGTCGGGACGTGGCCGAACGACGAACTTGCTATCGGATGTCTTGAGCAATTCCAAGAGGTAGCGGAGCGTATAGAAGTCTGTTGGGCAGAATGATCGGTTCGACGATTTCGCCGTTCGCCGAATCCATTGCGTAACCGAGCCGTTCATGAAAGGAATGAACATATGAGAAACTTCATCTTCCACAATCCCGTCAAGATCTATTTCGGAGAAGGTCAGGTCTCGCATGTGGCCGAGGAGGCCAGGTCTCGCCCCGGTGCCGCGTGCTGCTGGTCTACGGCGGCGGCTCGATCAAGCGCAACGGTGCCTATGACGATGTGACGGCCGCGCTGCGCGAGGCCGGCAACGAGGTCATCGAACTCTCCGGCGTGACCCCGAACCCGCGACTCGACAAGGTCTTCGAAGGCGTGAACCTGGTTCGGGAGCACGGGGTGAACCTGATCCTGGCTGTCGGCGGCGGCTCGGTCATCGACTGCGCCAAGTTCATCTCGCTGGGTTCCGGCCTGGGCGAGGACGAGGACCTCTGGTACGACTACGTCGAAACCGGCAAGCCCGCCCCCGAAAACCTTGTGCCGCTCGGCGTGGTGCTGACCACCGCCGTCACCGGCTCCGAGATGGGCGGCGTGGCTGTGCTCACCAACTGGGCCCGCAACCGCAAGCTCGGCTACACATCCTTCCCGCTGACGCCGAAGTTCTCGGTACTCGACCCGACCTATCTGCTCACCCTGCCGGCTGAACAGACCACCTACGGATTCGTGGACATGTTCTGCCACACCTGCGAACAATATTTCTCGCTACCCAGCGACGACAATCTCTCCGACGAGATGGCCGAGGCCATCCAACGGCATATCCTGCGCTCCTGGCGCGCCTGCCGTCGCCATCCGCGCAGTTATGAGGCCCGTAGCAACGCGATGTGGGATTCCACGTTCGCGCTCAACCGCGTCATCTCGCGTGGCAAGGAGGAGGATTGGGTCACGCACGGCATCGAGCATGCGCTCTCCGCCTACTTCGACATCTCGCACGGCGCCGGCCTGGCCGTGGTCCATCCGCACTGGATGAAGTACGTCTACACCTCACGCCCCGAAGCCACCGCACGCTTCGCCCGCTGGGCGGTGAACGTGTGGGGCGTGGACTCGACCGGCAAATCCGAGCGCGAGGTGGCCGAGGAGGGCATCGAGCACTACGTCGACTTTCTGCGTCTGGTCGGTGCCCCGCTCACCCTGTCCGAGGTCGGCATTCCAGCCGATCCGGCCACGCTGGACAAGCTCGCCGACCATGCCGGCGACGTCGGCGGCTCCTACCGCCGCATCACCCGCGACGATGCGCGCGCCATCCTCGCCTTGTGCGTGACACCGGTCGTGTTCTGAGGATGTATCAAGGTGTATCGAGGGATGGAGGCGCCGAAGACTTGATATCCACACCTGCCGTATACACGTCTATGACCACACATTTTGCCCTCCACCTGTACATCGATACGCAGCCGCCACGGTGTACGGGGAGGGCAAGCCGTACATGGATGTGCGATGAAAGGCGGCATCTCCGCTTCGGTGGCGGGGCAGGCTTTCATCGCCACCGAAGCCGTTGCCGGTCACATGATTCGGCATATGCCAATGTCGAGCGGCCTTATTACCCCGCTCTCGGCGGGGTGCGGAAGTCCTTGAAGCGTTGGATTGCGCTTCCATACCATTCCGCGGCGGAATCGGACTTGGCATAACGGTTTGGTTTCGCCGTTTTGCTATGGTATCTCGGCTGTGGCATGGTACGGGGCACCGTTATCAGGTGCTATGGTGTTCCGTATCGGGATCGGGTGGTACGGAACACCAATCGCCGAGTGTTGCAGAACCTGTACCGCAAAGGGGCGGCCTTCCGGTTGTGATTTCGATCGTGAACAGCCTTGTCGCCCCGATGGGAGGCGTCACCGTTGGTGGCCGCATATTATCGGGGCGTCAACCGCGTGCGAACAGCGTCAACTTGGCGAAGAGGTCCTCGAGAATGAATCGACTGTCAATGCTGTCGTAGATGCGTATCGTTGGGCGAGACGGTATGAAAGCAGTGGAGCTGTCCGGCTTGACCAATGGTGCCGGCGCGTAATGGAATTCGCCGCAATCATGCTTCATCGCCAAGCCGACGGCGGGCGAATCTCCCAATGACCAGCTTTCTCCCGAAGTCCAGAACGCGAAATCACTGTCATTGTATTTCACGAGATTGTCGAACAGGAACTCGCCGATAGCGCCCGCATCGGCAAGCTTACATTGTAGTTCGGCAATGCTCACATTCATCGTACGGTAGACCTGATAAGGCACCAGCCAGAGATTCGCACCACTGGTCAGCACCAGATTGGCGCCTTCCACGTCGTTGCCGGAGTTGAATTCGCGAATGGCTTCCTCATCGTTGCCGGGAAGCTGCGTGCCGATCCAGATGATGGTCATCCGGCTGACGATTTCCGGGTGCAGCTTGATGGCGGCGGCCACGTTGGTGATGGCGCCGAGGCACAGTACGAACAGCGGATGGGTATCAGCGCTCAGAGCTTCGTCGAGAATCGCACGCGAAGCGGGGGAGAGGTCCTCATCAGAGGCGAGGTGCAGCCCCGCCAGCGGCGTGCGGGCGCCTTCGAGTACCGGTACATCGGAGTTCAGCAGTTGAACAACCGTGGACGCGGTGCGGAAGCTGCGTTCCATACTGCCCGCTTCGTTGAAATGCTCGGCGCAAATCGCCTTGACCATGAACTTCGGTGTCAGCAACGCCTGAGCGATAGCGAACGGGTCGTCGGCCTCGCAATCGGCGTCGGTGTCGATGATGACACGAATCTGCTTATCATCACGGACTGTGAAATGAAAAGTCATCAATGTTCCTTTCCTGATGGTGATATGCGATGAGGCTGCTGGCCCTCGTCGTTCCGACAACCTCATCGTGTGACTTCATCAACCGCGCCAGCGCACGTACTGCTCGTACACCTGCGGGGTTGGTTCGCCGGTCAGTGTGGTCTCGACTTTGACCGGCCACGTCGGCGGTTCGGTCTCGCCGGACAGCACCCAGGCGGCCTGACGGGCCGCGCCGATCGCCACGTACTCGTCGGTTTCTGGCAGTTCGACGTCCATGCCGAGGATCGCGGGGGCCAGCGCGCGCACGGCCGCGAACTTGGTTCCGCCGCCGATCAGCAGGATGCGCTTGACGTCCACGCCCAGACCCTTGACCAGTTCAAGGCAGTCGCGCTGCGAGCACAGCAGACCCTCCACGAACGCGCGGGCGATGTTCTCTCGCCTGGTGTTCGCCAACGTCATGCCGTACAGCGCCGCCGTGGCGTCCGGACGGTTCGGGGTGCGCTCGCCGTCGAAGTGCGGCACCAGCGTGATGCCGCCGGCACCCGGTTCCGCGGCCGCGGCCAGTTCGGCCAGTTCGTCGTAGTCCACGCCGAGTGCGGCGCGTCCGGCATCGGAGATGCGCGAACCGTTGATCGTGCAGGCCAGCGGCAGCCAATGTCCGGTGCAGTCGGCGAATCCGGTCACCGAAGCGGTCATGTCGTAGGCGGGCACGGGGGAGATGGCCGCGGCCACGCCCGAGGTGCCCAGCGAGATGCTCACGTCGCCCACACCCATGCTCAGGCCCAGCGACGCCATGGCGTTGTCGCCGCCGCCGGGGCCGATCGGGCAGCCGCCCTCCACGTCCTTGCCGGCGATGGCCGGATCGGCCACGTCGCCGGTCTCGGTCGGGCCGAGCACGCGCGGCAGCACGATGCCGGCGATATCCTCTTCGCCGCGTCCCAGCGCCATCGCGAGCAGGTCACGGCGGTATTCGTTGGCGGTCGCATCGAAGTACGCGGTGCCGGAGGCGTCGGAACGGTCGGTGAACAGCGCATCCAGGTTCGCCTTCATCTCCTCGGCGGTCGCGTCCTCGCCCAGAGGGCCGTGGCCGGCGATGCGCCAGCTCAGCCAGTCGTGCGGCAGGCAGATCGCGGCGATGTGTGCGGCGTTCTCCGGTTCATTCGCGGCGACCCACGCCACCTTGGTGATCGTCAACGAGGCGACCAGCGAGGAGCCGACGGCCTTGACCCAGCGCTGGCGGCCGCGCATCGCCGGATCGTCGGACAGGTCGTCCTCGCTGCCGTCGGCGGCCTTCTCGGCCTCGCCCAGACAGGCGATGAGCACGTCGGCGTTCGTGGCGGAACGGGTGTCGTTCCACAGCAGTGCGTCACGGATCACGCGGCCATGGTCGTCGAGCAGTACCATGCCGTGTTGCTGGCCGCCGACCGCCAGCGCGGCCACGTCGTCGAGCCCGCCGGCCTGTTCCGCGGCCTCCTGGAACGCCTGCCACCAGGCATCGGGGTTCACGCTGGTGCCGTCGGGGTGCTTGGCCTGCCCGAAACGGACCATCTCGCCGGTCTCGGCGTCGGTGACGCGCACCTTGGTCGACTGGGTGGACGTGTCCACGCCGGCCACCAGAACTCTGCTCATTGTGCCTCCTTGCAACATGCCGCCAAAAACGTCGGGCTGATGGCGTTTGGCCGAATACGGTCGCCATTATACGCAAATAGTTTGACGAATGAACTATACTGGTGTGTGTACCATTTTCACAATGTTGTGGGAGGCACGCCGGAGGCGATGAAGCACCAGAACACATAGAGGAGAGCTACGTCATGACTACGCTGCGCAGAATCAATCAGGACGATCTACGCAACCACAATCTTTCGGTGGTCATCAGCACACTGCTGCGCGCCGCCGAACCGATGAGCCGCGCCGAACTGGCCAAACAGACGGGACTGACCAAGGCGACCATGTCCCTGCTGGTTTCCATGCTTGTCGACAACGGCGTCGTGCGCGAGGGGACGCCGAGCGTACAATCCTCCTATGGGCGCCCCAGCACGCCGCTGCTCATCGTCGGAGGCCGATACTGCGGCATCGGTCTGCAGGTGAATACGGACGGCTACGGCACCATCGTGCTCGACTTGGACGGCACGGTGGTCGCGGAACGCTGGGTCGATGCGGATATGTCCGACGTGGACGCCGACGACATCTTCTCCGAACTGAACGCCCTGTCACTTGAGCAGGAACGGCTGCTGGCTGACCGCGGATACACCGTGACGGGTACCGGACTGGCATTGCCCGGTCTGGTCACGGATGACATGAGGCTCCTCATGGCCCGCAACCTGGGATGGGAACAGTTGGATCTCAAGCGGTTCGACGTGGTGCGGCGGCTGGATGCGACTGCGGGCAACGAGGCGAATATGGCGGCGCTCGCGCAGATTCCCGGATACGCTATGCACCGTGAGGACGACGGCATCGTGGAACCCAACGCCTCATTCATCTACCTGTCCACGGACGTCGGCATCGGCGGCGCGGTGGTCCGTGGCGGACATGTGGAGATCGGCGACCATGGATTCGGCGGGGAACTCGGCCACGTGTCGGTGGAGCTGCGGGGGCCGGTGTGCCGGTGTGGGCGGCGGGGGTGCCTGGAGACCTATGCCGGCCGCAGGGCGATGGTGGAGTCCGCAGGCATCGCCAGCGGGTCGGCGGCCGCGCGGCGCGAGTCGATCAACGAGCTGATCGAACGGTGGCGTGACGGGGACGTCAAGGCCGCGGCGGTGGTGGACAAGGCCATCGAGGCCATGGTCTCCGCCATCGCGTCGGCGATCAACATCTGCGACGTCGATACGGTGATGCTGGGCGGCGTATGGTCGCAGTTCGGGCCGGAGATCGCCTCGCATATGCAGGGCATGATGCGGCGCCAGGTGCTTGGATACCCCGAGGTGCGCGCCAAGGTGCTGATGGCCGACGTGACGTCCAAACCGGCGTTGATCGGTTCGGCCGCCATCGGTCTGCGCCGCTTCATCGACAATCCGATGCGGTTCGTCTCGACCGACTGACGGTCCGCACACGGATGCACGCGTGTTCCAACCTAGGCCTATAACGTCGGGGGCGCGGCAAGAGGAGCTGCCTGATACAGTGGCACGTGGCGATTCCGCCCGGGCTGCGCAGGTCAAGGATCGTCCGCGGGTCTCCCCGTGTTCATGCCGTGCGCAGTCAACAGGGAACAGGAGCATCCCATAGCCGAACATCCTCAACAACCGAATCATCATACCATGCCCGCCGTAGGGAAAACGTCGGACATGGCCGACATGTCGGCACGGAGGGATGCCTCCGGTCCCGCCGGATTGTCGTCCCCATCCTCCGGCGGCCGGGCCGCGGACCGTCGTTGGCGCTGGAGGATGGGGACGACATCGCCGTGGGCGCCGCGTTGGGCGTGGCCTGCGGACTGGTGTTCTGGCTGTTCAACTTCGCCTACGCATGACTGTCCCCGATCATCGGCGGCATCCTGCCCGGACTGGCCAGCATCCTGTACCCGCTGTGGTATTTCTCCGGCACGTTGGCCGTCATCATCCTGCGTAAGCCCGGAGCCGCGGTCTATGTGAACCTGGTGGGCAGCGCGGCCGAGATGCTGCTGGGCAACCAGTTCTCGTTCGGGTTCGCGTCCGCGGCGCTGCAGGGCGTGTTCGCCGAACTGCCGTTCGCACTCACCCGGTACCGCGTGTTCAACCTGCCGATCTCCATGACGTCCGGCGCCTTGGTGGCCTTGGAATACGGCGTGTACCTGATGCTGTTCCGGTATCAGGGCGTATCGTTCCTCAGCCCCCGCGGCGTCATCCATATGATCAGTGAATTGGTCGGCGGCGTGCTGATCGCCGGCGTGATGAGCTGGTATCTGTACAGGGCCATCGCCGCCACCGGGGCGTTGGATCGTTTCGCTTCCGGACGGGCGCGGCGCGACGATGCCGACCGTCGCGGGTGACCGCTGTCTCCGGTCGGCGGTTGTCAGGATGCCGCCCGTTGACGAGCATCCGGGCAAACGCCCAGCGGTTTGC
>OLPW01001888.1_pt1 | contig 19953 bp, 19 predicted proteins | sample 1672161 | NCBI WGS metagenome assembly OLPW01 (sample SAMEA3136654, study PRJEB25190) | human gut metagenome
GTATCCATATTATACGATAAAAAACAATGAAATCACAACAAGAGTACATGAAGAACGTAAGCACAATATATCTTTTTTCTCAATTCCAGCTCAATTTCCCCTCAATGTCTTTTTCCTCCGATTTTCGTATGCTTATCCCACAGCAGAACAGTACCACACCGGTGCGACCTGCTGAATCAATCAATACGAAAACGGAAGTGTTTTTATGCGAGAACTCAGTTTTCGTAAAAACAATCACATACAAAAAGAATAATAAAAATGAAATAGGATTAATCAGCTGTTAGAAAACTGATTAATCCTATTTTGTTCTACATCGACACCAAATCTCAAGTTTGCCTCTAAAAATTCCTGACCTTTAATTAATAAATAGGTAAGTCGAAAACCGACTTACCCACTATAATATGATTTTTATTTACTTCGCCACACACATGTTTTCATCAATCCATTTCTGGATATCGTCTTCGCTTACTTTAACCAGGCGGGCAATTTTCTTAACATCCATCCCCTTTTCTGCCATAGAAAGAGCTGTTTCTTTTGCTTTTTTTAGTTCGCCGCTTTCCATTCCTTCGCTATAAATTTTCTCCATTTCATGGCACATAAGCTCAACCCCTTTCTGTGTGTCTTTTAATTCATGTACCCTTTTCGCCAGAACCGGACTGTGCATTTCGTCTGCGTTTTTGCAATGCAGATCATGCATGAGTCTTCCCAGTTCTGTATCTTCCTGCTTTTTCGAATTCACATATATGATATGCGCTTCGTCCTGAAAGTTTTCATTGACTTCTTCAATTTTCTTGTTGATATGATAGATTGGAAGTCCATATCCAAGGATATCATCCCTGGTAATAAAAATCACATAGCTTTCCGGTAATTCATCGAAATCCTGTCCCGGATTTAGAGTATTCATGTCCATCAGTCCGCTGTGGCAACGTGCCCGCTTAGGTGATGCACCTTCATTATCCTGCTGGATTTCCACATCAAACTGTTTCCCTTCGGAATCTCTGGCAACACAGTCCATAATTGCGGATCTGCCTTGAATATTTTTAAAATCCTTCTGGATGATCTGATCAATTACTCGCAGATCCTGTTTTTCCATAATGACCTGCAGGACATATTCCAGACATTCTCTCTGTTTGAAAACATTTCTCATAAATATATCACTCATAAGCGTAAAATTTTTAATAACGCCTTTGTATCTTTCGTAACGTGCTTCCAGTTCGCTGTCTGGCATGATTTTTTCATTTGCCACGTTCACTGTTACCTCCGTTTTAATTTTTGATGAGTGTTGTAAAAATATCTCTTATTTGATTTTATCTTAACATCAATAGATTTCCTTTACAAGATACTTTTTGTCGAGATGCTATTGACTTATTAGAGATAATTCGAAGTAAGAAAACACATCCATAATCAAATTTATACTTCGGCGAAATTAGCTCATTGCTTACATTTAATAAACTCTAGAATTCCATAAATAAATGATAAAAGAATAAATACAATGTAAATAGTTTGTTTAACCGAAGTATCCGCACGATTGTCAATTGCCATCAGCGTCCATAAAATTCCTTGCACAAACAGCAATGTCCCATTGATTTTGGGATTACTTTTATTAGTATGTTTTATAACCTCTAAAAAAGGATAAATAACTATAATAATGAGTCCCACAATAATTGTCAGCATAAACTTTTCCTCCATAATTTAGTGCTTCGCGTTCAATAGTTTATTTACTCGCTCAACTGGAAAAACATCTTCTATATCAGTTACTTCAAACAAATTTAACGGTAATTCTTTCTCTCTAATCACATCAAGATAATCATCAACTGCTCTACGGTCAATCATAATTTTCCCATGACCTGCCCAATGCCGATTACTCTCTTTCTTTTTTAATCCGGAAATCCAATATTCTTCACCATTCTCAATGTCCATATAGTTTGCATAGTTACCAATACGCTTCTGAAAAGCATGATCATTGAAATAAATTGTTTTCCTGGTTTTTGAAGTTTTTACATATCCAATCCACGCCGGACCATCATCCGAATATCCCGTTTTGAGTTCAATATACATTAATTCCTTAATCATTTTATCCCCCCAGATTGTTTTTTCGATCAGATTCCATAATGAATCATCCATTTATTTTGATCCAATGCCTCTTCTAATAACTTCTTTAATTCACACAATTTAGGAATATCAGCAATGGCATCAATAAATGCTTTTAACGAATCCGGTGGAATAAGTGTAATACCATAATATGCAAGCCCTTTGCCTTTAGCAGAAAGCGTGTGCCAATAAAAGTCAATGCAGCTAATTCTCTCAATAATGCTTGTTAAGTCGTCATCATCAACAGAAATGCAGGTATATTTCCACGGTTCATATTCGTCATAATACTTGCCTTTCTTAGGGGCATCCAGCATAATTCCAAATTCATGTTTCACCATATACATCACCTTTACAAATTTCTAATCCGAAACTTCAACTACTACAGTATCTCCCTGTCTAAAAACAGCTTTTCCCAGCGAACCAAAAAATCCTTTATCTATTTCATGAATCGTTTCATCCCCTTCCACAACAGGATCAAAACCTATATAACGAGTGGAACTTGGAAACCAGCAATCATCCCTTATTTTCAGCAGTCGAAGTATCACTCCATAAATGATATAGTGGAGATTTCCACTCATGGCCACCGTCATCCCTGCCAGAATGCCTCCTGCTTCTGCAATCCATTCTTTATATTTCCTTATCGTCAGTCTGTCCCTCAACATCTGCCGTATCAGAGAAAACGGAAGTACAAAAGCAAATGCCGCTATCATTGTACGCATCAGATTATAGGTAATTTCTACGCTTGTCCCTGTCAGTTTTGTAAGAAATACAGCAAGGTACTGACCACCATAGTAATAATTAAATGTCTTTCCGGCATACCACATATCCTCGGCAGGCAGAGTCGTACTTCTCATCATGGACTTCATAAAGCCAAAGTCCATATACTTTTCGGTTCCATGCGCAGCCGGGTGAAAGCCTGCCAGATATGTCCAGAAAAGAAATACCGCAAAAAACAGAATTTCTTCCCGATACACAATCGCAGTCTGCTTCCACGGAATACTTTCAGAAAGACCTTTCCTGCTTCTGATTCCGTATAAAATACTGCCTGTACAACACAGAATCGTAACAAAAACACACATTATTCCCGTGAATGGAATGATTTTTAAGGAACTCAACAACCATTGCAGATAACCACAACATGCCACTGCCAGCACCTTGGAAAACATCCAGCCATTTTCATCAAATCCCTGAAATATAGCAGAAGTTACAGGCATAAATAAAATTCCTAACAGTACTAATAGTTCCCACCATGTCATGAAAGTAAAGAAATCCGAGCCAAGCAGCCAATAAGCAGCTCCTATTAATGCCAGTACTGGGATGATTTTTATCAGGCAATTATTTTTTATATGCAAAATCAGCATTCCACCTTTCTCTTTTTGCATTTAAACATAGCATCTTTCTGATATTTTTAATCTCTACATCCTTGTCGTGTTTTTAGAATACACATTTCAGATTTCATTGTCAATATTTTTCTCTACATTCTTGTAGATATTGACAACAATTTCTCTACATTATACAATATCAGCATAAAACTACAGGAGGATTCCTATCATGCAGACACATTATGATCTTTCTGATACCGAATATCAGATTATGCAGCTTTTCTGGAAAACCGATGAACCACTTCCTTTTGGTGAAGTTCTGAAATATTGCAACGAAGATCTTCAGCTCAACTGGGCTATCGGTACTGCCCAGACCTATCTCAACAGACTGATCCTGAAAGGTGTACTGAAGACAAACAACAAACGTTACCGCAAACTTTACTCCGCACAGCTCAGTGAAGAAGAACTTTCTCAGAAACATGCTCAGCAGTTTATAGAAGAATCTTTTCATGGGTCTCTCAAAAACTTCCTTGCTTCTTTTACACAGGGAGCACAGCTATCCAAAGATGATGTCGATGAGCTTGTAGATATCCTGCATTCCAATATGACTGATGAGTGAGCATGATATACGTGAATGCTTTCAAAACAGGAGGTAACCGCTTTTGCAAACGTTAGTAACTCTGCTTTTATACATGAGCATCTCCGGCAGTGTGTTTTTCCTTGTATATTTATTAAGTAACCTACTCACCCGAGAGCGATTCACCGCATCTTTTCGCTATTTTCTGTTAAAGCTGTGTGCTTTGGTTTTTCTGGTTCCATTGCCTTTGATCAAACATTTGGTTCAAGTATGGTTATTCTCAGTTAATATGACGTCTCCATTGACCAAGGAATATTATTTTTTTGACGTCAGTCATTCTTTTAATCTGACTGATACAGGTATTTATTTTCCACGCATGGAGAATTACCAAAAATTGTTATTGGGATTCTGGGTAGGTATTATGGTGTTCATGATACTTTTACAGTTGCATCGTTTTTATATTTTTAGCCGTAATATCCGGCAATATCTGTCACCTGCACACGATTGCGATGATATGATACAAACATTAAGAGCAGAAAAGCATCTGAAAAAGGAAGTAACCATATATTACTGTGATGTGAGGATTTCACCATTTACCTATGGCATCAGATCCCCGGCGATCATACTTACATCACTTGTCAATGACGAATCGAGGGAAATGATTCTCTGGCATGAATTACAGCACATAAAATCCCATGATCTGGTATTCCGCAGTCTGGCTCTGTTTGTTGTCCTACTGCACTGCTTCAATCCATTAGCGTACTTATTTTTTAAAGAATTAAAGGAAATCCAGGAACTGAATTGTGATGAAAAACTGGTCAAAAGTTTTTCAAAAGAAGAACGTCTGGTTTATGGAAATGCCATCATTTCTATTGCAGCAAATGCCCAGACAGTTTCTGCTCCTGCACTTTATTTCTCAAAGAATAATAGGGCTTTTATCCAAAAACGCATCAAGAAAATCTGCACTCCAAGTACTGACCATTATTTGCATATGGCTATGGCATCAGTTGCCCTTTGCATTTTTACAGCAGTTCCAATACTGGCCTATTCTCCTAGTACACTTGACTGGAGACAAAATTTTTCTGAATTTCAATCCCAGGCAGATAAAATAACATGGATGGAACTTGAACTGGATTCTGCATCAGATACAAAAAGCAATATGACACCTGCGTCAGATGAGAGCGCTTTCTCCGATTGCAGTCGATATTTTCTCTTAACAGATGGAACAGTTATTCCATTACCTGATACGAATACTCGGTCTTTATCTAAATGTAGCCATACATTTGAATCTGGAATTTACAAAAAACATGTCACAAAAGGAAGCAGTTGTACCGTAAAATCATATGAAGGAAATCTTTGTGTCAAGTGCAAAGCTGTCTTGGATTTAACCTTATTGCAAGACACATATTGGCCAGCATGCCCGCATAACTCCTGAAAAAATTCAATATGCCAAAAAATCAGTCATTATCTTTTGGCTGATTCTCTGGCATTTGATCTACTTACCTGATATCAATCCGTATCTTTTCTCCCACAGCTTTCCATCCAGAATCATAATCATCTGCTGCATCGTAAACGTTACTTTCTTCTTCGATATAGACGTCATCATCGTCGTCCAAAATATACTCTTTCGTAACACTGTTTTCAGAGGAGTTCTCAGATTTCAGATAAAGCTGCAATTCCAGATATTCGCTGTCAGGATCAGGCAGTTCCGGTCTTTCATCGTCATTGAAAGTCCAAAATTCTGTCTTAAATTTCCAATCCCGATGACTGTCATCTGTTTTTGCATCATCCGTCAGATTATATCGCACTTTATTTCCTTTGCTGTCTGTTCCACGCAGCTCAACTTCGTAATTTTGGTACAGTTTTTCTGGTACTTCTGCTGAAATACTGCTCTGTAATTTATTCAGGAAAATATCTTTTAATACCACTGGTCCTTCTTCAGTTTGAACAGAAATATTTTCAGCTTCTTTATGGGTTGTCTGCTTCAGAAGCTTCTCTCGCGATACGGTAAAATCAAAGGTAAATTCTGCTACGGATTTCTGCCAGTCATCGAGATCAAAAGCATGGAGCACAAGATGTATCTCCGGGTTTTCTCCAAGATCTCTGGGAGCATGAAAACGGTACTCCTGCACTTGGTCATATTTAGTTACATTTATGTCAGTATCTGTATCGAATAAATCTTCTGCAGAATAAGGAGTATAATTTCCACTCATATATTCATCCAATTTTTGACCATTTATTGTGGTTTTTTCCAGATCAAGTGAGACTCCTGTATTAGCAAAGGATGAAATACTTGCTGATTTTCCCTGCTGAACATCTTCGGAATCATCAATCTCCGCGTGCACCTCAAACAGCAGAACTCCTTCATCCAAAACGACTTCTTTTAAGTTTGCAGTAATCCCGTGATCTGTTTTCGATGTGTTTAGAACTTCCGTATAGGAGTCGATTCCTCTTTGAAATCCCAGGGTTTCTCCTATTGATAAAACAACCTCTTTGATCGCGGCCTGCACTTTGGGATTCGATAAAACAGTCGAAATCAACACCAATATCACACAAGCTGCCGCCAGTCTGCGCCAAAATGATGGCGCCCAGGCATTTTTCTTTCCTTTCCATTCTCCTTCTGCTTCGCTGATATATTTCGGATCAATATCGCCAAATTTTTTTGAAAAATCAAATTTCTTCATAAGTGTTTTCCTTCCTTTTCTAACACTTTTAGCAGCTTCTTTCTGTTCCGGTACAGATTCATTTTTACACTTCCGACAGACATAGCATGTCTTTTGGCAATCGCCGAAACAGAGTCAAAAAACCAGTATCTTCTCACGAAAATATCTCTGTTCCCAGCATCCATTTTTTCAAGAAAATCGTTAATGATTTCCAGTAGCTCTTTTTCTGCCAGCTGATCTTCAATGGTATAGGTAACACTTAACTGATCCATTTCACCCAGAATATCCGCCATATGTACATCTGGACGCCTGTCGGCATATTTTTTTCGCAGACGGTCAATGCTCAAATTCCTCGTGATCCGGCCGCAAAAATGTGATAATACAGACGGCTTTTTGGGCGGGATCAGTGACCAGACTGAAAACCAGGTATCATTCAGGCATTCCTCCGAATCTTCTCTGTTTGCAAGCAGATTCCAGGCGATCTTATAACAGTAAGGATGATATTTATCGCTTAATACTTCGATCGCATGCTCATCTCTCATCTCAAACAAAGATATGATCTCATTGTCTCTCATTTATAAGTTATCCTCCAAAGTTTTGTGTTTCATCAGCAAATACAAGCGCGCTTTGATTGCTGCTTTTCCTAAGGCTCCTTTTAGAAGGAAATTTCCTACTCATACTATATATCGTAAAAAATCCCGGATGGTAACAAAAAAATCAAATTTTTTAAAAATCAGGAAAAAAAGGGGCAGTCGGGAAATAATAATTTTTAGTCCCGACAGCCCCTTCTTATATTAATGTTTCACCAACCGAAGATTACTTTTGTATCCTGTTTCGAAATGTAAAATATTTTACGGCAAACTGTAGAAAGGTAATTACGTATATAACTAATAATACAACCCACACTGGCAGCAATCCATGTTCACTGTGATCTGTCGAAGATATATAAACCTGCTGAATCAGACCGCAAAGAATCACGATCAACGGAATCACTCTTCCCCAGAAAATTCTCTTCACCATATCCAGCCGGGAGATATCATCACAGAATATTTCCTCGTCCTGCAGCATCCTGTCTGCCGGTTTTCGGAAATAGTTGTATCCAGCAAATTCTGTCAGATATTCCCATCCACAGTCCTCAAACATCCGTACATATTCCATCTGGTGTTTGATTCCTTCTTTATTATAATCCAGCTGATAGATTACCTTCTCAGGCTCACATCTCTCAAATGTATAGATTCCAGGAAAAGTCACTCTCTTGAATTTCCAGCCTTCCTGGTGTCTCTTACTCAGGTACTTTTCTTCTTTTTCGTATTCCATGATGTTAAACCAGCGAAATTCTTTTTTGACTTTCTTCATTGCATTACCTCCTGTGCATTGCGATACAGTCTGCGGATTCTCTTTAGTTCAAGCTCCAGAACTTCCGTTCCAAGCTCTGTGATCTGATAGATCTTCCTCTTATCTTCCTCCCTGATAAAACAGATCAAACCGTCTTTTTCCATCTTGGAAAGACTGCCATACATGGTCCCCGGCCCAAGTACCACTTCATTTGCTGTCAGTTCTTTTACCTTCTGTACGATCCCATAACCGTGATTCGGGGTACGAAGACATAATAGTATATAAAAACTCGTCTCCGTCATGGGAACGTAAACTTTCTTTATATGTGCATCCATAAGCATTCCCTTTCAGTGCGATATATCGTACTTCGATACTTTTGTTATATCGCACTACGATATATTTGTCAATGCCTATTTTTTACAAAATAATAGACGACCATTTTTGATAGTCGTCCATTCATTCTCTATAGTCTTTTCATCCAATCACATTCGCGCCAAACGGCATAAAGGAAAGTCTTGCCATCTTAAAGAACTGTTTTCCAAACGGAATACCAATGATCGTGATACACCACAGGCAGCCTACGATCAGATTTTCGAAAGCCATTAATGTGTCGACTTCGCTTTCGGATAAATCTGTTTCATCCTGGCATCGTCGAAGTGTGTGTCCACCCATTTTTCTATCTGGTTCTGTGCTTCGACTCCCTGTGCCCTCTGATTGTAGCGCATCAGTGCCGCAGAAGAAACGATCATATTGCAACACATAAATACAGTCAGGATCCAGGTAATGATCTTGCCTGGTCTCACCGGTATTTTCTCGATCAGGCCAGAAAGAAAGGGATATACTTTTTTGAACCATACAACTGCTGCGATTCCCCAGAAAAAGCAATACAGAAGATTGATTCTTTCTCCAAGATTAAATGGTAGTTTACTGTAATCCCAAAATACTTTTCCGAAAAAGATCTCTGTAAATACACTGCACAGATATTCATAAGCGCCGCCAAGAAAAGTGCCTGTCAAAAAAGAAAACTCTCACTATGATCTTTATATTTATACAAGAACCAGGTGACAAGTGCCAGCGCCAGGCCCCATACGATACTGAATGGTCCCCACACCAGACTGCTTCTGCTCATCCAGTATCCCATTGTGATCCGGCAGAAAACAGTCTTAACAATATCCCCTAAGAATGCACCAATGACAAACAACAGCATCAGTTTATAAAAGTCACAGCCCTGGGCAAAAACATTCCTGGAAAAACAGCCACAACAGCTCATAGCCTGAAAAAATATTCATTTGTAATTTAACCTATTCTCCTGTTCCTGATAACTGTCTTACACAGTTAAAGTATAACCAGATAGAAAATTTTCGTTCCTTTAGTAATGAAAAAGAAAAAACGGACTATATTTACCTGCTCCAGAAGGAAAAGTTCCTAATTGATAATGTTCAGGACATTCTACAAAATAAAGCTCTGAAATTATATCAGAAATGTATTTCTAAACCGGAGGCGTCCCTTGCTGTAAGATGTTGTGATTTCAAAATGCTGGAAGAAAAATGTCGTTCTTATTCTAAGAAATAACTCTTTATACTCCAGTCTCAAATGAATTATTCATTCCAGCCACTTACATATATTTCAACTGCGAAAAAGCTTTCAGCAGCTCCTTCTCTCCATAATCCTCAAACTGTACCCGAATGATGTCTTCATTTTCAGAAACCACCACACCCATTCCATACTTGGGGTGTTCTACCTTTTTTTCTGTTGCAGTTGGATTTTTTTTGGCTCTTCCTGTACTTTTGTAGTGTTTTCTGTAGCTTCTGCTTTTCTAATTTTTTCTTCCAGGACCATTTTTTTGAGATCCTGCAGGTGTTCTGCTGCTTCCTTTGGGTTTCTCTTTTGATGTACCGGACCTGTCAGGTATTTTTCAGGTAAATACGAAAGATATCGTCCCGGGCCTGGAAATACCCGGGTTCCATTGGGACTGGTATAAAAAGATAATTCCAGAAATTTCTTTGCACGGGTCATACCCACATAAAAAAGCCGCCGTTCTTCTTCCTCAGCAGCTTCGTCTTTACTGTTAAGAGGGATCAGTCCATCATTTATTCCTATAATAAATACATAGTCGAATTCCAGACCTTTGGAAGCATAGAGCGTCATCAGCTTTACGGAACTTTTGGATTCTTCCGATGTTTCCAGATCCATTCCATTCAAAACAAATTCATTCAGGAAGTCACGAATATTCTTGTAGTTCTTCATTTTGGTCAGCAGCCGCAGGATATACGTTCGATTTTCCGCATAATCTGTTGAGGCAGGATGCAGATATCTCTCCAGACAAAGAAATTCCCATAGGTTCTCATAATCCTTTCCCTGATCCTGATATTCCCACATCTTCTGAAAAAGCAGGGATTTAGAGAAAAATGTGTTTCCTATTATCACCGACTCAATTTCTGCACACGCCTTCTTTTCCGTCCATCCTTCTCCAAAAGTTTTGTTCATGAGAACAGAAACTGCGCTTTCGATATCTTCATGGTTACTCAGAAAACGAAGGATCTGAAGAAACCATGCCAGCACCGGAATGTCCTGGATTGTTTTCTTCTGTGATACTTCGTAAGGAATTTCATGTTTGGCAAAAACTTTTTCCAGGATTTCAGACTGATCCTGTAATCGATAAAACACTGCGATCTGTTCGTATGGAACCTGCTCCTCATAGAGTTTCTGAATTTTTTCAACCAGATATTCTGCTTCCTGAAACGGATCATAATGATTTTTTACGGATATCTTTTCGCCCTTATCCTGTACGCCTTCCAGAATATCTCCCGTTTCCTGAAACCTTCTGGAAACAGCCAGGATCGTCCCGGAAGAACGATAATTTACCGGAAGCGAAAGTTCTCTTGCCTGATAAAGCTCCCGAAAGCGGTAAAAAATATTAAACACACTTCCCCGCCAGCTATAGATCACCTGATTTGGATCCCCGACGGCAAACAGATTTACTTCCGGTTTCTTTAACTGCCGTATAAACTCAAACTGCAGTTCATCGCAGTCCTGTACCTCATCAATGATGATCCATTTTATATTTGGAAGAAGTTCTTTATGGCATTCCAGAAGCCTGGCGGCATTGATCAGCAGATCTTCATAACTCATCTTATTCTGTTTTCGCTTTTCTTCTGCAAGAAGATCTACAAGCTGTAAAAAATCATCCTGATAATTGTTCCGCGAAGAACCACCAGTCCGATTCTTCTGGTCCAGTCGCTTTCTCAGACGGTTCTTGTACTTGATCTTCAGACTATGTTCTTTGATAAGACGTATAGCCAGTTCCAGTTCTTCCTCTGGAAGACACACCTGAAATTCTCTGGTGTAACCAAGTTCCTGTACTGGAAGAACATCCTGTAAAAGCTTTAATGCAATGCCATGAAAGGTACCATATAAGCAGTCCTGCGCCTTCTGATCCATATCAGATATCTTTAATCGTTCACGGATCTCATCAGCCGCCTTGTTTGTAAATGTCAGAACGATCATATCCTCCAGCGGGATTTTCTTTTGTTCGTAAAGATACTTTATCTTTTCGATCAGAACCGTTGTCTTTCCACTTCCCACATTTGCCCGTACCAGACAGGTGTTGCTTTCATCCAGGACGGCGGATTCCTGATATTTATTTAATTCCATCGTTTTCATCCTTCTTCAATGAATGATATCTTCGCATCATTTTTTCTTTTTTATCATGATCTGCTATTTTTTCACCGGAAAGAATAGCAAGCCGGAAACCGTCTGGAACAGATACATACCGGAGAAGGATATTCACAATGGCATTTCTATTTTCCGGCATGTCTGCCCACTCTGCATAGAACGCTTCTTTTACATAAAAGATCAGAGAATCTCCCTTTACTTCTATTGAAGATACCATGCGGAAAAATCCTGCAAACGCCTCATTTCTTTCTGTTATCCTGCTGCAGAAATCATTCCATTTGTCACCTAATTCTGCAAATTTAAATTCTTTGGAAATCTTTTGTTCTTCCTGATTCTCTGGAAGACTGATCATTCCTGCAAATCCGGATTCTTCCGACAGATTCTGAAGTCCCCACAGAATGACATTCCGATCCAGCCGGTCATCGCCGATGCATACGGCACATCCGTTTTTGCAGCGGCAGCCGGAAACCATACGGACAGCCTGCTCCACTACTTTAGGGATCAGATCATAGATTTTTTCCGCAAATCCAAGACCGCCTACATAGCAGTCATAAAAATAAAGGTAAACCTCTTCCTCTGTGCTTCCTGCAAATTCCAGCGCATTAGAAGAAACGGCAACCCCAAGATCTGCACTTTCCGTCATCGTCACCATCAATGCTGTATTCTTTAATGCAAACATCAATCCCTCAAAATGATTATTTCGCACATAATATCCCTGTTTATCCGGCTGCAGCAGATTTCGGTACATGGTTACTACATTTTCAGGAAGTTTGATCCATGCTGCTTCCGTATCATAATTTTTCGTCAACGGTTTCCGAAGCTGCTCAAATCCCAGATTCTGGTGATTATGGAACTGCATTTTTTTGTACATGTATACAAAATCCGCAATATTTACGTCTCCGAAAGACAGTTCCGTCCTTTTCCATTCCTGCTTTTTCTGTCTGTGGATAATGCGGATATTTGTCTCACATCCCGGAACCGTGTAATAATTCCCATGAAAAGGAACTGCCTCCACAATCTTGCTTTCCAGATTCATATGTACTACCTGGTAAAACTCACCGTCATGCATATAGACAGCACCTTCATGGATCTCATGGAAAGCCTGTTCCTCATCCATTTCTGTGATATTTTTCCCCGTTTCTTTGTTCAGAAGCTGATATTTATTCTGGTCGATATTCCGCATAGAAAACTCTCCTGCCGGATACAGTCCTCCGGACCACACGAAACGTCCTCCAAGACTTCTGACTTCTTCTACTCTCAGAAGAACCGGGATTGTCTCTCCCAAATCTGGAAAAAGTGCCCCATCATCCAAAGACAATGGGAGTTCTGCTGCGGCAGCACGGATATGTGCCAGCTCGATCAGCAGATTGTCCGGATCTACAATGGCATTCTCGCTGCTGCTGTCAAAAAGCCATTCCGGTTCCAGGGCAATGTACTGATCCATAGGAAGATTTGCCAGGATCAGATAATTGGTGCATTTTCCTTTTCCTCTTCCGGCGCGTCCGGTCTGCTGCCAGAAGGATGCTCTGGTTCCGGGATATCCCACAAGTACTGTAGTGTTGATCTTTCCGATATCAATTCCAAGTTCCAGGGCATTGGTTGATACAAGCCCTGTCAGTTCTCCGGAGATCATGCGTTTTTCTATATCTTTTCTTTCTTTTGGTGTGTACCCGCCTCTGTACCCGGATATTTCTTCTTTCCTTGCACTTCCCAGAAAGCCGCTGTTCTCCAGATGATCTCTGGTTTCTTTTACAAGGATCTCTACGTTTTTTCTGGATTTTGCAAACGCCAGAAAGCTCTCTTTTTCTTCCATCAGCTGTGGAAGCAGATCCGCCGCAACGCTTATTACGGATTCTTTTCCATAAGGATTTCCGTCTCTGTCCAGTTTTTCGGGCGGCTGGATCAGACAATAGGTTCGCTCTGCCATGCCTGCCCCGCTTTTACTGATACAGGTAAATGTTTTTCCACAGATTTTTTCGGCAAGCTCTACCGGATTGGCGATCGTCGCTGAACTGCACAGGAAGTGTGGATCAGAATGGTAATACCTGCAAAGTCTGGATAACCGCCGGAATACATTTGCAAGGTGTGAGCCAAATGCCCCTCTGTATACATGCAATTCATCCAGTACGATATATTTCAGATTGGCAAAAATAAAATCAAAACCATATTTGCTGTGGTTTGGAAGCATGGAACCATTCAGCATATCTGGATTTGTAAGAATAATATTGGCACGCTCCCGGATCCGTTTTCTCTCATCCGGAGGGGTATCTCCGTCGTAAACTCCCGCTGACAATCTGTATTCACCAAAATATTCTATCCAAGGCTTCAAAGCACGGTACTGGTCTGCTGCCAGAGCCTTGGTCGGATAGACAAAAATCGCCCGTGTGACAGGATTCTGCAAAATCTCCTGGATCACCGGCAGATAAAAGCACAGAGACTTACCACTGGCTGTCGGCGTCGTGATCACGATATTTTTCCCATTGACCGCCTCGCAAAAAGTCTCTGCCTGGTGTATATAAAGGGACTGGATATTCTGCTTCACCAGAAAACTCTGGATATCTGGATGCAGATTTGATGGAAATTCCGCATAGATGGGGGCTTTTTCCGGTATGATTTTTTTATAAATGATATTTCCCTTCATAAGTAGTATAGATGCTCCTTTATTGTTTGTTTCACGTCAGATATGATAAATACAGGATATCATAAACAAACGTTCGAGGCAAGATATGGCTTATTTTATTATATATTTCGTTCCTCTGCCGTTACCTTCAACAGTTATGATACCTTTTTTACCCATATTTTTCAGTAATTGTGTTGTCTTGGATTTTCCAAAGGGAACATAGGGTGCAATTTCACTGATTGACTTTAGCATAATCTTGCTTAAAGTTTTATATACAACCCTTTCATCTTCCGTCAGATCCAGGTCTTTTTCAAAAATCGGAAGTACTGTTTTGATCGTATTCTCTGATACTTCAAAATCCGGTTTACATAATTCTTCTTTATAAAGCTGTTTAATTCTTGTGATTCCTGTTCCAAATATCTCAACAAATCCGAGTCTGTAAAATACATTTGCAAGAATCCTGTTTCTTAAAACAGATAATTTTCCGGCTAAATATTCATCTTCTGTTATTCCAGAAGGCAATCCACCAGGTGAGACAATTTCTATTCTGTCATCAAACATTGAGATTCTGATTTCAGACCCCATATCCCATGTTCTGTGAATCAACGCATTTGCAACTGCTTCCCTGAATGCAGCCTCCGGTATTTTTTCCACTGTTTTTCTGTCACTTCCCTGTATCTCTTCATATTGATAGTAATCTCTGAATACATCAATTGTTTTATCGTATACCTCAAGAATTGACATGTTTTCGAAGGTTGACTGCGAAATTCCAGGAGACAAAGCATAACGCTGAAGCACCCAGGCCAAGAAAAATAATGTTAAACAGATACATTGGATTTACAAAACGCCCCAGTTCCAGCTTAGCTCCGTTAAAGCTGATCAGAAAGATTCCTACCATTGCAACTGCAAATCCAACAAAGAACTTTGCCCGTAATCGTCCTTCTTCTTTCAGAAACAGATGGCTCAAAATGGCCGTAAAAAATGGAGCGACTGAAATTTTCTATCGGTCGAAAATCCACCAGTAAAATCTTTGTCGATATAAAAGTAGTTCCCCAGATCATGATCGTAAGCAGTGCACATAAATGCCCTGTTTTGTTCTTATTTTCCATGTTTTTTGTCCTCCGAATTTTCCTTCGTTAAAAAGATTTCCCTGTAAACACCTGGTGACACGCCAATATAACGATTAAAGTAGTTTGTAAAATGGCTCTGGTCAGAAAATCCTGTCCGCAATGCCGCTTCCACAAGCGGCAGTCCCTGTTCCAGTAATTTCTTCGCTTCTCCGATGCGGATATTTTGGAAATAACTATATGGAGTTACGCCTTTGGACTTCGTAAATGCCCACAGCAAAGTTGATTTACTGAGCCCCGCCAGATGACATATCTGATCCAGATAAATATGCTCAGAAAAATGCTGTTCCATAAACCGATAGACCTCTTCTATCTCATCCCGGCATTCAGGAATGCACTGTTCAAAAGGCTGTCCATATCTTTGTATCAGTAGAGATATCAGCAGGAGCAGATTTTCTTCTTTTCCAAGATCATCGAAACCTTTCATGATCATTTCATGCAGCGGACGCAGGTAACAGGTCACTTCTTCATCAAAGATCACGTTTTCCGAAAATCCCGGAAGTTCTCGTTTCCCAGTCACTTCTTCGATCAGATTCAGCATACTCTCTCTGGAAATATTAAGCGCACGATAATCCAGAGTTCCATCATCACCCTGTACACAGGCATGATTATCTCCGGGATTAAAAAGAACAATATTTCCTCTTTGAAGGGTGTATTCTTTATTCTTACAGGACAGACAGCGTTTTCCATTTTCCACAGATCCGTTCACATAATACTCATGGAAATGATTTTGGAAAGGCTGCATGATCCCCTCAAAACGATATGCTTCCAGCCGCAGTTCGTCATCATAGATGACTGTTCGCACTTCTTTCTTCATGATCTTTGTCTCCTCTCAGAGTACATTTTAACATCCGCATAATGAAAAATGCTTGTAAAATATCTTCATTATTTGTGAATTTGAACGCCAAAAAGGAGTGCCGACAGCCATCTGCCAGCACTCCTCTCTTTCGATTATTTAATTTATTCTTCAAATTTCCCCGCTTCAATATCCTTTGCCAGACCAAGACGATTCGTCTTGAAGTGGAAAAACGGTCGTTCCGGGAGGGCGATGATCTGAACCGGCTGCATGTAGTCGTCGAGACTTGCCGCTATCTGATCACGGATATCATCTACCGTATAACCGTCCTCAAGTACAACAAACAGGTATGGCAGGAAGCACCATTCATGATCCGGGTCCGGAAGGATCACGAAGAATTCATCGTCAATTCCAGGGATCTGTGCATCTGCCAGCTTATTTTCCATCGGCAGTGTTGCGAGATCGCCGCCACCGTAACGTGGGGCTTTTCCTCTGGTCAGTGTATAGACCGTTCCATCTTCTGTCATATAGCCGATGTCGCCTGTGTGGAGCCATTTTTTGCCATCGGAATGGATCTTGATCGTCTTTGCAGTAGCTGCCGGGGTATCATAACCGATCATGGTTCCCGGTCCGCACTGACAAATTTCTCCCCAGGTATTATAAGTAAGTTCTTCATCCGTTCCCGGCTTAAATACAGAAAGGATCGTCAGCGGCATTGGAATGCCAACATTTCCATTTCCGATCGGATGTTTTGTGATCGGAAGTGTCATATTGGAGCCTGCCTCGCTGCATCCATAGCCCGTCGTAAAACGTGCCTTACAGTTATGACTGTCCAGAAATTTCTGTGCCCTCTTTAACTGATTGTTGTTGTAAGCCTCACATCCTGCCCCTGCGGAAAACAGGTGAGACATGTCATAATCCGCCGGTACACGGCCATTTCTCATAACGATCTCAATAAACATCGGGATCAGCGGCCAGCAGTTCGGACGGTAACGCATCATTTCCAGATCCACATCTTCCGGAGCCACAAATGGGCAGAGGATCAGAAGCTTGTCCGAAGCCAGCGGCATCAGGACCATGGCTACCACTACTGCGACAAGGGAAGGCGGAAGCTGTGTCACCATCCAGGTCGGACGAAATTCGCTGGACGCACCATAAAAATTCATCTGATGCATATTTCCGATCATAGTATGTGCAGAATGGATCACCTGTTTGGACGGTCCTGTCGATCCACTTGTATAAGCACGGAACAGCGGACGATCAATGTCTCTTGGTGCATCCACCGTTCCTTCAAACTCATCACCCAGTTTCAAGAATTCATCCCATGACAGTGTGCAGGGACCATAAGCCGGATAATCTGTATAATGAGAATCAATATATTTCCAACTGTAGTCGGGAATCTCCGTCCTGTTTGCACTGCGGATCGGACTGAGCAAGATCGCACCACGGATCCCGGCTTTTTTCCGATAAGTATTCAGTTCTTCATGTGAAAGAAAATCATGTGCAATGATCATTTTGGCTCCGGATTTCCTCACTGCCTCACAGTTTTCTTTTAAGGTATTGTCACGACAGAGGATTGATGCACCAATTTTTTCCGCAGCGAGAAGAAGATAGATAAATTCCGGCACTGTACGCAGAAATACAGGAATCTCGTCTCCTTCTCCAAATCCTGTCGCTCTCAGTGCGCGTGCAACACTGTCTGTCTCTTCGTATACAGTTTTCCATGTGATCTCATTTCCGTAGTAGTGGATCGCAACAACGTCTTCGCCCGGACATCTTTCTTTCAGGTATTCATAGATCGTGCTGTCCGGAATTGCAAGTCCCTCGATAATCTGTTGCGGATAATACTGCATCCATGGACGGTCAATGCTTGGTTTTCCTGTCATCGTGTTTTTCATAGTCTTATGGTCTCCTTCCCTGTATTGGAATATAACACTGACAGTCTACCATGGAAAAAGTTGAATAAACTGGAATCAACTGGATAAAACATGGGCCAAAATTGAATTCAGATTCCTGATATAACATTGAGCCTTTGAATCATGTTGCAGATAAATGAATTTATTTCCTCTGGATCAGAAAGGACACTGGCTTCTTTTTCATCCCACAAGCCACTGAAAAAACGGGTAAAAATCATCTGCATATCCGGATGGTTCAAAACGACCAGATTATTGTCCTGATTTTCCGTATTCAGCCGCACGTATGAAATCCGATCAGACAGAAATACGCATTGCGTTACATGATAATGAAAATCCGAAGTCAGCTTTCCATAGATCACTTTTATCCGAAGATTTTTTCTTTCTGTACAAAGCTGCAGGAGATTTTTTATGTAGCTTTCCCTCTGCTGAACATTCAAGTGCATTTTATGATCAAAAAAGTCCAATTCACTGTCGATCGCAAAATTTGAAAATGCCGCACTGTAGATCAGAATGTCAAATCGCGTCTCCTCCAGTGCTTTTTTTGTCAGGGCATGCAGATATCGTATTCTGGTTTCATCCATATGAAAATTTTGCTGCTTTCCAAGCTGTTCCAGAAGTTCTTCAAAAAGCTCGTCTGACAGAAAATGTTCTGTCATATGCCCCAGGATCCATTTCTGATTCAGAGACAGAACGGAATGGGTATAATTATTTTCTGTGATCATCTGTTTCATGGTCGTCTCGCGGTACAAAAGGTTTTCTCTCGTACACAGATCACGGATATTGTAATACATAACATTGCAGTTGGAGGGTTCTGTACTGGTCGTAACTGACATACAGCGGTTTGCATCCATAAGCATACCACTGATCATAAACTCATCTTTTACCGAAAAGATCATTCTGCCTGCTGCCTGTTTTCCTTTATACAAATGAAAATCTACCCTTGACATATCTGACATCATATTTAAAAGAAAGACCGGATCATACACAGGATCCGTTTTTTCCGGACAAAGATCGAGGACCAGAGAAAAATGGACATCCGGATAAGCACGATAAGCTTCTCTTCTCATATCACCCTGAATGATCTGCAGGCGGTATTCATGAAGCAAGGATAACAGATCCATCTCTGCCATGACATCCAGAAGTTTCACTCTTCTCAAAACCGGATGATGCATCCTGGCAATATACTCCGCAGGGCTTAGCTCAATAAAAAAATTGGTTTTTGGAGCGATTGAACTTCCATATGTTTTCTGAAGTTCCGTCACATAATCATATTCCGCTTCAAGATGATCATAGATCACCGTTTCGAGCTCTTCCGGTTCTATAACCTGATAATTTGCACAAAGGTTTTCCATGCCGGTCCGCGTACTCTGTCTCACAAGCTCATGGCTAATCCCTGTGAGCACTTTTCGCTTCGTCTTCTCGGTCGGCAGTATCCGTCCATTGATCCATTTGCTGATATAACTTGCATCATACTGAAGTGCTTTTGCAAGAGATGTATTCTTGACCTCTGACATAAGGATCAGCTGTTCCAGCAGCTGGCTGAAACGGTTTTTTTCTGTTGTTGACATACGTTTTCTCCCCTTGGGGACGGGAAATCGAAACTTTTGTTACCTTTTGGATCCCGTCCCTGTAACCTTCTTTTATCCAGACACTATTGCTCTTTATTATAATACAATTCCAGCACCAGAACAAATGTTGTTTATTGTTTCCAGACACAAAGATATTCATTCCCTGTAGCCAAAATATGACGTTTTTTGTGCTATTTTATAATCAACTTTGACACTCCCCACAGCTAAAGCAGGGGGATTCTTGCTTCTACCACTACTGCATT
>OLPW01001896.1_pt1 | contig 19889 bp, 20 predicted proteins | sample 1672161 | NCBI WGS metagenome assembly OLPW01 (sample SAMEA3136654, study PRJEB25190) | human gut metagenome
ACAAACAATTTTAGTTTTTCTCATATCTGCCTTTACCTCTTGTCTTTTTTCTTTTTATAATATAACAATGAACCTATATTTATACAAGTTAAAAATATGTAAAAAAATGAGAAGTAATTTTATTAATTTTTACTTTTGCCTTTTACTACGCTAAAATCAATAATCAAAATTCACAAAATTTTAACCTTTTTTCTCTATACATTTTATATTGATTGGAGTATTATGGTCTTAGATTGTAATATTTTTTATTAACAATTATAAAATGAAAAATAATTGTTTAGAGTTAGCAAAATTATTTGATTATTTTGTGAAAGGCATATTTTAATGGAAATTAATTTAGTTTATAGGAATGAGTTTATTGAATTAGTAACACCTATTATTGAGAATGAAAAAGTAAAACGTATGGACAAATATATACAACACGGAACAACAAGTACTTTGGATCATTGCATCGCAGTAGCTTATGTTAGTTTTGCAATAGCAAAGAAACTTAATATCCATTGCGATTACAATAGTTTAATCAGAGGCGCTCTATTGCACGACTACTTCTTATACGACTGGCATGTAAGTGATGAATCACATAAATGGCACGGTTTCAGCCACGCAAGAACAGCTCTTGAGAATGCCTCTCATGACTTTGAACTTACGCCTATAGAAAAGGATATAATTGAGAAGCATATGTTTCCGCTTAACATCAAACTTCCTAAATATAGAGAAAGCTATCTTGTAACAATCGCTGACAAGATTTGTTCTTCATATGAAACAATATATAAAGTTCCGTATGTTGCAATTTATAATTAGGATACAATTTAATTAGATTTAAGAAGTCATATGGATTCAAGTTGAATCTGTATGGCTTTTTGTTTTGTTTGGTGTAATCTTTGTGGAATTTTAAGATATTTTGTTTATTATTAACTTTGCTGATTCTAGATTTTTAGAAGATTTAATATATTTTATGCTCTATGGATTTCATTTTTTAATACTGATAAGATTGTTTCATCAAAAAACCCGGAATGTGGTTTACATAACATCATTAAAATGTTACCAAATCTAAAACGTACCCCAAAAAATCGAATATTTCAATATTTTGTGGTACGCAGCCCAAAATTACAACGACAAGCATCAATTAGAAAATTGCAACAGTAGTCATTACCCACTAAATCTCTTCCAGCACCTTAAATATTTTATCCAAACTATCTATTTCATATTCAGGCTTTATCTCTGTCATATTCTCGCTTCTTTTCGGATTATACCAGCAAGTATGAATTCCTGCATTAATTCCACCTAGAATATCTGAACTTAAACTATCCCCAATAATAATCATTCCTTCAATATTAGGATTATTCATCTTTTCAAAACAACCATTGAAAAATTCTATTTTAGGCTTGTTATATCCAATTCTCTGAGAAATAAAAATATCTTCAAAATATTTTGAGATATCAGCACCGGCAATTCTTTTGTCCTGAACTGATGCTGTTCCATTAGATACAATAAACAATCGATATTTGTTCTTTAGTTTTTCCAAAACATCAATTGTTCCATCAATTATGAAGTAGCAGTTGCTTAAGTTATTTTCATAAAGCTTCCATGCCTTATCTCCTGACTGGTTAACTCCCAACTCTTTAAAAAGAATCTCAAATCTGCCTGTCAAAACCTGCTCTCTTGTAATCTTTCCAAGCTCTAACAATTTCCACTGGGCGTCATTTATTTCACTATATCTTTCAATAGTTGATGACAGCGGTTCTATGCCTAGCTCTTCCAATGTTTTCTTCAAAGCAAAAGCCTCTGACTTGTGAAAATCCAATATTGTATCATCTAAATCCAAAAGTACTGTATCTATCATTTATTCTCCTTATTCTACACAAAACTAAAATACAGCATCACTAATATGCCAAGCACTATTCTGTACCATCCAAAAATCTGGAAGTCATGCTTTTTAATATATCCCATAAGGAACTTTATTACAAGAATTGAAACAAGAAATGCCACAACTGTTCCAATCACCAAAACCGTAAGCTCTGTTACAGAAAATGACAGTCCGAATTTTATTATCTTAAGAAAACTTAATCCAAACATTACCGGCACTGCAAGGAAAAACGTAAATTCTGCTGCTGCCACTCTTGAAACGCCAATCAATAATGCACCTATAATAGTTGAGCCTGAACGTGAAGTTCCCGGTATAATTGACAAAATCTGAAACAGCCCGATAATAAATGCAGTCTTATATGTAATGTCATTTAAAGTTAAAACTTTAGGTGTTCTTGTTTTATTCCATCTTTCGATTACAATAAAAGCAATACCATATACAATTAATGTAATGGCAATCACAATAGGTGTGTGAAGATGTGCCTCAATAAAATCATCAAACAAAATAGTTACAACAGCTCCCGGAATGCAAGCAACAACTACCTTAAACCACATTGAAAAAATATCTTTTTCAATAACAGGCTTGCTCTTATCCTTAAACTGAAAAGGAAACATCTTGTTCCAAAACAAAACAACAACCGCTAGAATTGCACCCAACTGAATAACCACAAAAAACATCTCTTTAAAATCAGCACTTACATTCATCTTAATAAACTCGTCAACCAAAAGCATATGCCCTGTACTACTAATTGGAAGCCATTCAGTTATCCCTTCAACAATTCCTAAAAAAATAACCTTAATAATCTCAATAAAATCCAACATACTCTATCCTCTCTTATAATTCAAATATTAGGAAAACATAATTTTCCTTTTTTACTGCAACTAATAATAGCATATATAATCTATTATGAAAATAAAATTTTGCCTATTACTTTTTAATTTATAATTTCGTTAGCTTTTTTTAAGCAAACCTTAATATTTAATTAAATTGCAAATAGTTCTCCCTCGTATTATATATAAAGACACCATTCATTAGGCATTCATAGTTCTTTTACTTTCGCTTGGAATCACCAGAGATAGGCTGCCTAGCAAACAATAGGCAGATTTTTGAAATTTTGCGAGTATAGTGTAAGGCGTAAAACCTACTGTCTGAGCCGTAGGCGAGTTTAGGTTTTCTCCTTACAATAGACGACGGAGCAAAATAAGAAAATCAACGTGTTTGCTGGTAGCCTATCTCTGGTAAGTTTCTGAAAATACAAAAAGGGAAGTCACTAACTAAATGGTGGCTTCCCTTATAAATACTAATTATATTTTCCTATAAATTCTCTTGTTCTTGCATTCTGTGAATTAAATACCTGCTCAGGTGTTCCATCCTCAACGATTACTCCATTTTCCATGAAGATTATTCGATTGGATACTTCCTTGGCAAATGACATTTCGTGAGTAACTATTACCATTGTCATATGTTCACTTGCAAGTTCTTTTATGACTTTTAGTACTTCCTTTGTAAGTTCAGGATCTAATGCTGATGTTGGTTCATCGAAAAATAGTATATCTGGATTCATTGCCAATGCTCTTGCAATGGAAACTCGCTGCTGCTGTCCACCTGACAGTTCGCATGGGTAAGCATCTTTCTTGTTGGCTATTCCCATTTTTTCAAGAAGTCGGTTGGCTGTTTCTTCCACTTCCTTCTTGTCTCTTTTTTGAACATTTAAAGGAGCATCTGTAATGTTTTTCCAAACTGAATAGTGTGGAAAAAGGTTAAAGTTCTGAAATACCAATCCGTATGTTGATTTCAATTCCTTAAGCTGAGACTTATGTGCATATGTTACTATGCCATTCTCGTTTGTGTCAGCCATTAATTTGTCATTGTATTCAATCTTTCCACCTGAAATTTTTTCAAGGTTTACTGCACATCTTAATAAAGTAGACTTACCTGAACCTGACGGTCCGATAATCGAAAGAACATCTCCCTTATTTACTTCAAGGGAAATATCTTTTAACACTTCAAATTCGCCAAAACTTTTTTGGATGTGTTTCATTTCTAATACACTCATGTTTCTTCTCCCTATCTGTAATAACTTAATTTCTTTTCAATTAATCCCATAATCCAAGCTACCAAAGCATTAAATACAAAGTAAAATACTCCGGCAACAAAGAATGGTGTCAAACTTGATGTTGATGAAGCTATCTGTTTTGCAATACTGAACATTTCCATATAAGCTATTGAAAATGCAAGTGATGTATCTTTTACAAGACAAATTACTTCATTAGTAATTGATGGCAATATTCTCTTAATTACCTGTGGTAATATAATCTTCATAAAAGTCTGTGCCTTGTTGTATCCGAGCATATTTGCTGCTTCGTACTGTCCTCTTGGCATTGACTCAATACCTGAACGGTATATTTCAGCAAAGTATGCTGCGTAGTTAAGCACAAATGAAATTATTACCGCATAAAATCTGTAATCTCTTGAAATCTGTATTTTTAATAAATAGCTTGGTCCAAAATATATTGCCATAACCTGTAACATAAGAGGTGTTCCTCTCATTATTGATATGTAGATGTTAACCAACCATTTTACTATTTTAATTCTGGACATTCGTCCCCATGCCACAACAAGACCAAATGGTAATGAGAAAAGCAGTGTTAAAACAAATATCTTTACTGTTTCTATCATACCTAATGACATCTTCTCTAACATCATATTCATCGGCATTGTAGTAGCAACTATCATAAATCCTGTTCCTATAGTCATTTTTATTTATCTCCAAGACAAATCATATCTTCTATTCCGTATTTTTTAGCTAATTCATCAACTTTACCTTCATCATAAAGTTTCTTTAAATCAGCATTAACTTTATCTCTAAGTTCTGTATTTCCTTTTTTGAAGCCAATTCCATACTGTTCTGAATTAAGGTTTTCATCAAGAATAACATAATTGTTATTTCTGTTGTTAACCTGATATTTTGCAACACCTACATCCATTGCTACAGCATCAACTGTACCTGCTTCTAATTCTGAGAAAGCTGTGTTGTAATCAGGAAATTCCTGAATCTCTTTAAATGTCTTTCCAAGCTTCTCCTGATCTCCACCTTTCTGTAATAACTGAAGGGCTGCACTTGCTGACTGAGCTGCAACATACTTATCCTTTAAATCTGCTAACTTAGTAATTCCTGAATCCTTTGCTACAACTACAACCTGCTGGTTGTTTACATATGGATCTGACCATTCATACTTATCTTCCTTACCGTTAATAGTAAATCCATTCCAAATACAATCAATGTTTCCATTATTTAATTCAGCATCTTTAGAAGCCCATTCAATAGGTGTCTTTACTAATTCCCAACCTTCCATGTCACAAACAGCCTGTGCCAATTCAAGGTCAAATCCTGTATATTCACCTGTATCTGAATCCATATATCCATATGGTGGATATTCTGCATCAAAACCTACTGTAAATTTCTTTTTTGAAGAATCGCTATCGCTCTTCTTTGTTTCTTTATTTCCACAAGCTGAAAGTGATAAAACCATAGCTAATGAAAGAACTAAAACTAATAATTTTTTCATTTTATTTTCCTCCTGGATTTTCGTTCTCTAATACTTTACTAAACTAAAGTTTACTAACAAATGCTATCAAATGTACTGTAAAAAGTCAAGCAATATTCATCATTTTCTATCATTTTTTTATATTGTAGAAATCCGAAGCACAAAACAGTCCAAATAATCGTGTTATGCTTTAAAATTATATTTTTATTTACATATATTTTTTGCTCAAAAAAGCAAAAATTTAAAGCTGCCACTGTGCCGAATTTCTCAGCATAGTGACAGCTTCATCGCCATAAAATGGCTTTATATAATGTGGACCAAAAGACGGGAATCTGTGGACAAATGATCCAACATTTTAACATATTTAATTATTAGAATTAATTAATTAATTCCTTAATGGCATATGCCACACCATTTTCATCGTTACTTAAAGTTATGAAATCTCCAAGCTTCTTTATTTCATCTCTGGCATTATCCATAACTACTGAAACCCCTGCAGTTTTTAAAATATCTACATCATTAAGGTTGTCACCTATTGCCATAGTTTCTTCTATAGAAATGCCTAAATACTCAGCCAAAGCCACGAGCCCTTTTGCTTTCGTAGTTCCCTTAACATTAAATTCCAAATTAGTGCCTTCCGAATATGAAAGGTCATAATTTATATCTTTAATCTTCTCAACTACTTCATCTCTTATTTCAGCAGTTGGAAAGAAAATATTAACCTTGGCAACCGGCTTATCTCTTGAAGCAATATACTCACCAATGTTCTCAACAGGCACTCTGGTCTTCTTTATAAACTCATCTATGTGATAAACATTGTATCTCTTAGTATCTTCTATACATCTTCTCTCTGAATAAATTACACCATCAGCCTGCAACTCAAACATCATATCCATGTCCATAGCCTTTACTGTATCATATATATATCTAACATCACTCATATCCAACAAATCTGAATAGAGCATTTTATTATTTTCAAAATCAATTACATATGCGCCATTGCACATTATTCCATATTTAACATATGGCATTTTCGAGGACACTTCTTCTAACTCGTTATCTATTCTTCCTGTAGAAAAAGTAAACTTTATACCTCTTTCTTCATATTCTTTAACTGTCTTTTTATTTTCTTCTGACAAATTCTTGTTGCTGTCTAACAAAGTTCCATCTATATCCATAGCTACTAATTTAATCATAAAAGCCTCCTAAATTTGCTCAAAAGAAATTTCTACTTCATATTAGAAATAGCTTCTATTAACTGTTCTACTGCCAACTCTTCATCTTCGCCTTCGGCTTCAACAACTACGGTATCATCACATCGTACTGCCAGCCCAAGTACACGCAAAACATTCTTCATGTCAATGCCATTGCTTCCTTTATAAAGTTTTATGTCAGACTTATAACTTCTTGCCTGATTAACCAAAACAATAGCCGGAGTTGCATGTATACCCTGTTTCGCCTTAACTGTTATTTCCTGTCTCTTCATTTCTATACCTCCCATTATTATCAAAACACAACTTTAAGTTCTGATAATCTGTCTGTTAAATTTCATTCCTGTTTAGTATAGATTTTTTAACTGTTTGTGTAAAGTAATATTCCGGTAACATTTTACCGCCACCGGAATATTATACACTGAGCACATATATTTAATACTATTTTGATATTAAACATCAAATTTCTGATTACTTATTTAAATAATCTTTGATATTGTTATAAATTCCTTTAGCATCTAAACCATGTTTTTCAAGTAATTCTTCAGCTAATGCTGATTCACCGAATACATCCTGAACACCAATTTTATGTACAGGTGCAAGATTTTCTTCGCTTACAACATCTGCAACAGCACTTCCAAGACCACCAATTACTGAATGTTCTTCAACTGTAACAATCTTTCCTGTTTCCTTAGCTGCTTTAATTACCAAATCCTTGTCTAATGGCTTGATTGTATGCATGTTAATAACTCTTGCATTAATACCATCTTTAGCTAACATTTCTGCTGCCTGTAAAGCTTCTGATACTAAAATTCCGTTAGCAATAATTGTTAAATCATTACCATCCTTTAATGTAACACCTTTTCCAATTTCAAACTTGTAATCAGGATTATCATTAATTACAGGAACTGCTACTCTACCGAATCTCATATATACAGGTCCTTTATATTCATAAGCTGCTTTTACTGCTGCTCTTGCTTCAACATCATCACTTGGACAAATAACAACCATTCCCGGAATAGTTCTCATTAATGCAAAATCTTCATTACACTGATGTGTAGCTCCATCCTGTCCTACTGAAATACCACCGTGTGTAGCTCCAACTTTTACATTTAAGTGTGGATAACCAACTGAGTTTCTAAGTTGGTCAAACGCTCTACCTGCTGTAAACATTGCAAATGATGATACAAAAGGTACGATTCCTGTTGTTGAAATACCTGCTGCCATGCCAACCATATTGGCTTCAGCTATACCACATTCAATTTGTACTGCTCATCATTAGGTGCAGCTCCATGCCATGAAACATTATTTTCCATAAATGAAACGCCTTTACCTTTTACAGTCTTAGCAATGATTACTGTTGGCTGTCCCTTAACAGTTTTTGCTTCGTTAAAAGCTTTTTCAAGTGAATCAAAATCATGTCCGTCTGCTTTGATAACATGACATCCAAATGATTCGAATTTTTCATCTAATGGATTTGGTCCAATGATTTCATCAATTGTTCCATCAAGCTGTAATCCGTTATTATCAACGGTAACACAAAGATTGTCTAACTTTCTGTGTGAAGCAAACATAAGAGCTTCCCAAACCTGTCCTTCGTCAATCTCTCCGTCACCTACTAATGTGTATACTCTGTAATCTTTATTCTTAAGCTTTCCGCCTAAAGCCATTCCAACTGCTGCTGAAATACCCTGTCCTAAAGATCCTGTTGACATATCAAGACCAGGTGTTTTCTTAATATCAGGATGTCCCTGAAGAATTGTACCCATCTTTCTGTATGTCATAAGAATATCTTTTGAAAAATATCCTTTTTCTGCTAATACTGCATAAAGTGCAGGAACTGTATGTCCCTTTGATAAAACGAATCTGTCTCTGTCAGGATTCTTTTCATCCTTAGGATCTACGTTCATTTCATTAAAATATAAGTATGTAAAAATATCTGTTGCTGATAATGCTCCACCCGGATGTCCTGACTTTGCATTATGAATCATTGATATTGTTTCTTTTCGAATGTTATTAGCAATTTTCTCTAATTCTAACTTCTCCATAACAATGTTACCTTTCTATAATAACTATATATTATTCTCCAAATACTGCTTTGTAATCAGCCTGGAACTTTTCAATTCCCTGATCCGTTAATGGATGTTTTGTCATCTGTTCAATTACCTTGTAAGGTACTGTTGCAATATCTGCTCCTGCCAATGCACAGTCTGTAACATGGATTGGGTTACGTACTGATGCTGCAATGATTTCTGTATCATATCCGTAGATGTCAAAGATTTCTGAAATGTTTCTGATCAAGTCGATTCCAGGTGTGTTAATGTCATCTAATCTTCCAAGGAATGGTGATACATATGCTGCTCCTGCATTTGCTGCAAGTATTGCCTGATTTGCTGAGAAAATTAATGTTACGTTTACTGGTATTCCTTCTGATGAAAGTACCTTTGTTGCTTTTAATCCTTCCACTGTCATTGGAATCTTTACTACCATATTTGGATGGATTTTTGCGATTTCACGTCCTTCGGCAATCATACCTTCTGCATCAACAGTTGTAGCTTTTACTTCTCCACTGATTGGTCCGTCTACAATTGTAGTAATTTCTTTGATTACCTCATTGAAATCTCTTCCTTCTTTTGCAATTAATGATGGGTTTGTTGTTACACCACAAATTACTCCCATATCATTTGCTTTTCTAATATCTTCTACATTTGCTGTATCAATAAAAAACTTCATATCATTGCCTCCTAAACCTTTATTTCTATTTTGTTACATTTCCTGTTCGTTTTCCATGTTAATAAATTTTAAAAGTTTTTTCTTTTGTATATTATAACTTTTACATTTGTATTTTAATTTCTTTAGTCTTCTATTTGTTATCTTTCGTATACTTTAATTTGTCTTATGTATACTTTTATTCTCTCTTGTGTTTTTTATCTAAGAAATTTACTTTTTTGCTTATTACGTTTCCTTTCTACCGGATGCTGACGTTTGGCATTCAATTGACTGGAGCTTAGAACCCTTGCGACAGCATCCAAAAGAAAGGGGTCAAATCTAAAATGACTTTATTTTTTGTTTTTACTGTGCTTCGTCAAAAGCCTTCTTTAACTTTTCTTCAAGTTCAGGCATTGACATAATATTCTCTAAAAGAACTACCTTAGGGAATGAGTGAGTAAAGTTTTCAAGGTCGCCACCTACAACAAACAAATCTGCTGCGTTAGCTGATGCATCTGATAAAGATGAATGCATAACTTCAACTCCACTAATTCCTAATTTTTTTAATGCCTTTTCTACATTAAGTCTAATCATTAATGATGATCCAAGTCCTGAACCACAACAACACATTATTTTTTTGATTCCCATGATAAACATCTCCTTTTATAAAAAATTTTATTGTTATTAAGTTTTACCCCCTGCTAAAAGTTGCAGGGGATAATTTTTATTTAGTTTTCAAATATTAAATTGTCAATAATTATTATTCAGCTTTTGCTGCAGGTTTCTTTGCAACAAAGTTGTAAATAATTGGGATTAAGAATAAGATTACACAAACAATTAATAATAAGTTACCTGTTGTAAATCTTGCAATGTTTCCTAAAATAATACCTACACCACAGAAGTCAGCATCTGAGAATGTTGTTCCTGCGTAATGTAAAGCACCAAGTACCGGCATACAGAATACTGGTAAGAATGTGATTAATAAACCGTGGAAGAAAGCACCTACGATACATCCTTTTAAACCACCTTCAGCATTTGCAAATACACCGGCTGTAGCACCACAGAAGAAGTGAGGTACAACACCTGGAAGAATAATTGGAACTGCTGCAAGAGCTGCACCCTTAATACCAAATAAGATGAACATACCAACGATACCACCTACGAATGATACAATGAAACCAATAAGTACTCATATACATCTTCAGCTGTCTCTGCCTGGATTAATTCCTTTAACGCTTCCTCATCCATAAAAAGCTGAGCCAATGTCTGAATTACTGACATATGAGATTCTGAGTCCGTAGCGGCTAACGCTACCAGCAAACGAACTGGTTTTCCGTCTTCTGAAAACTTGATTGGTTTTCTAAGAACAGTTACTGCCAGCTGTTTTTTCAGCACTCCCGTTTCAGGTCTCCCATGGATTAATGCAACATCATCAGTTAATACATAATATGGACCCATCTCATTTGTGATGTCGATGATACCCTTTGCATAATCTGGCGTTACATAACCCTGTTCCTCTAGGGAACGTAGGCTGACGGTAATCGCTTCTTTCCAGTCGTCAACATGATCAAGAATTTGAACATTCTCTTTTTTTAACATGTCAAGAATCATCCGTGAACCTCCTTATCAATTTGTAAATCCATAGTAACACTTACTTTTGCAAAAAAGAAGTCCAACCTTTTGCACATTTTTTGTGCAAAGTGTTGGACTATTTTTTGTATCGTTTTTATTTTATTAGTAATTTTAACGAATCCAGTATTTCATCAGGGTTTTCAGCCATTTCCAGTTTTTCAACGTTTTTTTCAACTGAAAAGACACCCATTATATCTTTCAATACTCTAAGATGTTTTTCCTGGTCTTTTGCAGACATAACAATGATAATCTTGGCTTCGTGGAAGTTAGAAAACTGTACCGGTTCCTTAAACACACCTATTGAAACACCTAAATCATTTACATTGTCTTTAGGCTGACTGTGTGCAAGAACAACATCTTTGGTGATGAACATATATGGTCCATAATATCTTAAACTGTCAATTATGCTTTCAATATACTGTTCATTAATTGTACCTCTTTCCTCTAACGGTTTTGCAGATTTCCTGAGAGCTTCCTCCCATCTGCATTTTTTATTTTCAACAAAAACCAAATCCTTTGACAATAAATCAAGAAGACCTTTCTTTTTCTTGTCAAGATATACAGTCATTCTCTGATTTCTGCTTTCAAAGTATTTCTGCAATTCATTGTATAAGTCATCTCTTTTGTCATTGTCAACAAACTTCTTTATAGTCTGGAACAATTCATCTACATCAACATTACCCTGTAAGTTTTTAAATACTGAATGATTTAAAATAAGCTTCTTATCAAAATCAGTAAGTATAGGATGTACAACTATCACAGGAACCAAGCAGTTAATCTTGTGAGTTGAAATAACTACATCACAAATGTATTGGAACCTATACATTGATGTATTAAGGTGATAATATAATGCTTTTTCAAGGTCATCCTTATCTTCAAATTTAACACATGCTACCTTTTCAAATTCAGCAACAAGAGCCTTTGATAATTCGTAATTAGATTCCTTAGAATAGTTGTTAAATACATCCATTGTATTCATTGAAACTCTCGAACCTAATAAATGAAGGCATAAGTATATTTTTTCTTTCTCTATTAAATTCGGGAACTCCTCTTCAATAAGCCTGTATTCCTGAGAATTTTCAAGTTCTTCTTTCTTTAAGTCCGGGAAATATAATCCTTCATTGCCTTCTTCCATTAACGGAATAAGCATTGCAATGGATCTTAATGTTCCCTCAACATAGCTTGTATTTAATTTAGTTTCAATTTTCTGTAATTTTTTTAAGTTTTCTTCTACACTGTTATCTTTCAAATATGAAAAAGTTTCGCTTTCGTACACTGGTTTCAACATATTAATGTATAGCATAAACAATGCTCTTATTCTTATGCTGTCCCCATCAATAAAATATCCCTGCTTGGATTTATAACCTAATGTTAAGTCAAAATCCTGTAACTGCTTAACAACTACTCTAATATCATTGAAAATAGTATTTCTACTTACCTGAAGATATTCCGCTAATTGTTCAACATTTACTGCCTCTTTAGATTTTATAATATAGCAAATTATAAAATATATTCTTTCCATTGGTGAAAAGATATATTCTTCTTTTGCGCCACCCTTTTCCATTACCTGTTCAATTTGTTGTTTTTCTTCTTCTGTTAGTTTAATTCCCTTGCCACGAACAACGGTGATTTCATTAATTCCCTGAACACTCAACCAATCATTAATTTTGCATAATTCATAATAAATGCTTCTTTTTGATAGTTTGAATTCTTCTGAAATCTGTGGTAACGAAACGTAAGTATCACTTGCCATAATCATATATAATATCTTCTTACATCTAGTACTTATATATGCTTCTGTCATTACCTGAACTCCCTTTTCTTATTTTAAAAGTTCTAACTAACTTTTATATATTTTAATTAAAATGCAAAACACCAAAATCTTGATTACGCTGATTGCTCTGCGCTTCACAATTTTAATTTTTTTTTCGTATATATTTACTTACTTTCTTCATCTAACATAGGTGCATCTACACATTCAGGATTTTTTACTTTCCCTGTTGCCCATGCACTTCCCACATCACATCTGCCGTGATGCTTTAACTTTCGTATTTCACCATCGTTACCATCTTCTGCAACATTCAAATTAATTCTAGCTGTTGTAGCTGATGCTTCATCTAGCATCTTAATAATGTTTTCAATGTCTTTTTCGCTTGCTGCCATAATACACCTACTTTCCAAAATATTCTGCAACCTTTTTAAGGTCTTCTATTATTGATAAATGCTGTGGACATGCCTTCTCACACTGTCCACATGCAACACAATCACTTGCCTTTCCAAATATATGAGTTAATCTGTCATAATACTCACCCTGTGGAGTCCATCCTTTTTCTTTAACTTCTTGCAAATCCGCATTAAATAATGAAAAATATTTAGGAATTGCAATCTTCTTTGGACATCCTTCCGTACAATATGAACAGCCTGTACAAGGTATGGCAATATTACTATTAATCACATCTACAGCCTTCATAATAATATCTTGTTCTTCATTATTAAGTGGCTTAAAATCTTTCATATAACTCATATTGTCCATTAACTGTTCCATATTACTCATTCCACTTAGTACCATCTTCACATTTTCATGACTTGCTGCAAATCTAATTGCCCAAGATGGAATTGATGCTTCACTGTTGTACTCTTTAAACATCTTTTCCACATTATCAGGTACTTTTGCCAAAGTTCCACCCTTTACAGGTTCCATAACAATAACAGGCTTATTGTGTTTTTTTGCTACTTCATAACATTTTCTTGACTGAATCCCTTCGCTATCCCAATCCAAATAATTAATCTGAAGCTGAACAAATTCCATTTCAGGATGCTCTGTTAACACTTTATCAAGTAATTGGGCATTGTCATGGAAAGAAAATCCCACATGTTTTACAAGACCTTTTTCCTTCTTATCCATAATCCAGTTAAAACAATCAAGGTCATTATATATTTTATAATGATCCTGACCTATATCATGTAACAGATAATAATCAAAAAATTCTACACCTGTCTTTTCTAACTGCTTATTAAATACCGCATCTCTGTCTTCTTTTGTCTTAATGAAACCTGCGTGAAGCTTTGTTGCTAATGTATAACTATCTCTAGGATATCTTTTAACCAAAACCTCTTTTGTTGCATTTTCACTGGCAAATCCACAATACATCCATGCTGTATCGAAATATGTAAATCCATTTTTAATAAAGGCATCTATCATCTTCTTAGTAAGCTCAAGATCAATGCTAGCTCCATCATTTTCGTCTAACAATGGTAAACGCATAAGTCCAAAACCAAGTTTCTTATTTCCAAAAAATAATTCACTCATAACATACCTCCAAAAAATATAGCCTTATTTATTTTTAATTCGAGTCATAACACGTAAGTTCAATTCTACAACTTTTAATAAATAAAATCAACTTTCTTGTATTGCTCCTTACCTATATGCCTCCTTACCTATATGTTTCTAAAAGAATAAGGAGCATACCATTTTTGATATGCTCCAATGTTCATCTAAACCCTTTGAAATTTTAAATTGAATTTAATTTTTAAGCTGAATTTTTATTCTGCCTTTGAGAATGCAAGATAAGCTGCTCCAATAAGTCCTGAGTCTTCGTTTAATGTAGATTTTCTTACCTTTACATATGGCTTCATTATTTCGTAAACTCTTTCTTTTGCAAGAGCTTCAACTTCTTCTACAAAGCCATCTATCTTTAATGCTACGGAGCCGCCTAAAATTACTATTTCAGGATCTGCGTATCCGTAAACTACACCGATAAAGTTTGCAAGATATTCTTTTGCATCATCCATTATCTGCTTTGCAACTTCATTTCCTGCTTTTGCAAGGTCATTTACTTCTCCTGCATGTTTTACATCAAGTCCTGCCTTAACAGCTCTTGATGTAATGGCTGTACCACTGCTTATTGCTTCAATTCCTCCGGGAATTATTGAGCCATGGCTTGGTCCATCTTTCATCATTACGCAGTTAGCTACTTCGTTACCAAAACCGTGTGCGCCGTGATAGATTTCTTTATTTATTACAAATCCTGCGCCAAGTCCTGTTGATACAGTAAAGAACTGAACATAATTATAATCCTTTCCTTCACCTACAACTGCTTCTGCAAGACCTGCAAGGTTAGCATCATTTTCAAGATATACAGGCTTGTTAATAAGCTTGCTTAATTCTTCTGCAACTTTAAGATTATGCCACTGTCCCTTAAGGTTAGGCGGTGTTAAAATCTTTCCGTTAATTAAGTCAAGTGGACCCGGACATGACATTCCTGCACCAACAATATCACAGTCGAAACTTTTTATAATTTCTGCAATTTTGCCAAGTGTTACATCAGGATTTTCACTGTCTGTTGCAAACTGCTTTCTCTCGATTATATTTAATTCTTCGTCAGCTAACGCCACTCTTGTATTTGTGCCACCAATATCAATTGCTACTGAGTACTTCATGTTTTTTCTCCTATTTAGCTTTTACACAAATTGTTACAAACTTACAATGTGATAATTCTTTAACATTAATTGTATTGTTTTCTACCTTAATGTCTTCAGTCTTTTCTTCTCTTAAGTTAGTGTAATAAGCTTCTTTTACATCAAAGTTAAACTTGATTGTATCACTTATGTTTTCATGATTCTTACCATTAAAAAGTCTGATAATATATCCGTCATTGTCTTCAGCTTTCTTCATTGCAGAAACAACAAGTTTGTTTTCTGTTTCAAATAATGAATAACGTGATTCTTTTGTTCCTTCAATTTCACGCTGTGAAAAGATTAATCTTCCGTTTAAGAATTCTGCATAAGTATAAACTTCAATGTTAGTATTATATGCTTTTGCCAATGTGTCAACGTTAGCTTCGTTAATGTCTGAAGCGTATGTTGTAAATCCGAAAGCAAAGTCCATTTCTTTTAATAGTTGAGCTGCAGGTGTTTCAATAATTCTTTCACCACTTGCACGGCCCGGACGATAAATAAGATTTTCCTTACCCATAAATCCATAAGTACGGAATAATGTAAGTCTAATCATATGATTATCAAGAACTTCGTATTCTCTTACGCCCTGTGGAATTACAGCAATACCCTGTTTGCCATCTGTTAATGAAACATATGACTGTGTAGGTTCAATGCTAATAGGTGGTTCCTGCCATGTTGACTGGTCATTAGCCCAGTTAGCAAGTTCCTGAACTCCTGTTTTCTTTTCTGTTTTGTTTTCCGCACTTGCCATGTAAAGTTTCATTTCCTTTTCATAGTAGTTTGGACGTTTAATTGAACCGAACTGTTCATCAGCATAGTTAAATGATGAAACAATCTGGCTGTCAAATAATACACATAAACGGTGTGATAAACCTTTGTTATCAACATGTACGTTAAAATCAATAACCTTAGAATCTTTTCTAAGAGCTACAGTCATAGTAATTGGAAGATTTACACTTACCTTACCTTCTGCACGTTCTTCTAAGTCTTTTGGTACTACCATGTTAAACTTAATTACTGCCTGATCATAAATATCACTACCACTTACTTCAACGCTACATTCTGATTTATTAGAAAATACTTCTAAATCTTTTCTTGGTGGTGAATAGTTAAAGCTGTCGCCATCATCTCCGTTTTCTACAAGAACACCCTGGTTCTTATAAGTAACGTTATTTTCTTTATCTGTTATAGTTAATGAACCGTCTTCTTCAACGTTAATTGCGTAGAATTCATTTTCTAATGTATTCTTCTTTTCTAAGTTCTTAGCGCTATTGCCCTTTGTGTCAAGTGTGTACTGAACATAACCAAATGCAGGTACATCACTAGTCTTAATAGCTATTGTAGCTTCAAGAACCTGACTTGGAACATAGAACTTACGTGAAGGGTCAAGTTTAATTGTCTGTGATAAAACATAATCTGTTAAATCTCTTGATTCAATAACTGTATAGTCTACTTTGTTACCCTTTTCATCTAAAATTGCAAAATTTCCACCCGGAATATATGTCTTAACAACAACTGTATCATTTCTCTTCTGAGGTAAAGTATTAATAAGTGTAAATGTCATCTCTGCATCATTCTTTACACTTGTTGCAATAAGACGTGAATGTAATTCAACTAAGTTTACTGCAATATCTCTTGCCTGCTTATATCTTACATAAACATCTTCATTAGCTGTATCTGAAATACATGAACCAATTGAATCGTGAGCTGCATTTTCAAATAATAATTTCCAGATTTCTCCTACTGCTTCGTGAGGATAATCATTTCCTAAATTGTATGATAATGTAAGAAGTGGTTCCATTACGTTAGTTACATAGTTCTGAATCTGTGTATTCATAACCTTTAAGTCTGAACGTGATGAGAAAATAGATTTGTGAATTCTCATATGCTTAGCAATAACAAGTTCACCACTTACTTCTTCTAATTCAGGATTTTCGCTCTTTACATCTTTAATATAATCTTCAATACAACTGATTACATATTCATTTTCAGGATCTTTTTCGTTTCTTTCCTTAATAATTTCAGGAAGATTTGTTCTAATTGGAGCCTGATCAAATCCGTTAGGGAAGTAGATATGCTTTGTAGCACTACGTCCGCCTGCTTTTTCGAAACATTCCTTCTGCCAAAATTCTTCACTCTGCTTTGGATCTTCAGGAATATTTCCACCAATATAATATCCGAAAGGAATCTGTGTTGTGAATACAACGCTTCCGTCGTCACCTCTCCAGTTATAGTCAGTGTGATTTACCATATCATCACTTACGCCTCTCCAGAATAAAGTATCCTCAATACCAAATTCCTTGTAAATCTGAGGCATGTTACCTGACTGTCCAAATGAATCAGGAACATATCCAACATTCATATATCCGCCAAAAGTTTCGCAACGCTTCATTCCGTAATACATATTACGAACAATGCTTTCACCTGAAATAACTAACTGGTCAGTCTGTGTATACCAAGGTCCGATTACTAACTTCTTTTCCTTAACTAATTTTGTTATTCTGTCTTTATCCTGTGGCATCCACTTAATATAGTCATCAAGTAATGACCCCTGTGCGTCAACCATAAAATATTTAAAATCAGGGTTGCTTTCTAAAGTATCTAATACGTCCTTTAAATCTTTCATAAGATAAACTTTAGATCTTGATGTTGTAAAATACCATTCTCTGTCCCAATGTGAATGAGGTACTACATGTACTTTTCTTTTCATTACAATCCTCCTAATGTTTTTAAAAAAAGCAGGGGCAACCCGGCCCCTGCCCTAATAGTTTTGAAAGTTATTATTTAAAATTGATTTTAGTTTTTTTAATTACTTGATGTCTTCAAATGAGATGTCAATTTCGTCTATATCTACATCTTCTGAACCTGCTTCGCTCTTATCATTGAAATCTACGAAAAGTGTAGCAAGAATAGCTATAACGAATGCACCAACTAAGATACCTACAAGGTAAGCCCATCCGTGTGTTATTGATACGAATCCGTAAACACCACCTACTGGAGGGATATCACCCTTACCACCTAAGATAGCGATAACTGCTGCACCAATTGCTGCACCGAACATATTTACAGGAATTAAAATCTGTGGCTTAACAAGTGTAAATGGAATAGCACCTTCTGTGATTCCTACAAATCCCATAGCCCAGTTACTCTTACCTGTTTCTCTAAATTCAGCTGAGAATCTCTTCTTTTTGATTACTGTTGCAATAGCGTATGCTAAAGGTGGCATACAAATTGCTGCGTTGATGAATACGTTTGGCTGATAAATTCCTTCTGCCATTAATGCGTTTCCTGCCATCCAAGCTGACTTGTTGATAGGGCCACCCATATCACTGGCGATCATTGCACCAAGGATAATAGCCATTACTAACTGTGAGCTCTGGTTCTGGCACATTGAACTAATCCAATTTACTAACCATGTGTTAATTGCTGCAAGTGGTGTAGCAAGAATAACACCCATTATTATTGCAACAAAACCTGTTGCTATTAAAGGACAAACAACAAGTGGCATTACTGAACCCATTGATTCTGGAAGGTGAATGTGCTTCTTAGCCCATTTTACTGAGTAACCAGCGATGAAAGCTGCGATTACGGCACCTAAGAAACCTGCGTAAGTACTTGATGCAACTGCACCACCGATGAAACCAGCACCGATAGCCGGCTTATCTGCAATACTGTAAGCGATAAATCCTGCTAATACAGTATTAACCATTCCAATACCTGTCCAACCTACGTTTTCAATTAACTTCATGATGTGCCATACGCCTGTTCCATCTGCATATGGATCTAATGAAGTAATACCAAAGCATAATGCTATAAGTTTTGGTATGGCAACTACTAATGATGCTCCGATAATAAGAGGAAGCATGTAGCCGATACCAGTCATCAAATGACCTTTTGCGTCTTTAAAAAATTGTTTCATGTCTCTTAATCTCCTTTTTTATTTAGTTATCTTTTGTATTTTTTACATATATGAATATGTATTTTTCTTTTGTAATTAAACATTAATTGTTTAATTCATCTTTTGTGTATTTCAGTAATTTTATCTTTTGTATTTAGTATTTAATTTTATCTTTTGTATTTAGTTTTGTAAAAAATTTGTCTTTAGTATTTTTGATTATCTTTTGTACTTTATCTATCTAAAAATACTTTTTGGCTATTATTTGCTAACTGCTGCAACACATTTCTTTAATACAGCCTCAGGTGCCTTAATGCAGATATTAATATCTACACGGATAACCTTCTTGCCTTCGAAACGGTCCATGCCAACAATCTTCTGGTCAGAAGCGATAATTACGAAATCAGCTGCCTGAGCTTCTTCTTTTGTAATTTCGTTAACCTGTCCCATACTACCCTGCTGTTCCATCTTTACATCATAACCTAATGCTTTACCAGCTTTTTCTAAGGCCTTAGCTGCCATTGGTGTATGTGCAAGTCCTGCTGGACATGCTGAAATTCCTACAATTT